>UEXM01002167.1_pt1 | contig 14493 bp, 14 predicted proteins | sample 1796661 | NCBI WGS metagenome assembly UEXM01 (sample SAMEA4772469, study PRJEB27181) | metagenome | reverse complement strand
ACAAAAGTTTTCTCCTTTTTTAATAAAATTAGTCTCGTAAAAAATTCCTAATTTTACTATCTCTCGAATATTAAATCTTATGGGATAAAAACTTTGTATCATTTCCGCGTCATTTTCAACTGGCAAAAATATTATTTTATTTGAAATATCAGAAAACATTTTCTCAACTGTTTTCAAGTTGTGATGTTTAACTGGGAAATACAAAGTATCGTATTTTTTTAACACCTCTCTTACAAGACCATTACAGATTATATGATCTCCAAGACCAAGATGGTGCAAGATAAAACAATTGTTCATTTTTAAATTTTCCTATAAAAGTTCTCTTTGATAATCACAGGTTTCGTCCTCGTTCCATATTTCTCCAATAAAACCCTCGTCTTTGTTTTTTCTGATTGTTGGGAACCGCTTTCCATTGTCCAAATAAGCATTGCCATTGTTATCCAGCCCTCTTTGGCTGTGATTATAGGCTTCGTGACTTGTTACACTGTGGCTGAATTTGTGATATAGTCTATTTAAAAATCGCATATCATCCATCTTTCTAAATTTATAATCGCTATGAATAAAAGATTTATAATCTTCGACGAATGAATATGTTCCATGAGAAATTTTATTAAAACCAAACATTCCTCCCATAACAGTGTAATTGTGGTGAGGGTGATCTCTCATCAAATGGAGACTGGTGTTCTCAGTCAACCATTCATCAACGGCTTCTTTTTCCCTCTTCATTAATCTAGAGTCTGCGTCTCTAACACAAAACACATCAACATCTTTATCGTCAAAAGGTAAAAATCTCCAGAACATACCGCCAATTATTGGAGTTCCAGTTACATTATAAACTTGTGCTCCCATTTGACTGTACTCTTTTGCCATCTCTCTAGGTACACTATCGTCTAGGTAAATTCTTATTTTCCAATCACCACCATATACATCTTCAAGAAGTTCTATATTTCTCTTCATACCAATGGTATATTTTGGATCGCTTCCATAAAGACTAAAAGATAGTATTTTATTCAATTAACTTCTCCACCGTGTCTGAGTCAAAAATTCCCTGCTTGTATCTTAATATATTTTCTGAATATATTTTTTCATCATCTTGAAAATGTATAGCTATTTTTGGAACATCAGAAAAAGCAAACACTTTAATGTCTCTAAGAGTTTTTATATTAAACTTTTTAGAATGCCATACTCTCTCTGCCATGTCAGCATCTGTATAATAATATTTAAACCTTGAATCATACATACCAAGAGATTTAAAAACATCTTTATGATAAATTCCATAATTCAAACATATGTCGCCTGCTCCATCTTCTTTTTTACTATTAGATATAAACCAGTTGTCTGAATGTTGATTGCCTTTTAACCACTCTGAGTTAGTGTGGTCCCCCGCTTTGCCGTACTTCCAATTAAAAATATACACACCAGAGTTATCTAGTTGCTGTATTACTTCGCTCCAGTCATTCACTAATAACACATCATCATTCCATTGGCATATATAATCATGAGATGCAGCTCTTATGCCTATGTTCATGTAGTGGTGATATGGACTTCTTTTTCCAATTTCTATTAACTTAATTCTTGGATGATTTAATGTTTTTATTGCCTCAAGTGTTCCATCTGTTGACCCACCATCTACCAAAACTAGTTCAAGATCTTTGTTTGCTCCAATGGTATTTTTAATCAATCCACCTAAAAGATGCACCCTATTTAAAGTTCCAGTCACAATACTAATCATTTTACCACACAAACCTATTTTTATAATACTCTACAATACCATATATTTCTTCATTAAATTTCTTTTTTGTAAACCAACCTAGAGATTGCAACTTGGTGTCGTCCACAGAGTATCTTACATCTTGCCCCTGCCTAGAATAAGAAAAATCTACATATTTTTTTAGGTCACCAACACTATGACCATAGTGCTCAATAATCTTTTTAACAGTATCAATATTTTTTTGCTCTTCGTGTCCTGAAATGTTATAAATTTCATTAAGTTTCCCACTTTCTATGATTTTTACAACTGCTTCGGCTGTGTCGCCAGCATGCAACCAACTTCTATAAGGCTCGCCATAGTCATGCAAACATGTTTTTCTACCACGATTTAGATTTTTAATTGTCAGAGGTACCAACTTTTCTGGGTATTGACCGATTCCGTAGTTATTGGCTGGTCTTACGATGACATATTCTAGATCATAAGTTCTTGCCCAAGCCAGAACAAGCATATCTGCCGCTGCTTTAGATGCAGAATAGGGATTACTAGGCTTTAAAAGATCCTCCTCTTTGTGATCTCCGCTTACAATATCTCCATAAACCTCATCTGTGCTAAAATGAAAGAAAATTGGTCTTTTTCCTACATTTTTTTGTTTACTTCTGATTAATTCAAGCAGATTTTTAGTTCCCAAAACATTAGTTTCAAGAAATTTATCACTATTTACAATACTATTTGCTACATGAGACTCTGCTGCCGTGTTTATTACATAATCACAATCATAAAGGTGGTCCAAATCCTTAATATCTGCCCTCTCAAACTTAAAATTAGGGTGTTTTGAGAACTCTTGGATCAAATCTGTGTTGGCCGCATAGGTACACTTGTCTATTCCATAGACCATCCACCCTTTTTCAAGGCATTTTCTAGTCACATAGGACCCTATAAAGCCCAAACAGCCTGTTACATACACGATTTTCATGTTATTTCCTCAAAAAACTTATCAACAATTTTCCCAATATAAGCCATTTTTTCGTCATTTATGCCAGCATATGTGCCCAAAAAGAACGAATTAATCGTAGAATATGTGGCAATTGGGAATTCTTTTTGAATATCCCCATATTCATCAGCCAAATGATTATATCCCGGATGAGCCAAGATATTGCCAGAAAAATAAGACCTTGTTTGGATCTTATTTTCTTCCATGAAGTCAACAAACTGCTGTCTTGTAAATGGGCTATCCTTTTTTACAGTCAAAAGGTAAGCAAACCAGCAAGGGTCGGATTTCTCAGTCGCTTTTGGCAAATAAAAATAATCCTCATATTTCTTAAATATTTCTTGTAACTTATCAAAGTTTTTTCTACGACTTGCTTCCAAAAATGGTAGCTTCTTAAGTTGTTCAAGCCCTATTGCCGCTTGAATATCGAGGGGCTTTAAATTGTACCCTATCTCATCAAAAACATAGCGATGATCATAGGTTGCGTCTGGCATGCCAACTAGCCAATTCTTGAACCTATTCCCACAAGCAGTCCCGTCGATTACGGATCCGGGCTTAGATGTATTGCAATAACAAGCTCGCCCCCAGTCTCGTAAACTTGCAATAGACTTTCTTAATTTTGAACGATTTGTTGCCACAAACCCGCCTTCGCCAGTTGTCATATGATGTGCTGGAAAGAACGAACAAGTTGAAATGTGCCCGAATGATCCGAGCTTTTCACCGTCATAAAAAGATCCAAGAGCATCACATGCATCTTCAATAAATACTAGATCATATTGTTCAGTTAGCCTCATAACCCTATCCATATCAGGTGGGTTACCAAGAACATGAGCGAAAACAATTGCCCTAATCTCAGGGTCATTTTTTAATATTTCTTCCGTCTGGTCTAAATCCAAGTTAAGATCTGGTAGGGTTACATCAACGAATACTGGCTTTAATCCGCTCTGAATTATTGGATTTAGTGTTGTTGGGAAACATACAACAGGCGTTAAAACCTTGGACCCTTTTGGTAAATTAAAACCGGACTTTGATGTCAAAGAAGAGATGGCAAGAAGGTTTGCAGAACTACCAGAATTAGTATAGGAACCAAACTTTGTACCCAAATATTTTGGAAACTCAAGCTCAAATTCTCTTGCTTTCTTTCCAAAAATAAGCCAATTCTTTGACCAATCCTCAAGGATAACTTTTAGTGCAGCCGTGTATTCATCGTCATCTAAAATAGGACCAGAATAGGAAACCCAGTCGCTTTGTGGTCGGTTTTCGTTGATATATTCCAAACAATCTTTGATTAGTTCATCGATGCTTTTTGCCATTGTATTACTATTTTTAATCCTTCATCTAAACCAAGTAATTCCAAACCTAAAGATTGTAGTCTATCTCCATTTCCCGTATACTCCGTATACAAGCCAGACTGATTAACCTTTACATTATCATATGCGTTGCCCATCAAATGGTTTATTTTATTCGCCACATCTAATAGTGACTTGGATTTATTATAACACAAATTGACATCTTTTGGTAAGTCTTTTTTTGTAATATTTTCAATATAGTAAACTACAACTTTACACAAATCCTCTATGTAAATAAAGTCCATATATCTGTTTTGGTGGATTTGTATTGGATTGCCCTCTTTTACATTTTTTACTGCTGATTTGATAAACCTTGTATCTATTTCGTCTACACCGAAGCAACCGAAGATGCGTAGGTTGTAAAAGTTTTCTATTTTATCTATTTCTTTTTTAATGATTTTCTTTGAAAGACCGTAATAATCAGCAGGGCAAGACTCATCATCTTCCCTTGCTGATGATATGTCCGTCCTTCTATCAAACTCTGCGCCAGATCCAAAATAAATCAAGTGCCCAAACTTATGCTTGTTTTGGGTAAGATTATTAAACATCACTAGGTTGTTTATTAACGCATGGATATTATCTTGCTTTGTTCTGCTGCCACCAGATACGGCCGTGTGGATGACAATATCTATCTTATGGTTATCAAAGAATTTATCTACTTGGTCTTTGTCTAGGACATCTAAAGTTTGTCTATTAGTCAAATAAACATTGTGAGTATCTTTTAATTTTTTATATATATTTCTGGCAATAAATCCATTGCCGCCAGTAATTAATATGTTCAACTTTTTAATCCGATGCATCTCCATGCTTCATATACGCCTCCCAATTAATTTGTGTTGTGTTTGGGGTTGCAGAATGATTTGTTGGAAACCCCTGATCTGTTTCGTAAATTATTTTTTCGGTCTTCCAGTTTCCGCCAGACAATAACTTCTCAAGCTCCTCTTCCTTGATAGCATAAAAATTTTCCTCTGAAGGGAATGCTCCTGTTCTAACCTCGTGGGCGTACTGTTTTAAAGACTCCTGCATCATAAGTCCCGCTTCGCAATATCTCTTTACAAATTTCGATTTAAATTCCCAAAAAAGACCCATCAAATCGTGAAAAATAACAAGTTGACCGTCAACCAAATCTCCTGCTCCGATTCCATAAACCGGGATTGTCAATTTATCCCTTACCATTTTTGCGGACTCTCGTGGCATGCCCTCTAGAAGAAGAAATGCACACCCAGCCTCTTGAAGTTCCATAGCTTGTTTCAAAATGTATTCAGCGCCCTCGGCAGTTTTACCCTGAACCTTGTATCCGCCGAGCATAGCTCTTGTGTGTGGCGTTAAACCCAAGTGACTCATAACCATGATTCCAGAGTCGGCAATTGCCTTTACTCTATCAACCATAGCGCCCTCGACCTTTACGCAGTCCATTCCCGCCCTAACAAAACGACCAGCGTTAATTACTGCTTCTTCATTAGACACCTGATATGACATGTAGGGCATATCGCCAATCAAAAATGCATTTTTAGCTCCCCTAGACACAGACTCGCAGCAGGTTATCATCTGATCCATGGTTACCGGGATCGTTGTTTTGTATCCAAAAGTTGTCATCCCTGCGGAGTCTCCCACTAAAATACAATCCACTCCTGCCCCATCAGCAATTGTGGCTTGAGGATAGTCGTAAGCTGTCGTCAATACAGTTTTTTGATTTTGTTCTTTTTGTCTTCTTAATTTTAAAATAGTAACTTTATTTTTGTCATCTGCCGGCATCTTAGTCCTCCAATAGTGGTTCGATGACCATATTATCATTAAACTCTTTTCTAGTTAAGAATGGAAACATATCTTCTAGTGGTTTTGATACCATTTTTCCTTCTTTTGTTTTTTTAGAACTAATAGTGGGCAAAACTTGATCCCATTCTTTACAAATCACTTCGCATACAACTGGCTGTTTTTCGTTTAAAACTTTTTTGATTCCATTTTGTAACTCCTGATTTGTTTTAAAACAAAAATACTTTATTCCATATGCCTTACAAATATCTTTAGTTTTTGGGAATGAAACGCCAGAGTTTTTGCATGTACCAACAAATCTATCATTAAAAAACTTTCTCTGCGTTGTTCTGATTGACAAGTATCCACGATTATTTAATACAAATATTTTGATTGGATAGTTATGATGCTTGATTGTTTGCAACTCTTGCACATTTGTTTGAAATGATCCATCCCCAGTTATGCCAATAACATCCGCCTTACTGTTTGCATTTGAAGCACCGATACAAGCCGGTATTGTAAATCCCATGTCTGCTTGAGCACCAGATGTTATGTATCTTTGACTTCTTGTTGTCTTCAGAGCTTGACTCGCAACATAATATGCAGATCCAGCATCAGACACTACAATAGAATCATCTTTGTTGTTTTTGGACAACTGGTCCATAAAGTAATACATACTAATTCCGCTTGCGTCATCTATATCGTGGTCAGACAACGAATGCCACTTTTCTTTCCACTCATAGCATTTATTAGACCAATATTTTTTTGATGTATAATCTACTTTATTTGCTTCAATTAAAAACTGTTTAGCGTCTGATTTTATAAATGAATCTATCCTCACAGTGTCTTTTTTGTGCTCGTTTTCGTCGACATCAATCACAAAAACTTTTGCCTCTCTAGCAAAAAAATCATATATGTAACCCGTGGTTGCAACAGATAGCCTACACCCAATTACAATTAACATGTCGCAATTTTGCATGGCAAAGTTTGCAGCCCTTGTTCCCTTTACTCCAACTCGTCCAATATTTAACGAATCATTATTGTCAACTAAGTCAACTCCCAAAAAAGTATTGACCATAGGTATATTCTTGTCTTTTATAAATTGTTGCAATTCCCTAGATGCGCCTGATAATCTAACACCATTTCCCGCCAATACGACAGGTCTATTAGATTTTCTAAGCTGCTCTTCAAACTGCCCTAGATCAACTGAATTAAGTTCATTTTCTATTGTATAGCATTTTAACGATTCTTGATCTATTTTTGATCCTTGAATATCCAAAGGCACATCAATCCATACTGGTCCGGGACGACCGCTCCTTGCAAGGTGAAGTGCCTTTTCCAATTCGTATTTTATATCATCAGCATTAGTCACCATCTTAGCGTACTTTGTCATGGGAGAGACAACAGATATGATATCAGATTCTTGCACTCCTACTTGCCTAAGACCCAGATTAAACTTTTTGCTTGTTTGATGATAATTTACTTGACCAGAAATAAAAACAACTGGTAAATTGTCTTGCCATGCTTCTAGAAGACCAGTTACAGTATTTGTTGATCCACACCCGGTTGTTACCATCACGGCAGCATAGTTGTTTTTGTATTTTGAATATGCAACAGCAGCCATGGCAGATGCTTGCTCGTGATGATTACAGACAACATCTATCTTTTTATTTCTGTGAGCAGCATCATTTAAAAACATTGCGCCGCCACCTGTGACGGTAAACACATGATCAACGCCAACACTAGATAATTTATCAAAAATATAATCAGATACTGTTATATCTTCCATTTTTTTCTCCAATAATCTTTGATTTTTTCATCATATCTAGTTTCTTCTTTTTGCATACCCCATGTTGCTTGATCAGAGTGCCATCTGTAATAATATCCCAACCATTTTGGAATTGGATAAATAAACTTCTTTTTATCTGCTAAATGAAAATATAAATTATAATCTGCCGAACCTAAAAAGGATTCTGAGTCCCAAAATATATTGCCCTCTTCATGTATGCTTTTTTTATACACAACTGTTGGCGTATTTACAGGACATCCAGTAAATAATTTTTGCTTAAATTCAGTAAGATTTTTATATGAATGAGATATGCTACCGTTATTGATAGGCAAATTATTTATATCAATTCCACAAATTGGAGATTGAAATATTTCTATTTTACCATTTGATCTTTTAATTACATCTACTATATTTTCAATATATTTTTCATCCAGATAGTCATCAGACCCAACTATTGTAAAATATTCCCCACTAGCCAAAGATAGCGCCTCTTCTACTGGCTCTGTCCAAGAATATTTATACAAATTTGGTGCAGTGCTAGTGATTAAAAGTGGATTTAATTCTTTTAACTTATTAATAACTTTTAAGCTATTATCTTCACTTTCGTTATCAACAACGATTACTTCTAGGTTTTCGTAGGTTTGATTTAAGGCAGAATTTACACACTGCTCAATCCACTTTTCTGCATTGTAACAGGGTATAATTATTGATATTATTGGGTTTGTCATAGTTCTAGTAATTGCTTAACCCTATGAAGATATGTATGATTATTTAAAATCATTTTTCTGTTTTTTTCTTTTATAAAGCTTAGTTCTTCTTCTGGCATATTAACATATTCTTTTACAAATTTCACCATTTCTTTTGGATCATTTGTTCTTTTTACATCTGGGAAGAGTCTACCTAATTGCCCTTCTTTGTCAGCTACCAAGACACCAGTTAAACCCAGAGACTTAAAAGTTCTCTCATTTGTATCCAATCCAAGCTGTCTTTGATATGCGTCGTGTATATTTATTGCAACTTTTGAATTGTAAAGAATTTTATTTTCTTGCTCATGCGTTAAGTTTTTGTCGACAAATATGCCACATTTCAGACCACTGTCTTTAAATGCTTTAAAATGATTCATCATGATTTTGTATTTCTCATCAAAGCCGTTATTAGCCCTTCCGCCGACGAAACATACATCAAATTTATACTTCTCATCTTCAAGACTTTGGTAAGAAAAATTATCAAAAGCTAAGGGGATAGTTGTTATATTTTTCCATAAGCTATAAAAAGTCTCTTTTACAGTCCCGTAATTAACATCAACAAATGTCCACAATTTATAGTTATCGCCTTTATTAACTTCATTTATAAAATGCTCATCGCATTGAGTTTTCCAATTTGGATGTGATCCCCATGGGTCAGGAAACTTTATAGGCTGTGTAAAAAAGAAAACATTTTTTGCTTTTTTCATTGCCATGTCGAACTTTTCTTTCATCTTAAATTCATTTGAAACTTTTTTGAAAGCTGACCAAAAACCATCAGTAACCATAATGTGGTATTCTTCATTATTTTGCGCCAATTTACACATATGGTCTAATTCATGAGAGCTTCCGTCAATATATACAACCTCATACCCTAAGCTTTTCCACGCAGTATAATATCCCCTATAAATCCACAAACCAGCGCCTGTTATCTTAGTGTGGTCTTGTATAAAAACAGTTTTCATATTTTGCATATCTCCTCTATGACATTTTGCATTCTTTTATGAGAAGTGTGATCTTTTTTAAGTCTATTATTGCCAGCAATTGCTATTTTATTTCTAATTTTTTCATTAGCTAATAAAATTTTTACTTTTTTTAGCATTTCTTTCGGGTTTGTAAAGGTAACAATTTCCTTGTCAATATCAAAAAAATGTTTTAATCCACTATGATATTCACTCATAACCATTGTACCCCTTGCAGCGGCAATCTCGAATGGTCTTAATTTCATTTGAGTTTTTATTGGAGATCCATTATAATTTTTACTAAAATTAAGACCTATTTTTGTTTCGGACCAAACTTTCACCATCTCGCTGTGAGATAGTCCGTGAAAATTATGCACACTAATATCGTTCTCTCTCAAATATTCGATATATTTACTTCTATCGGGATTATTCATTTGACCAACAAAAGTCACATCATATTTTTTTTCACAATTTTTTTCTAAATAAAATGAATTATTTACATGCCAGCCTCCAACAATTATATTGTTATACCCTATATTTTTATATTTTTGAACATAATCTGGTTCAGGCGTTGAACATGCAGTGAACATCGAACAAACTTTGCTAGAAAAACTATCAAATCTCCAAGTATCATCACAAAACCAATTAAATGTTTTAATTTCTCTCTTTTGAGTTTCTTTTGGAATCGTATCCCATACAACTTGTTCAGCAGGCGATAAACTAAGATCTGCTGTTAAACAACAAAATATTAGATCTGGCTTAAATGTATCGATTACTTTTTGATAATCTGGCTCTTGTGGCTGGACTGTATCCCAAAAATATACCTCGTGCCCCAAATCTATTAATGGTAGATATAAATTATAATAAGTTCCATCAAGCCATTTTGCTCTACTATTTGATAAGGTTTTATTGGCAGTTAATAAGATTTTCATGCTAAATATTTTAGCACAATTTCTGGAATTTGTAATCTTTTTTCTTTCATTTTATCAATGAGTTGTTTGCCTGTTAACTTAAACCAATCTTCACTGGTTGCACCTATTTTCCTATTTGTTACCACTCTACAATTGAGCATTCTAGCTTCAACAACAATCCTCGAAAGAGTTTCTAAGGTCTTAGGAAAAAACACAAGAGTTTTATTTTTATTTAACTTTGTTAAAAATTGCTTGTGTGAGCATGGCATTATTTTTTCAGATTTTAATTTGTTTACCCTGCAATAGAGTATAGACTCCTCAATATTTTTATTTGCAATATTTGAATACATAATAGAATAAACATCCCGTTTATCCTCTTGGGGAGTCGATATCCCCTCTAGGTAATCCAATAATTCTTCAGACCATAAATTACCAGAAACACTAACAATATTATCTAAATTTAAATTTCTCTCAACGACCCTCATGTGAAGCTTGGACTGACATATGACGGCATTGGCACTCTTATAAAATTGCTTATTTATTATCTGGTCTTCTGGTGCCTTGTAATTTTTAAACAATGAGGGATCTCTTGTTTTAAGATATTTATGATCATGTTCATAGATTATATAAGAGAAATTTTCTGTTATGTAATCCCTTACTTCTTGTGATAATGCGATGAAATTACCAACAATCAGCTTTACCTCTTTACTAGGTAGGTTGTCAATAGTTAGTCCACGGGTATGATATTTTTTTACATCATTACCCTTGTTTATTAATAACTTAATTAATTCTTCGTTATTTAGTTCTCCTCCCCCATTGATTCCATCCTCAACAAAGAAGTCGGCTAAAAAAGCGATTTTCATATCAATTATTTTCCTTGATTTTTAAGAGACGCAAGGCGAGGGTGGGCGTTAACTAAATCACTAGAGCTTTGTACTTTGCCGCCGCCTACACCCCAAATAAGGTGAACACCTAATTCTTCAGCAACTGGTATCTCTGGGATGTTATCGGATGTTCTATCGCCCCCATTGGCAAATGCTACTTTAAAATCAGGCCACAAAGCTCGCACTCTTCGCAAAAGGTCGCAGGCACTGTTATCATTATCATCAAATTCCATAGCTTTGGATACTCCGCGTGTTCCTTGGACCATCTCTAGTCTTTCTTCGCAAGGCATAAAAACATATCCCTTTTTTCTCATCAGCCATTCGTCTGAGTTAACCCCAGCAACAATGATTTGAGCCATATTTGCAGATTCTTGTATCATACGCAAATGACCAACATGCATAGGGTCAAATCCACCACTTAAAACAATAACATCATAATACATTATTCAAATACCTCTTCCCCTAAAGAATCAAGCCAATCTTCAACATCAAACTCTTCTTCTTTATAAACAGCATCTGCAAATTGCTTATATTGGTTTTCATTTGTAAATTTTGCTCTCAAGTATTTATCTAAATCATTGGCTGTTTTCTTATATACTTTATAATTTTCATATACATCTTGCAATGCAGTTTTATAACTTTTTTCAACCGGATATGCCCAAAGAGAACTCTCCTCGATGACACCTTTCCATACTGCGTGAGGTTGAACCTGCCCCATGGTATGGTTTACTTTAGCAAAATAAGGAACCATTTCTTTTTTTGATTTTTTTGATTTTCTATTTTTCTCTGGCGCATATAGAAAATCTACATGTCCGCTCCAACCCATCGCGATGACAGGAATCTTATGGTACGCAGCCTCAAACATTGGAAGTCCAAATCCTTCACCGTGAGCAATATTAATAAACCCTTTAATTGAATTATGCTCGTATAGTCCATTCAACTCTTCTTCAGTCATGTCACCATGAATAAGATACACTTTGCATTTTCTATCTTTTAATCCATCTGAATTTAAAAGGTTAGTTAGCCTATCTATCGTCATTGATCGATCAATGATAGATGTATTTCGTATCGCTGCTTTAACTACCAGCCCAACATCTGGATTTTCTTTAAAATTCTCCACGAACCACCCTATCGTAGATTCCAAATTTTTTCTTGGACCCCACTGAGATATTGTCAGAAAATTAAATTTTGTAGAAAATTTATAATCAAACTTTTCTGATTTTGTTTCCTTCACGGGATAATTTACAGTAACAATTTCAGGGTGACTTTCATCATCTTTATCAATTTTCAAGCCACCAACCAAATTACCTTGCGGGTCATTCATACCATAAGATGAGTTATAAAAAACATCTTTTGAGTGATTAGAGACAACGATTATTTTGTTCATTTGAAAGCACTTATGGATCCATACAGGAGAAACCCTGTCTGTTTCAATCCCAGCGGTATACCCAACATTATATGCAGCCAATTCTGGGTTCCATTCGTTTGGAATTGTTACTTGTAGCGAGATATCATATCTCTCAGGACCAGATATATTTCTAGATTGCGATTCATATATCATAGTTTTTTCTATGACAGAATCAATCCAGCGGCGCTCATCTGTATCTTCCCAAGTCCAACTTAACTGTCCCCAATTTGTCGGTATGATATAGATGTCATATCTGTCTTCATATTCCTTTAACGATCTAACTGCAAACCTTGCTTGCTCCCCATACCCAGACCTACTCAACACAGGTCCTTTAACTAAAATTTTTCTTCTCATTTATAACTCCGTAACAGTCCATGGTTGGTAACTTTTTCTTGTTTCCCAAGATCCGCATTCATCATGAATTTCTAACATTAAATCAATCCAAGTTTTTTTAAAGTTTTCAAAACTATAATTTTTCAACACATGTTCTCTTCCTTTTTTGCCTATTTCTCTTCTTTCTTCTCTAGAGAGAGAATGCATCTTCATAAGAGCATCTAAAAAATCTTCTTCAGAAATACGATCTTCATATATATAAGGGACTTGTTGGGATCCGATTAGAGCCTTCGAGCAAGGTTCAATACCAACACCAAACCAGTTTTCTCCATCTGTGACCTGTTCTTGCAGTCCGCCTGTCATATTCACAACAATTGGTGTCCCGCAAGACAAAGATTCTAATGTTCCCAAACCAAAACCTTCAGCATCAGAAATATTCACAGCGATGTCTGATATGTTATACATCGCTGCCAAATTATGTGGTGGCACCTTGTCCCTAGATAACAAGATCTGCCCCTTGTTCATCTCAAAATCTTGGAGAATAGTATTTATGTCCTGCCCATATGGGTCGTTGGGGTCCGTATGCATAAGCAAAACACATTTTTGTGCTTTCTCTTTCGGAAGTCGACTTAAAAAAGATTCATACCATTTAATAAGGGTGCCAGTTTGTTTTCTTTTTGCGTTTCTATTGTTCCACATGATAACAAATTTATCATCGGATCCAAAGTATTTTTCTCTTAACTTTTTTCTTTCCTCTTCGTCTTCCAGAACTTTAAATATCTCAGGATCAACCGCATGCGGAACATATGAGGTCTTTACATCGGATGTTGTCTGGGTCACAATATCGTGCGTAACCTTCGATATACATGCAATAAAATCATTAGAATCATAGAATTTTTTGTTGAACTTGGGGGCAGGATAATTGTCCCAGACATGATAATATACCATTGGCATTAATGGTCTAATTTCATTTTCCATAGACCACAACCATTCCCAAAATCTTGGGTCTGTCATAAACCACATCATGTCGGGTCTCTGTGTCCTTACAATGGATCGAATCATTTCTGCATTTCCGTATCCGTCGACCGGCTGGATAATCCAGTCGTCGCCATACGGATCCACTTTTATAGGTTCATAGTTATCGTGTTTCATTGCTCCAGCTAAAGAAACTACTTGAAATTTACCAGTATTTAATAAAGCTTCAATTATATATTTTGTTTGAGTTCCAACACCAGATGGGGATAGCGGGTGGTCGCTAATGGTTAGTATCTTAATCTTTTTTTCAGTCATGGGCAATGTTCCGTTTTATGAAATTCACACTTGCTACAAGCAAGCCTGTTCTTTATGAAATTTTTTCTTTCAATATTGTATATGGCTTTTTCTAGAAATTTAAGTGCATTTTGAGTTTTTATTTTTCCACTCGTCACACGAAATATTTCCACTCTATCTTTTTTAGCCGTTCTTTTAAGTAACGCAAAATGAGTTTCTATCATGTTTGGATCGACATTATGCTTCTTTGCCCAGAAGTGTTTGTAGAAAGTAAGTTGGTAAGTCATCATAGGGTCAGATCTCTTTCTAGAGTCCCATCCCCAAGAGCAGGTTTTCCAGTCGATGATGTGTACTTTGCCGTCAGATGTCTTAATAACCAAGTCGATAAAGCCTT
>UEXM01002164.1_pt1 | contig 14496 bp, 13 predicted proteins | sample 1796661 | NCBI WGS metagenome assembly UEXM01 (sample SAMEA4772469, study PRJEB27181) | metagenome | reverse complement strand
CATGTGTTCAGTATTATAACGTGGATCAGTATACAATAACGTAAAAGGATTGCTACCTATATTAACACAGTATATGGCATCTCGGTTAGTTCCACTATCATTATGCTTATGTGAATCAGTTGCATCCTCTACTATCTCTACTCCCACAGTATATGTGCTTCTTATACCAATAAACTTAATCAGTTTTGGACCTATCAAGTGTGCTATACGTTCAACTTTATAGTGATAACGCAATATACCAGCAACATTAGTATTAATATTATCTGGACGTGGTAGTTTACTGAACATACTGCTTAGATGTTTCACATGTCGCTTACCTAATATTAGTGGTGTCATATCCTTTCACCTCCACTAGCAAGATTATATATACCCCATTCAGGTTTATTACGCATCAAACGATAAGTAAGTTCTGCGTATTGTAATGCTAGTTCAACAGTAATACCATTTGGGCATACTGAAAATATGTTTAGTTTATTGGAATGTGTTGCACAGATGGTTTGACTCACACTACGCATAATACTGTAAGGCAGTATGTTGGGGAATTCATAGGGCCATTGGGTAATGCTTGATGTAACTTCACAGATACTTACTTCACGGTTGATTTCATATAGGTATTCATATAACAGATGTTTGAAGTCAAGCACTCGACTGTAACTACGCCAGTCTATGTGTGAGGGTAAGGCTCGCTTGTCTGTGCTGTGGTACGCCGTGTCCTCTGCATTAATGTTAATGAAAACAAAATCTGGCGTTTCGCGCCTCTCCAACTGTGCCCTGGGCGTTGCGCCGTACTCTAAGTTTGCCCTGCCCATTTGTGTTACTTCATGCCCTGCTAGTTCAAACTGTTTAACCACTGCTTGACTGTACGGGCTACTTGATCCTATTACCCATGCTGTCATGCTTTGTATCCTATTTGCATGTAACGTGTGTATACTGGAGTTTGCAGTTCTCCTCTGTACATATAGTGCATTGGGTATTTGATTCCCATCTCTTCTATGTCGCTACAAGTGTTTATGTGTCCTTCAAAGTGTTCTGAGTTGTTTGTTTGCATTACTATTAGTGTGTCCTTGTCTATGCTGTCAAACCAATCCATGTTCATATGTTCACAACTGGTATTAATTATAACATCTAAACGGGTATTAATTAATTCGTTGCCTGTTTCAAATTGCAAGTTGCTGAAGTCTAGTGTGTTTACATCTACCACAACTCCTTTGTATCTCCAATTGTCTGCAACATATTGATTGTTTAACTTCTCACTTAGTTCTATTGCTGAGGGATCCATATCAAATCCATATACTCGTTGTATTTTAAACGGATAAGAATCAAGTAACGGCTGTACAAGTGTGCCAATCCAACTGCCAACTATACCAACTGTACAGTTAATGGGTTCCTTGCTCAAAGGAACCTTGGGCAGTTCCTGTAGTAGCCAACTCTTTGATGCCAGTTGTCCTTTGCTGTATGCAGTTTTAGGATACTGACTGGCATGTTGCATTAAGTATTCTATAGTACTCATTGGTATTTGATATCTATTTGAGTCTATGTATGCTAACACATCACTCCATTCCTTTAATACTATCTTATCTATCATCGTATATACTCCTCAACCACGCATAATCATTAATCTTTTGTAGTGCGTTTATATCATTTTGGTGTTTACCAGCATAGTCATTGCCCATCTCTGCACCAAGTTTTGCTTCCAGTCTAAAGTGTGCATCGGGTACAGGGTGCAACCATGCTCCTAATCGTTGTGTTGCATCAGGATCTTTACTGGTTGCTAACTTAACACACTCTCTAAATGCACTTCTCCATGTGCTGTATGCGTCAGTATTGAATCTAGTAACACATGCAACGGTGGGTATTACTTTAAATCTGCTACTTAAACCAGTTGTAAAGTCCATTCCCCATGTAGTAGCATCCAGTATTTGTTGCTTATTAAACAGTTTAACACCACCGTAACCGTATTCATCACCAGTTACAGGGTTCTTACTGTGCCATACATGTACAACTTCTTGGTCATATACGTCTGGATAGTAAGAGAAATCAAAGTCTTTGACTACTTCTGCATCAGCATCTACCACATAAAACATATCTGTAGTGGCTAAACGTGCCGCTTCTTGGTGTGCTTCAAAGATTCCATCCACATCTTTTACATGTAATGTGCCTTCTGGTAGTCTTTCTAACAGTTGTTTATGATTGTCATCATGGTATGTAATTAAAACTATGCTTAATTCTTTGTATGTTGATCCTATTTCCTTAACATATTGTGTTGCTCCACGTGGCATACTGTTAAGTTTGATGTCATCACTAGTAACTTTGGGTAACTGTTTGGGCCATAATCGCAATCCACCATATGAATGTACAGTACTAGTTACTGGATTTGCACGTTGCCAAGCATGTACTTTGGCATGATTGTTAGGTTCAGGTGTGTATTTGGGTACATCTTGTACTGTTACATCAGAGTCTACAGTCCAAAACCACTCTGCTTCTACACCTTTTGCGTATGTTTGTAACTGTTCTAGTAGTGGTTCAGTGTTATTAAAGTGGTATACACTCCATATCTTGTCGCTACTAATAGCAGTAGGCATCTCTTTTAGCCTATCAAACTGGTTATTAAGTATTTGTTCTTCGTTATTATAGTATATATTAGTTGGTAATAAACGTACTGCTGTGTTTTTACTACCGTTGTGTGCCCATACATGCACTACATCAGCATCATATTGTGTAGGATAATAACTATAATCAAAGTCTACATCAACATATGGGTCAACAATATACATCATACTACTGGCTGTTTGGCTTGCTAGACGCTCATAGACGTCGTTTAACGGCTCATCAAGTTCATTCGGCTGTAACTTATACACTGGAAATTCTTTTTGCGTACATGCAGGCTCTCGTATGTATTTGGGTCTACCTTTCTTTTCCTCTTTACATCTCAAACTAACACCACCATAGTCGTATTGCTTGTTGGTAACTGGATTAAGTTTCTGCCACACATGAGCTTTGCCATCATCAAACACATTAGGTTGGAAGTCAAAGTCAAAGTCTGGTAATACTTCAACATCATAGTCTACTACCCAGAACCATTTAAACGTGCTGTTATCTAATCCTTCTTGGTAACTGCCAAACGTTTCATACTCTACTGCTATACGCACAGGTGAGAAGTCATGTACTTTGGTTTCATTATTCCAATCTACTGGCATCCATGTTAGCATACCATCAGCAAACACATGTTTTATTCTACGTTCAAAAGCATTAGGGCTCCATGGTATATGTGTTATGTCTTTAAATGCTGTAGGTACTATCCACGAGTCTTCAGTGACTGTAGGTGTCGCATCTGAATATATAATCGGGTATTCTTTTCCTCCGACAGGCAATGCTTCGATATATTTGGCATCACCACTCCCATCGACTGGAACAAGTTTGATACCTCCTGCTCTGTTGTCGCTGATATTTGTAACTGCTCTTGGGTATTTGTGTTCCAAGTCATTTGGAAACTTGAATATGTGTATGTATTCCAAGTCGTGTTGTTGTGGTACATAATTAAAGTCCTCATTGATTTGATGTTCTGCATCTACAAGCCAGTACATATTAGTTTTTGATTTACGGTTATAACGTTCATAGTCCATTAAGTCATCAGTATAAAATACATCATAACGTATAGGACTTTCTTCTTTGTAAGTTAATTGTTCAAAGTCTATGTTCTTAAATGGTACACTTACTCTAGGATTACGCAATAGTCTAACTCCACCGCAACGTATGTCTGCAGGGTTTGTTGCATCTTTAGGATATCTATAATCTAGGTGTCCTGGTATTTTAAATACATGTACATAATCTTGATCCCATGTTGCTGGAACATAAGTCCAATTACCATCTAGGTATTTAAAGTCCTCATCAATAACCCATAGCCATTCTGTATTACTTTGTTCAATACATTTTAAATATGTATCAGGTCTAAAGTCTATGTGGTTAATATAAAACACATCATACTGTATATCTCTAACAGGACAAGTCCTATGTGTTTTAACTTGTGCGTCTCTCCAATTGTCTGGTACTAGTCTAACGCCACCACTCTCCATTGGATATGAATCTTGTAACTGATGTGGCATTTTAAATACATGTATCATTTTGTATTCAAATGGATTAGGTGCCCAGTCAATGTTCTTATCTATCTTATGTTCTTTGTCTATAAGCCATACATAGTCATCGCCTAGTTCATCTCGTTGTGTTAAGTCGTCTACATTGTCTACAAACAACACAGGATAGTTTATACTAGCATCTAAGTAGTCGTGATATTTAATTTTAGTGTCATCCCATTCACGTGGATATAACTTAACTCCCCCTTCAGTATCTGGATACTTATGTTCAAGTTGTCCACGCAAATGAAATGAATGTATATAGTCAGGCTCAAAGTTCCCTGGTGCCCAGTCTATATTGTCAGCAAGTCTATACTCTGGGTCCACACACCACACATGTGTTGCATGTGGATTGTCCACAAAGTAGTTCCCTGGTGTCTTGCTCAACGTGATTTGAAACTGTTTTGTGCATACTGTCTTAGGATGCCACACAGTTTCACTGCTACCTTTCTTAGGTAACAGTCTTACGCCCCCGTAATCATTTTCGTTCCATCGCCATTCGTGATTGTATTTTGCTGTATGTCTGTCAGGTACAAAGTCGAACACATCTAAGTTAGTAACTATAACATCATTGTCGACTACCCAATACATACTTGTTGGACTGTTAATCTCTTGTTCACTAGATACTTGTTGTGCAAAAGGTATTGCATCTTCTAGTGTTGGATTATTTCCTATATAATATATATTATACATTGTCCGGCTCGTGCTGTTTCATTTTCTTTTGAAGTTCCCAAGTGAGTGACTCAAAATAAACGATCCCCCGATCCGCTGATTCCATTTCTCTAAACATTAATTGATTCATACTAAACTCACAATCATCTTTGTGAAACCTAGCACTTATTCCACAACGTGGACATTGGTCTTTTAGTTTTAATATCATTGCCTCTTCTAGTGTTACATCTCTATCATACAGCCATGGATCCTTAGATACTTTCTCCCATGCTAGTCTATCACCGCCATGGTCGTCCATGTAGTCATTGACCCACTGTCTAAACTCCCATGTATTCTTTAACTCTTTAGTTACGTTAGTCATCTCTGCAATGCACCTTTACTTTGTAGTGTTTGGCAAATTCGTTTGCCTCTTGTTCTGTGTTTACAATTGGTTGCCCTTTGATATTTAAACTTGTATTAAGCACAACTGGACATCCTGTCTCTGCATACCATTGTCTCATAGCATGATATAGTTCTGGGTGCTGGTCTCTATTAACTGTTTGCACTCTGCTTGTACCGTCAGCATGTACTACTGCTGGTATCTCTTCTGGCTTTAAACACTTAGCCACAAAACTCATGTAAGGACTCTGTGCTATACCACCTGGCATATCAAACCATTCCTTTGCATGTTCTTCTAATACTATAGGAGCAAAAGGTCTAAACTCTTGCCTACGTTTAATCTTATTAACTTTATCTTTTATTGTTGTGCCTCTAGCATCAGCAAACAAACTTCTATTACCAAATGCTCTAGGACCAAATTCTGCTTTACCATTTGCTACACCAAAGATAACTCCTTTGCGTAGACTTTCTAAAAACTTTTCTTTGGGCCATGCACCTTCTATGTTTGTGCCTAAGTAAGGACCTTCCCACTCTACCATCTTGCCTGTTTGCTCATAGTAGTATAATGCCGCGGCACCTAGACTACTTCCGGCATCACCTGGGTTAGGCATTATCCAGATGTTTTTAAATACATCCTCTTTATATATTAAACTGTTAGCAACACAATTTAATGCTACGCCTCCCATGTATACTAAATTACGACTACCACCGCTGTACTTAAATGCTAGTCTGCAATAAGCAATAATTCTTTCTTCCACAACTGCTTGGGCACTTGCGGCTAAATCAAATTGTGTTTGTTCATCTTCTACATCTATGTCTTTTAAAAAACTACTAGGCAAGCCTTTGCTCATGTTTATAGTTTCTAAACAATTATGCCAATCATCTGAAGAGTATGTAAATAATTCTTTTTCCATTCTTTCTTTATACACAGGTTTGCCATATGCCGCCATACCCATTAGTATGTATTCATCTTCCATAGGTTTTAAATTACATGCACTTGTTACTGCACTATAAAATAATCCTAAACTGCTTGGAAAGTTTACTTCATGTCTTAACAGTATACGTTTACTTTTTTCCCATGTACTAATAGTTGCTGTTTGCTTTTCACCTATAGCATCTATTGTAATTATAGCCGCATCTCTCCAATCATCATGTGGTAGTGTTAGCATGCCAGCCGCCGCATGACTTTGATGATGTAAACAATTAGTTACAGGTATACCATTGAACTGTGGATAAAATCTTTGTAACCAATCTTCCATAGTTGGTTCTTGCATTGAAGTTTTTATAGTTGACATGACCGTACCCCAAGTCATTTGTCCAAAACGTCTTTGGTTCTTTAACCTGCTTGACTCATGTAATACAATTACATCTGGCATGCCGTACTGACATGCTTCAGTCATTAACTGTTTGTTAAGAAAAGGATCATTCTTTTCTCTGCTGTAACGTTCGGCATGTCCGGCAAATAGTATCTTGCCATCTTCAATCATAGTTGCAGACGCATCGTGAAACATTCCGCTTATTCCTAATATCTTCATCTATCTGTAAATAAAAGGATCCTGTTTGCGTAACTTTTCAAGTTTCTTTTTTAACATTTCCTCTTCCTCATCTGTTAAGCCAAAGTCAGGTACTTCGTCTACCGGTTTACCGTCAGGTGTGTTTATTGGATTACCAAACAAGTCTCCCTGGTCAACTATACTAGTTGGTTTGCCTAATCCATTCATATCTTCTTTATCTTTTGACATTATACTGTCTCCAGCCACGTTTTAAATTTGTTATAATACAATTCATGTATATATGCATCAGCATGTAGCCATTCGCTGATATGTTCTTTATATTGTTCGTCAAGTCTATACTGGTCAATAAAACTATCGTACGGTTCAAAAAATTTGTCCGTAGGTACTTGGTCTATTAAATGGTCATACCTAGATAGTGGGTTATACTTCTTTTGTAGTTGTGCTGTATCCCAATCTGGATTACTTGTTGCACAACTGTTAAACATAACATAGTCTATACCATTTGCTTCAAAGTAATTCTTACATAATACTATATTACTAAATCTACGTTTGATACCAAATGGATGATCCGATGCATATATGTTCATAGCCTTAAACCAATTATCAAAGTTATGTCCAGTTAAGTCTTGTAAATGCTGTGGGTCTGTTCCAGTAGCCCAATGTATGTGATACTTGCTTTCGTCCCATGCAAACTGTTGTCGTTCGAATGTACTCCATGCTTGTATAACTAACACATCATTAATATCTCTTCCATCACGTTGCCATTTACTAACAAAGTCTATTGCACTACGCATTATGTATTCATTACCAGCACCAGAGTATGCATCGTTTATTAGATTAAGTTTGTAATGTTCTGCTAACAAACCGCTCCAAGACTTTTGCAAACCTTTATGCGTTAATGTACCATCGCCTGGTGTTAATATTTCACAGCCTGCAGTATGACTACAACCTGTAACATATAACCATTTCTTTTTACTTAGGTCCATCCTAACATCCTATATAAGTCTGGAGCACTATCTTTTAGCGACTGCTCTCGTTTTTTATCTAATAGTTCTGTGTACTTTCTAAACATTTGCATTTGCTTAGTAGCATCTTTGTTTACATTATCATCACCTAAAGCATTTATGATGCCTTGAACTGTGGCTAGATTCCTTTCGTCTTCTGCAAAGTATTTACTTGTTGCCAGCCAGTCCTGTAGTCTTTTTATGGCTTCATCTCGAATGTTCTTTGGTAAGTTTCTCATATCCAAACATTTTGGATAATTGTTTAGTAAGCAACTGACTTCTATACGCCTACCACTGAACTCTGTAATCTCTTCAGCATAGTCAAATAGTTTTGTTATATCAAGTATATTATATATTTGTATAACAGGACTAAACAATATATTACCCACAACTTCTGATTGTGCATAGTCTCTGATGTGTTTGTCAATAACACTCCACGTGGAACCACCACGTATGTAAGTATTCATTTCTGCATATCCATCTACACTTAAACACATCAACACTTCTCTGAACTTAGATAGCATATCCAGGAACCTTGGTTGTATGTTTGTCATATTACTATTGAACACTAAGTCAATGTCTTTAGCAATACCCATGTCAACACACTTCTGAAGTATCCAATATGTACGTTGTATGATAGTTGGTTCTCCACCTGTGAAGTAAAGTCTGTTTACATTAGGTAACCAGTTCTCTACGTTCTCTAAAAACTCTGGAGTATCAAACCATTCATAACTAGCATCTGGGAAGTGACCCCAATGCGTTTGGTCAACTACAAATTGCCTTTCCTCTTCTGTGTATTCATTTATTAAATCTTTATGTATAGCACTACTGTTTTGACTTTGGCACATTCTACATCTTAAATTACATAAGGTACCAAGTCTAAAGTCTAAGTACATAGGATCTTCATCTACATGATATCCATTCTCTCGACTCTTGTTTATAATTTCTTTTACATTGTCTGCTTCTCTATGAAAGCCCATCCAATCTTTGATATAGTTTTCTCTATAACTAGGTATGCCATACTTCTCTAAGTCATAACAAGGTTCACACCCTACTACTTTTTCACCTACATCCATTTGACGTCTTATGTGCTTCATGTGTTTGCCATTCCAGGCATCAGACATCTTAGCACCTTTGTCCATCATAAATGGTACGCCTAGTTGCATTCCATCAAACTCTGTAAAGCCTTCATCTTGTTTTAAGTTGTTACCAGCAACACAGCAGAAACTTAAGGTTCCAACTGGTTGTGTCATTACATGTATCCAAGGATAAGGACAAAACGTTTTACTATACTCAGCCATAATTTTTTCCTCCTTCATACATATCAAATTTTATTGTTCCCCATGCTTTTGCTAATTCTTCATTTGCAATAATTGATTCTATTACTCTTACTGTATGCTCATCTATATTATCTATAGCATCTCTATAGGCTATACTCTTGTGCCTGTCTAGATGTGAATAGTCATTGTTGAGATAAAGTAATCTTTCCATACTAATTTTTTTTCTACTTTTCCAATTCCACTTGTATGCTTTATCCATAACTTCTTTATGTATTAAATGAATCATTACTTCATCTTTTATTTCTTCGTCTGAGAAAACTAACTTGGTTGATATGTTTTGTGTACCTCTCCAAACACCTGTAGCCTTTGCAATTAAACTGCTTGTTATTTGTGATGTCATATCTTCTCTATAGTTATATATTAAATCCCAGTCAGTTATATCCTTTGGGAACCCTAAAATTTTGTGTTCTTGAACTACATACCTAAAACCTTTTGCCCATGTGTATTCCATTTCCCAAAACAACTCTTTATCAGTGGAGTACTTTTTTGTATATCCCATTTGCTCATAGTCAAATAATATCAAGTGTGATCCTGTTCTACCAGATGTTTTTATTAATGTTTTGCTAGCCATTAACGTCACCCAATCCTATTATTTCCATATCATTCATTATAGAAGTTTCTTGTTGTACAAACCAAGGCTCAAGATGTTTGTAGAGTTCTGGGAATGTTTTTGCAAAACTTTCTCCTCTGTAGTCATCACTAAACTTAGTTTGTCTTGCAAACTCTGGCATCCACTTCTTAACATCATATTGTTCGTTGTTCATATAGTTTAGCATGTTTTGTATTCTAGGATCATTGTGTCCTTTGAACTTTTCTGTTACTACTTTTTTAACATGGGGTGGTAATACTTTTGCACTCACATGCTCAGGTGCATATACTGTATTGAAATGTATCTCACAATCCATATTGTTATCTCTGTGATAGTTTAGCATGTCGTCCATATACATAATATTAAATATGCCTACTGTATAAAATAAATTTACTTTTAACCAATCGTGTTGTTTAAACTTCCAATAGTTCTCCATTACTTCATCGAACTGTTGCGGATGTCTAATATAATTAAATCGTTCTCCAACTCCGTCTACACTAAAGAATACTTGCACAGTCTTAAACTCTTTCCATAAACTTATATACTGTTCTGGATATATAGAACCATTTGTATTATAACTTATGCTTATGTCCTTTGCTCTACCCTTGTCTACTAGAGTCTGTAATATATCAAAATGTCTTTTAATCAAGAAAGGTTCGCCACCAAAGAATTCTAAACTCTCTACTTCGTCTATTTGATTTTCTAAGTCTGTCCAAAACTTATCATTAAGTTCAGGCCAACGTCCTAACCTTCCCATTACTTTTGCAAACTGATTAGTATCACCATCACGTTCTATTTCTTCTGGCACCCATTGACTACTTGCAAAACTTGTACATATCCTACACTTGGTATTACAAATACTTCCTAGTTTTAAATCCATACTCTTTGGTTTAGCATGTTCTAAATTTTCTGTGTGATGTTTAAACTTAACAAGTTCTCTTAAACGTTTACTTTCCATGCCTGCATCTTCTTCAGCCCAGCAGTTATAACATGCTTTAGGTTTCTCTCCTGCTAAGAAGTCTGCTTTTAATTCAGCAAGCCAGTCACTGTCCCATACATCTTTTAATGTATTGCCATCTGCCAAGTTAATACCTGGAGCAGTTTCTTGCATAACACAGCACACACCAACTTCACCGTTAGTACGAGCTTCTTGGTTTATCCAAGGTAGTATACAAAAATGTTCTGGCAAGTTACTCAACTGTATTCTCTCCTTTTGCAAAATCATACTTCTTAACATTAAAGTCGCCTTGTAATGTTTCTGCATTTTCATATAGGTATACTAGTTCGTCAATCTCTGCTAGTTCTGGTATTGCATCAAACAATGACTCTCCTCTAATCTTATCCATCTCTTTTGCTTCTTTCATACTCTGTAACATTAAGTGAGACATGTCATCTTCTAAGAACTGATGTAAACTTTTAAATGTGCCAGTAACTCTTCCTAATGGATCTTCATCTTTAATTCTTTCTAATAATCCTTCAATGTCTTTTTGTGCTTTACGTCTATAACGTTCAGGTAACACAGTACATCTATGTATATGCTTGCCTAATAATATATTAACAGCAAAGTCTTGTACACCAATCATTTTCGTTGCTACCATCTCTTCGTAGAAGTCTACAATATTTAAAATGTTAAACATACTAACAGTACAACTAATGTTAAAGTCTACCATTGGTATTTCTTTCTTCATACGTTCTCTATTTTTAACAGTCTCACTCCATATAGTTCCTTTACGAATATACTCTCCACGTTTACCACTAGCATCTAAACTAGCACCTATACTAATAACTCTAGGTTCAAACTGTTTCCAAAGTTGTATAGCATCCTTATCTTTATATAGTAAGTTTCTAAAATTAGTATTATAAAATATACGCATAGGTGAATTTAGTTTTGTTCTACCTTGCTCTACTAGTTTTTCCATTATGTACCAATGCTCATCCATCATTAATGGTTCACCACCTGCCCAGTATATTTTTTCTACTGTAGGTAAGTATTGGTCAAACTGTTGCATGAAGTCATACGTTTTACCTTTTTGTATTTGTAGTATTGCTTGTTCTGGAGTCTTACTGTACTCGCTGTCAACTGCATCTTGAAACCAATTACTACTTAGGTCAGGTCCACATGTTCTACATCTCATGTTACATATATTACTAAATCTCATATCCACATAAGTCATGTTTACTCCACTTGGAACGGAACCGTCTTCTTGTGTACTCTTAACTAAATCTCTTTTGTGGAACCAGTTGTCATGGTCTTGCATGAACTCGTCATTACTACGTTTTCTCAACGTGTCATGTCCATAACCTTCTTGCTCGTAACACCTGTTACAGTTAGATATCTTTTTATTGTTAAGCATATCTAATCTAAACTTCTTCATTACATCGCCGTTATAAACATCTTCTAATGTTTCTCTATTTAAGTTACCCACAGGTGTGTCATGTTCACTTAAACAACAAGTGAATACTCTACCGTCGGGCCATGGGTGCATGTGTATCCATGGTAGGACACAAAAGGCATCACCATTAACTAGGTCGTCTAATTCTTTATCGCTCTTATTATCCATGCATTTAGGTCCCACTCCCACCAATGTTCTTCTCCGTGTATAAAGTTACGCGGATCATTATGATGATTGTTGTGCCACCCTTCTCCAAATGTTATTAAGTTAACCAACCAATGGTTAACACTTTTATCTTGTGTATCCCAAGTTCTATATCCTAACTTGGTTAATCCTTTGCCATGTCCCCATGTGTTAAAGGCACCAGTTGCCCATACACATAGGCTAACAGGAATTAAGTATGCATACACCCACAGTATGGGGTCTATGACTGCGAGAATAGTCGTGTAAGCAGTTGTATATCCAAAGAAGTATTTGTGTGTACTCATTACTCCTTTATGTCTTAGATAGTCTCTGCCTAGTTTTAAATCATAGTTCTCGTCCTTTAATCCTAATGTCCAACTCCTCCATGAACTCATGTGGTGCGGACTATGAGGATCTAAATCTGTATCACTTGCTTTGTGATGTTCTCTGTGTTTAACAATGTAACCAAAGGTACTTGATAAACCTGCTAAGGTACCACTGATGTTTAGTACCCAATCCCAAAACTTGCTAGTCTCAAAACTTCTATGTGCAAAATATCTATGCTGTCCAACAAATACACCTAAACTGGCAAACCAAAAGTATACTGCTAGTGTTATCCACCAATAGTTACTTGGTCCAGAATACAAACCAAACAGTAGCCCGGCATGTGCTGTCCACCGTAGCATGTCTCCTTTAGTCTTAGTATACTGTAGTATGTCCTGCATCTTCCACATATCCTTTTAATTTAGAAAAAGTCTGTCGCCAATCCGATTCATCATTTATATCTAACAAATCATTGTAGCGACAAAACTGTTCCCACTTTAGTTCTTGTTCGTCATCGTTATTAAACATGCTTAACAAGTTACCAAGTTTATAATCGTTGCCCATTAGTTTTCTGAAATTTGTATGTATCAACTCTCGTGCCTTAACCGGTATAACCGCAGGACTTAGGTAATCAGGATCATACACAAAGTTCATATCAACTTCTATCCCAATTTGGTTCGCCCATTCAAAAAACTCTGGCAAAGTTGCATAGTTATATGCACTAACCGTTTGTGTAATACGCAAGGTTAGTTTGTCCTCATGTTGCTTTAGTGTGTCTATAGTTTTAAGAACAGCATTCCAATCTGTGCTTGTTCTTATGAAAGCATTCCTATCTGCTAAGTCATCAATACTTAAACAGATTCGTGCCTCCTTAAACTGGGGCCATAGTTCTAAAGCAATGGGTGGTAGCATAGTACAATTAATGTTATACCATAGTATAATATTTTTACTACGCCCACTTTCCACAAGGTTCTTCAAGTAAGTCCAATGTTGTTTAATTAATGTTGGTTCTCCTCCATTAATATAAATTACTTCTAGGTTTGGTGCTGACTCAAATAAGTCATCATAGAAGTTATCATCTTCTGCCCACTTAAAATCTTGAGGGTAGTCTAATCCAAGATACCCTTTATTAACGAAGTCAGCCTTCTCCACGATGTCTCTATAATCGTCGAGCCACTTACTACTACTTGCTGGATTACAAGTACGACAGCGGACATTACATACATTGCCAAGACGAAGCTCAACAAAACGAAGATCCATATCAATACTCCCATCTTCCCTAGTAATCCCACTCGCCCAATTGGCGGAGTTTTGTGGAAAAACTGATTTCTCATGATCCCGTTTGGATCTAATTCCGTTGTCTTCTTCATTGTAACACCTCATGCATGCCTTTGGCATCTCGTTATTTAACATTTGTTTGCGAACTTCTTTATAGTAGTCGCTGTTCATATGTTGTTCTATTGTTTGGTTATTTAAACTTAGAAATTCATCATACTCTCCTTTAAAATTCCTAGCACGATTCAATCCATCGGTGTGGTCTGATATACAACAAGTAGTAACACCACCGTGTGGGTGTGTTGCTAAATGTTGCCAAGGTAGAGGGCAATAAGTGTCCGGTCTACTCATTATCCATACTCCTCTGCACTGATTGGTTTGAACCCATCTCTCGACACAGTATCCGTTTCTTTTTCGTAGTCAAAACTATCTTTTATCAACTCGTGAAGCTCTGGAAAAACTTCTGTAAAGTTCTCTTGTCGATATCTGTCTCCTCCTGCTATTTGTTTTTTAAATGTTATATATTTCTTTTCTATGCGTCTGTTGTCCATCTCTTGAAGTTTATCTTTAGTAAGTCTACCTCTAATATCTCCTGGAACACTTTCACCATTTTGGAATAATGGTGTATTCATATAGTCTATTAAACTATCTATCTCTTTATTGTATTCACAGTAATTTCCAAAGTAGTCAAATA
>UEXM01002163.1_pt1 | contig 14497 bp, 25 predicted proteins | sample 1796661 | NCBI WGS metagenome assembly UEXM01 (sample SAMEA4772469, study PRJEB27181) | metagenome | reverse complement strand
CCTATTAACAAAGGCGAAGGCTGCCTTTTATACCTGTACGATTTTTTCCATAAGTAAACAAAACACCAGGAAAGCATATGTAGCCAAATATTAATTTTACTAGTGATAGCCTAGGATACAACGCGCCCTAATAAATTAATAAAGATAAATCTAGATTATAAACGATTATTAAACTAGCTTTAATCATAACCAGTAGCAATAGTGCTGCCGGATAATTAAATACAAATATTATGAGAACTAACACAAATAAGTATAAAGCAAACATTAAGCAGTATTTACTAGACTGCATTAACTATGATGAAACAGAACACTGCCACGACAAAGGCAAATTATATTACTGTTCTAAAAGGTTCATTAAAGAACACGTTAACCCGTACGAGTATAAAAGACAAGGCGGAAACGTCAATTTATTACTTGAAGGGTGGCTAAGCGGCTTAGCTATTGGAATTGACTTTGAATATAATAGCATAATCAAGGCGGCAAAAATGCTGCACGAAACCGATTATATAAGTGATAAAAAAATGGAAATAATTCAGCGCGATTGGTTCAAACATTTGGCCCAACATTTAAACAGAATATTTGAGGAAAACCAAAAAGATTGGTTTGTAAAAAACTATAAATAATGAAAATCGATATCAAATCAATACTAGTAATAATAGTTTGGTTAATAGGTTTTTTTGCAGCTATTAACTAACACAAAAAGCCCGGCGAACAATAGTACCCGGGGCTGTCTTAGAGTAAATACTCTAACTGATGAGACTTAAAAAAGTCGAAACAGCAATTTTAATTTAAATACAAATATTATGATAAATAACAATTTAGAACACAAACAAGAATTTGATTTTAATAGGGTCAATTTTAATATTATAGACTTTGGTCGTACCGACTTTTTTTCACTGCAAGTAGTAATAAATGCTTATTGCTATCAATTAGAACGTACAAATACTGGTCAAGTTTATCACAAAGCGCCAGGCTACTGCGATTTAAATATCGAGGAGACCGGCTTTAATGTAAAAACTGGTTACGTATGGATAGCCTTGGAAAGCGGAATTACTATAGCAAGTAATGGCGGCAGTGTTAAATATGTCGCGACTAATTGGCTGATAAATAAAGAATACTTTTTTGATGATTATGATAAGGCACTCGAAAGAAGGGCCGAAATAAGAAAATGGGCCAAGGATGCTTATTTTTTTGAAACTAACGAACATCAAAGAGTTGTTAGATAGCACAAAAAGCCTGGATACAATTATCATCCAGGCTGCTGTTCGGCAGTGTGTTACTGCCGCTGATGATTACGAAAGTATGAAACAGCAATGTTAAATTAAATTAAATACAAATATGAATTTTAATACTACAGAAACCAGGCTATTCGCCCAATTCCCGGAACTTAGGGAAGGGCTACAGCTGCAAGAAATTGCGCGCCTGGAACGTGCTATTAGTACAGCTGATTTGAACAGACTTAAAAAGGCTATTCAATTGGGTGAACTAATGCAAAAAGTTTGTACCTGGTACGATTTACCAGGAACACAAACAAAATTTGCCGAATTCGGCATAACCTGGAGCCGCGCGGATATAGCGCAAAAGGTTTTCTTATGTTCAAAGGCCCAAATGTTTAAAAACATTGCAGCCTTCAAAAACAATGAGCAAAACGCGGACCAATTGACTGCCTTTAATAACCAAATAAAAAGGTTAAAAAGGGAAGGTCAAAAAGTTAGCAAATCACTTGAGAACTATAATAAATTTGTTAGCAATTTAGAAGGCGCTGAAAGCGCTGAAAGTGCTGCAAATATGTTACTGCCTAACGTTGCGGAAATAACACCGGAAACAATAGCGCAAGACAATGAGCCACCGGCTCAAAGTGTTATAAATAGTAATAATGCCTATACTCTAACGTTAACCGAATTTGATAGCGAAATAACTTTTACTATCGATATTATGCACGATAGCACCATAAGCGCTAGTAATAGCGGGGCTGCTGCTACCGGTAATGATATGGCTAATATTATAGAGCAAGTTTCTCTATTAATACGAGAAAATACAACTAACATAAACATAACTAACAATGAATAAAAATTCGATTACATACAAAGAAACCGGCAGTGAAATGCGCGCTAGGCGCGTTGGCTACCATGGTACAATGGACCCGCGAAATTTTGCGATAGTTCCTAAAAATGATATTAAAGATATTAGTAAAAAGTACTATGAGCCGGCCGGCAAATACTTTAAAACCAAATTCACAATTGGTTTTGAACTTGAAAAAGTTAATCTTCCTAGGTACAAAGAGTATGCTATTTTCACTGGCTACGAAAGGGATGGTTCATTAAATGGCCGAAACACCGGGGAAGCAATAACCAACATTTTGCCGCTCGTGCCTAAGGGTCATTTGAGAAATCAAATGTTCGAGTTGATGTTCCAGGCTGAACGCGTTATTGATAGTGATGTTAACCGCTCTTGCGGGGGTCATACAACAATATGCGCGGCCGGTATATCGAGCAGCGATTTAACCGCTAAGATTAGAAACTATTCGGGCCTAATATATGCCTTATATCGTGGAAGGCTGCGAAATCATTATTGCAGCGGAAACGTTAGGATGTTTGATGAAAGCGGCCGGGGTGCTATAGCTATTAAAAGCGGCGGCTGTGTAGAGTTTAGACTGCCTTCGGGGGTGCCTTCGGTGCAGGCGCTGATTAGAAGGTATGAGATATTCTTTGAACTTATGGATTTTTCGGTTAATCGAAACCGCGTTAACTTTAATAAGTTCCTGGATAAATGCACACCGATTTTGCTAAGGATGTATGACTACAACACCGAAAGGGTTGAGTTGATATTGAGCCTGGCAAAAGATTTCCAACACTACATAAACACCGGTAGAGTTAGGGAAAGCATAAGGGAATTTATGCCTAACTATGCACTTAGAGATTAATCAATTAAATGCCGGGCCTTCGGGTCCGGTTATTTTAAATGCTGTATCGGAATAGATGTTCCGACTGATGATTTCAAAAGAATGAAACAGCAACAATAATTAAAATTAAATTAAAATGGAAAATATGATACAATTAGAATTAACACCTAAAGAAATGAGAATACTTTATTGCTTTGGGGTAACAGCAATGAGCAATCATTTAAGAGACCATAAAACTATTATGGATAAAGAAAAGGAAACCTTAGAACATAAACTTTGGCTTGCTTTCAAACAAACTGAAACTAATAACTAAAATTAAAAACAATGCAATTAAGTACAAAACAAATCAAAGTTATGGTTAGAGAACTAACCGGCGACAATTTTAAACACGACTACGTGAAAGGCGATATGGTCCTATTTGAGGCCACGAAATATCGAATTTATAATGGCTCATATTTATGCGAAACAAGAGTGGTTCGCGGGGTGGATAACACCGGCAGACCTATTGTTTATATGAGCGGAAAGAACCAGGCGATAGACCTGGAGGATATCGTTGATACCGGCAAGAAATTAAAAAGACTTGACAATCAATATAGAATTCACTAACTTGCAGTAACTAACACAATAAAAATGAACGCAATACTAATTAAAAAAGGGAAGGCGCTGCTCAAAAAATATGACCGCACCGCCACCCGCAGAACATTAACCGAAAGAGAAAAGATAAAACACTGTCTACTCAAATTAAATTTCGGTAAGCCAACGTTTGAAGATTCAAATTACCTGATTCGTAAGCAACAGCAATTTGGAACTTTAAGCCTAAACGAAATTGATTACCTAACTAGGTAATTAATATTTGTATTTAATTAAACCGGCCTTCGAGCCGGTTTTTTTATGTCTAAATTTTTTTGAGGAAGACCGCGCCGATTTTTTTACAACATTTGAGTCTATTTAAATAGACCAGCATGTTGCTGTGCCTTCAGATGTGGAGTCTCGTAGACGAGACTAGCCTAAGTAACTAAGGCTCAATGACTTAACCTCTTTTCTTGGCAATGTCGATAACTTGTCGTATATTTGTCGATACTAACCGGGGACTGCGACAAGGGTTGCACCCCATAAAATTAAATAACTATGTGTATTATTATTGTAAAACAACACGAACAACAACTACCGACCACCCATCTAAGGAAGTCGGCCCAAATAAATGGTGATGGACTTGGCATTGTTTGGCTTGATACTTTTGAGGTATCATATCACAAATCAAAAGATTGGGAACTACTCAAGACCAACAGACCTTTCATTGCTCACTTTAGATATGCAACGATTGGGAAAGTTAACAGAGCCAACACCCATCCTTTTGTATGTGGGAATAATAAAGATGAATTACTTATGATGAATGGAACTATCCACGAACTAGGTAACGTAAAAGAATGTGATACAAAAATTCTAGCCGAGCAGCTAGGGAATGTACCGAGACAAGATTGGAAGGAAAGACTACATCAGTACGATTGTAGGTTTGTTTCCATCAACACTAGAACGCGCACCTTTCAGCTGTACAACAAAGAACTTTGGACTAGAACCAATGGAACCTGGTACTCTAAAGACAATGTTATACAAGACAACTTGGTCGCTGTGTATGGTACCTTAAAGAAGGGATTCCACAACAACAGTTTGCTTAGAAGTTCAACTTATATAGGCAAAGGAGTTACCCAAAAGAAATATCCAATGGTAGCCCAGGGCATACCTTACCTTATCGAAGATGAGGGCAAAGGATTCAATGTGGATGTTCAATTGTATGCTGTGTCAGACAGCACCTTGGACAGCCTGGATAGTCTTGAAGGCCATCCAACTTGGTACCAAAGAAAAGAAATTGAAGTCGTTATCGGGGGCAAGACCTGGACAGCCTGGATTTACTTTAATCTAAAAGAAAAGGTTAATGGTAGGGAAATGCTGCAGTCATTTAGAAGGGCTGTGCCGCAAAGGTTTACCTTTGATGATTACGAACCTTACACACCTTGGTGGAGACAAGCGGAATGGGATGAGGGAAACGTTCAGTGTCCCGATTGCCACGAGCCTTTAATAAAACGTAGCGCAATTGATTACGAATGTGATGATTGCTCAATCGTTTGGCCGGTCGAACAACTAAGACAAAAAGGAATACTAATTTAAATAAATAACTATGATAAAAATTGAAGTAACCATAAATGAATACGAACAAATTTGTTCAGCATTACATTATGCTAGTATTGGCGAATGGAAACCCGAAAAGTATTATGAAAATAATTATGACTTTGCCGGACTACGTACCAAATTAACAAAGCAGCACCAATACGAAGGAGCGCCGCAGCCACCTATCGTAGTAAGACTAAGAGATAAAAATAAATTTGGAAATTAATTTAACATTGACTATCTTTACACAAGATATTGACAATCATCCGACATAAACTGTGATAGATTGAACCAAAACAAAAGAGGAATTATGAACCTCAAGTCAATATCAAAACCAGGTTGGTTCTACCTGGTTTTTTTAACTAATTTAAACTAACTATAATTATGAGTGCAATTAAAAAATTTGACAAAAAAAGTATAGAGCAGCATTGGACAAAAAAAATATCCAAAGCGCTTGTTGGTAAAACAATTACCAAAGTAGAATATTTAAGTAAAAAAGAAATGGATGATTGGATGTGGTACAAAACACCAATCGCTATACAACTGGACAATAAAGTATGGTTGATACCTATGGCGGATGATGAGGGAAATGATGGAGGTTCAATCTCAACTACAATCAAAGGCTTGCCTTGTATACCAGTAATATAATGGAGGAATATATATCAGAATGTTGCGGTGCTAATCCTTGGATGAATGAACTGCGATATGAAATATGTGGAGACTGCAAAGAACACACAACTTTTATTAAAATAGAAAATAATTATGCCTAATCACGTAAGCAATACTTTTAGAACACAAAAAGTGGCAACACTTAAACTGCTACACGACAACTCTAAAGACTTAGAGGGAAGTCTAGCGGAACTGCTTATGCCAATTCCTGCAGCACTTGCTAGAGAGGATTGGTATGACTGGAAAACAGATTCTCATAACTGGGGAACCAAGTGGGGATTTTATGAGCAGCAATTCAGCGAGGTAACTGGCGGAGAAACCAAGCCAGTACACAAAGATGGTAAACTGGTTGGTCACGACCTTCCAATAATACTTTATGGTTGCTTAACATTTAACACCGCTTGGGATAAACCATCAGCTAACTTAATTCATTGTATGCAAGAAAAGTTTCCGGACCTGGAACATTGGTTTGAATGTGAAAGCGGGTGGGGTGGCTATCGTAAGTACGAGGGCCACGAACTTGTCGACTATGATGATTACGAGGAGCCGGAATGGGAGGATGGAATTGAACTGCCTGGCAGCAGTCAAATGATTCTTTACACTTATTTATCTTCAACACACCGCGACCATCCGAAAGGTTGGTATGAAAATTATTGTATCTACACACCGGTAACAGACCGAGTGAAAATAAATAAATTAGACACAATAAAAATTATAGCACGTTAGTTTTTTTATTAACAATAATTAAACTAACTTTGAACAATGAGTAATTTAACTTGCACGAAATGCCAAAGCACCAATCAGTCAGTAATTGAGAATGAGTACCAAGGAGAGTGGTCTTTAAATGTTTCGGTTTGTTTAGATTGCGGACACAAAACAACTAACTATTATGATGTTATTTACTTTACCCAAAAATTCTTTCGTCCAAAAAATGAGGCGCAAGAGACAACACAAGAACTTAATTTACGATAGTATTATTTACTGGAACAACCAAGCTTTGAAAAGCCTGGCCAAACTATCACACAATTCTCATCCCGTTGAGAAGATAAGGAAGAGTCCGAAAAAACCATTCGTAATTTGCAGAATGTCACAAGAAGATTTACATTTACTTCAATCAGCAAAGAAAAAATTTGCACTCTGCAATAAGTATAAAGCCTATTATAAACTTTTAATATTTTAATTATGCCACAAGAAAAAACATTTGAAGAGTTAAGAATTGAAGCTATTGTTAGAAGAGTAGAAGGTTCGATTGTAGAGTTAAACAAAATTAATTTAACAAACCTATCTTTAGAAGAGGTAGATATTTTTAATAAGTCAATCAGCAAACTAAAAGAAATACAATGAAATATAAAATATTTAAAAAGATAATTCAAAACATAATAAACCATTTGGATATTGAGTACAAAGAAATGTTTGATGAGTCAAAGAACCCGGTGGGCGTAAGAGCAAGACAACTTCTTTATTACCTATGCAACAAGCGTGGGATGGGCGTGGTAGAGATTCAAGGCTATATGAATAAAGAGGGCCACGCTGTTAACGCTCATTCAACTATTGTGTATGGGATAGACACGATTAAAAAAGCGTTGTCAGAAGATTCAGACTTAAACATAATAACATTACAGCTGCAAGAAATTGAAGACTAATAGTTTGATGGATGTATTTAATGAAGCTATGAATGATTACGCTACAACTAAAGTTAACGACACTGGTTACAAGGCCGGTATTTTTTTAGGCGTTAAGATTACCAAGGATGATACAACAGATGAGATAAAGATATATGACCCCGAAAAAAGTATTAACTATTATGTGGAGATTCAAGACAATGTGTATAGTCTTTTTCACAGCAAAGGATGGAAGGCAGCGGTAATAGAGTTAACATTGAAAAAATATAAAGAGAGATTGGAGCGCATCAAAGATTCAATATCCAGGGAGATGAATAACAATCAAAGCCCCAAACGATTGAGGATGCTAACTGAATCGCGACAACAAATACTTAGAAAGTATTATAAACTAACACAAAAATTAAATTAAAATTATGACTAAAATTAAAACTACTACAAAAACTAAAAGCACGTTCACTAATCTGTATCAGATAAATGTGAACGAACACACTGAGAAAAAAGGGGGGCTTACCTACTTAACTTGGTCGTGGGCCTGGGCAAAGGTCAAAGAGATTCATCCAACTGCAAGCTATACTTATTACAAGCACCCCGAAACCAACCTACCTTTTTCTTTCCAGGAGAATGTCGGTGCGTTTTGTCACACTTCGGTTACCATCAATGATGAAACACTAGAGATGTGGCTGCCAGTTATGGGAAATAGAAACGAGGCAATCCTGGAGCCAACGTCAACGCAGATAAACAAAACATTAATGCGTTGCCTGGTAAAAAATATTGCAATGTTTGGACTTGGTCTTTACATATACGAGGGAGAGGACTTGCCGGAGATTACCGAAGATGTTATAAAAGAATCAAATGAAACCAAGGCGGATAAGATTGATTACGATAAACTAAACAAGAAAGATAAACAAGAGATTGTTACTGGTGGTAAAAAATTAGTATTAGCAGGTTCATCTTGGAGAACAATTGAGACTAGGATATTGACTGCATATAAAATTGAAAAATTAGATTTAGATAAGATTAAAGAAGAGGTCTATGCAAAATAAAACTATCATAAAAAAACTTCGTGATGACAAACATTATTATGGAGAGTTCGGAAAGCAATACATTTCAAATTCAGATATTAAAGTAATGAGAAATGACCCCGAACAATTTCATGCGCCAAGTAAAACAACTGTTGCTATGGAGCAAGGGAAATACTTTCATCAGCTTATGCTTGAACCAACCAAAAGTAAAGACTTTCCGATTTCTGATGCAACAAGAAGAGATGCAAAGCACAAAGCTTTCCTTGAAGAAAAAGGTTTGGATGAAGCTTTGAAAACCAATGAGGCCCAGGAGATAGAGAGCCTAGTCAAATGGTTTAAAGATGAGAACAATCCTAAGTCTAAAAAATACCTTGAGGATATCTACAGTTTACACTCCTCTTTTGAGGAGCCTATGGTGGGTAAAATTATGGGCTACGATTTTAAAGCCAAGGCGGATATTGTTAATATTAAAGAGGGGTACATTATAGATTTAAAAACTTCAAGAGATGTGCCTAAGTTCTTAGTAACCGCAAAAACGTGGGGGTATCATACTCAAGCGTTCATATACCAAAGTTTATTTGGGATGCCACTAACCTTTATAGTAATAGGTAAGACACCTAAGAAAAGGAAAGATGGTACTACATATTATGATGTAGGAGAATTTACACCTCGTCAGTCAACCTTGCAAGAGGCAAAGCTAGATATCGAATACGCGATTCGTAACTATGAAGATTGGCTAAGTAAGAGCGCGAAAAACAATATAGAAGATTTTGTATTTAAAGGACAATTTTAAAATAATATATTATGGATAGAAAAATTATATCAACTACAAGTTTCAGTTTAGATTTAGATAAGATACCTAAAAAATTAATCAAAGAGTTTCCTCGTAAAGATGGAACAACCGGTAGGTCAATCAACCTAACAGCTCTTAACTTTAATTCGGAAGATAAGTTTGGTAAGTCTGCTGCAATTAAAATATCAGACACAAAAGCCGATAGAGATGAAGGTAAGGAGTCGGTATTTGTAGGCAATGGATGGCACAACCCAACCAAAGCGGCTACAGATGATGTCTCTTTTTAATTATTAAAATTTAGTTTAACACGGGAGCGAGGGGATTTTATCTTTTCATATTACTTAGTCTACCCCCTCCTTCCTTTTTTATTTATGAAGTTTGAAAAAAGAAGTAACAATATTTAAAAATATACTTGAAACAGATGCACCTTTTCACAGAGAGGTCACATTTATTTTAGATAGGATTAAGCAAGGAAAGAACAAAGAGTTAATTAAAAGTATTAGAGCGGAAAAGGACAAAACAAAAAGGAATGAACTTAAAAAAAGGTTACCTTCAATATGTTTTTCTGGAACCTTTAACAAGCGTGCTGACTCTTCACTTATATTACACTCTGGTCTTATCTGTTTAGACTTGGATGGGTATTCAAAGAAAAAAGAATTAGAGGAAGACAGAGCTAAGTTTAAAAAAAGTAAGTTTGTTTATGCTGTATTTGTATCGCCATCTGGCAATGGATTAAAAGTTTTAGTACAGATACCACCAGAGGCAGACAATCATAAAAAATATTTCAATGCACTTAATAAACATTTCGCATCTCCACATTTTGATACTACATCTAAGAATGTATCCAGGGTTTGTTACGAAAGTTCAGACCCACATCTCTATGTCAATGAAAAAAGTAAGTTATGGGAAAAGTTAGAAGAAGAAGAATACCAAGAAAAGCATTTAGCACAAGGTCAACCTTTGTTAAAAATTACAAACGAAAGCAAGATAGTAGAGATACTACTCAAGTGGTGGACCGCCAAGTATCCAATGACAGAGGGGAGAAGGAATCATAATGTCTATGTCATAGCCCAGGCTATGAATGAGTTCGGAATCATTAGGTCAACAGCATCTATTATATGTAACAACTACGCTTCAAAAGATTTTCCTTCCAGAGAAATTGAAACAACCATTGCATCAGCCTATAGTAAGACACACCTTTTTGATACAAAGTATTACGAGAACACAGAGATAATTGACAATGTAAAGCAAAGATTAAAAAGAGGCGAGCCAAAAAACCAGGTTAAAAAAGACTTACAAAGTACAGATATACCAGAGCAAACCATTGATGCTGTAATAAAGAAAGCAGAGGAAGGAAAGGATGATGAGTTCTGGACTAAGACTGAAAAGGGTGTGATTAAGATTGTGCCTTTACAGTTTAAAAGATATTTAGAAGACAATGGCTTCCATAAATATTCTCCAGAGGGAAGCAAGAGTTATGTCTTTGTGAAAATTACTAACAACTTAATAGACCATACAAGTGAGAAAGAAATAAAGGACTTTGTTCTGGACTATCTATATCAAATAGAAGATGTCTCAATCTACAACTACTTTGCCGAGCAGACCAGATTATTTAAGGAAGAGTTTTTAACTTTAATAAACACTATTGATGTCTACTTTATTGAAGACACAAGCAACACCTCTTACTTATACTATAAAAACTGTGCTGTACAAGTGACTGGGAAAAAGGTTATAACAATAGATTACGTTGACTTGGATGGCTACGTCTGGAAAGACCAGGTAATAGACAGAGCATATAAGGACTGCATAACAACTGAGTGTGACTACCGCCAGTTCATAAGTAATGTCTGTAATGGCGACTATAAAAGAATACTTTCAATGGAATCCACAATCGGATTCCTTATGCAGGGACACAAGAACTTATCGTATTGCCCGGCAGTTATATTAAATGATGAGGTTATATCAGACAACCCAGAAGGTGGAACGGGTAAAGGAATATTTATGAACGCACTAAGCCACATGAAAAAACTTGTAACTATAGATGGTAAAGCCTTTGCATTTGAGAAATCATTTGCATATCAGTTGGTTTCGGCTGACACGCAGATACTATGCTTTGATGATGTCAAGAAGTATTTTAATTTCGAGAGACTATTCAGTGTAGTAACCGAAGGCTTAACACTTGAAAAGAAAAACAAAGATGCTATTAAGATTCCATTTGATAAAAGCCCGAAGATTGCAATTACTACGAACTATGCTATCAAAGGAGCGGGGAATAGTTTTGCTAGAAGGAAGTGGGAGTTAGAGCTTTACCAACATTATAATAAAAATTACAGCCCGCAAGATGAGTTCGGAAAATTATTCTTTGGAGATTGGGATGATGATGAGTGGTGTGTGTTTGATAACTATATGATTGAATGTCTTCAGTTGTATTTAAATGAAGGCCTAGTGGAAAGTAACTTTGTTAACTTAAAGATTAGACAACTGTCGGCTGCAACATCCCACGATTTTATTGAGTGGTGCGGATTAATAAACGGACAAGAAGAAAATTTAAAAGTATCTGAAGGAGTAAAGATATATCGTAATGAAATGTATTTTGATTTTATTAACGAGTACCCAGACTATGGACCGAAGTCAAAGTTTACTATAAGCCGACAGAAGTTTTATAAATGGTTACACGACTACTGTTTGTATAAAACAGGTAAAGAACCAACAGAAGGTAGGGATATGACAGGTAGATGGATTGAATTACAATCAGAAGATGATGAGGAATCAGTCCCATTTTAAAGGTCCAGGCGTATTAGGACCATTGAGATAGTTTATTAGAACGCTTCCTGTGAAGCCAAAAAATAGAAATTATATGAAATTTAGAGAATATCAAGTAGAAATTATAAATACAGCGCAAACGGTGCTCTTAGCGCACCGCTTTGTTTATCTGTCTATGGAGGTAAGAACGGGCAAGACTCTGACGGCTCTGGGAGTGGCAGAAAAATTAGGGATAAACAATCTTTTGTTTGTTACAAAGAAAAAAGCAATCGGTTCAATCGAAGCTGACTACAAGAAGCTAATGCCAAGCTATCAGATAACAGTAATCAATTACGAGAGTCTGCACAAGGTAGAGGGAGAGTTTGACTTTGTGGTTTTAGATGAAGCTCATACTATGGGTGCGTATCCTAAGCCAAGCAAGAGAACAAAACTTATAAAGGAAATAATACAATCACAAAATCCTTATGTGGTACTAATGTCTGGCACACCAACACCAGAATCATTCAGTCAAATATACCACCAGGTTTATGCGTGCCTGGAGAATCCATTCAACCAGTACAAAACCTTTTATAAGTTTGCAAAAGAGTATGTCAATGTCACGCAGCGCATGTTTCATTCCATGCCATCTAATAACTATGATGATGGAAAGCCAGAAATAATTGATATGATGAAGCCTTATATGATTAGCTATACTCAGAAGGAGGCGGGCTTCAAGTCTCAGATAAAAGAACACGTTCTTAAAGTTAAGATGAGTGACCTTACTTATCGGTTCGTAAAAGAAATGAGCGAGCATAGATTGATTGAAGGAAAGAAAACCCAGGAGGTTATACTGGGCGATACCAATGTAAAGAAGATGTCAAAGATACATCAGCTTTTTTCTGGCACTGTGAAGCTAGAGAATGGAACACGTATGATAACTGACCTATCAAAAGCTAGGTTTATACGCACGGAATTTAAAAATAAGAAGATAGCTGTATTTTATAAGTTTAAAGCTGAGTATGAGGCCTTAAAACAAGTCTATGGGGATGGTATAACTGACGACTTAAATGAGTTTGATACAACATCCAAGAACATAGCTCTTCAGATAGCCAGTGGAAGAGAAGGGATTAGTTTAAAAAAGGCTGACTGCCTAGTATATTACAACATAGATTTCTCAGCTCTGAGTTATTGGCAATCCCGCGACAGGATGACAACAAAAGATTCAACTGTCAGTGATGTCTACTGGATATTTGCAGAGAAGGGAATCGAAACAAGGATTTACAAAACAGTTATTAACAAAAAAGATTACACACTAAAACATTTTGAAAAAGATTTACTAAGTTTATAAATATGAAAGAACAAAAATTAATTGAGATGATGAACAAGCTAGATAAGCTTGATAACATTATGAAAGAAGTCATCAACGAGATGATGAAGATAAGAAGCCTATCAGTGGGAACTCTTGAAGCTCTTAAAAGAATGAAAGGTTATGACAAAGCCATCGAACAATTAAAAGCAGATGCCGAGAAAGAAAAAGAGAAGGCTAAAGATGAAGGACAGAAAAACTAACTTTGATTACGACTTAGTTATTGGACAGAAAGGCGAGAAGTTGGTTGACCATATATTTAAAAACGCAACCGTTGAAGTTAAAAGAGATTTCTGGACAGGAACAACAGGCAACATAGCTGTTGAGTTTGAAAGCAGGGGGAAGCCTTCTGGGATTTCAAAAACTAAATCAGATTATTATGCTTTTGTTTTAGCTGAGCAATTTAGAGATGAAGTAATAATAATAATTAAAACCAGTAGGTTAAAAGAAATAGCTAGAGAGTATTATTTAAAAGGGTGTGTGAAAGAAATGGGTGATGACAAAACATCTTTATCAGTTTTAATACCCATAAAAGATTTAAGTAACTTTGCATATAATGACAGAGCAACAGATACAGACAAAGAAAATTAAAGAGTTAGAAGCTGATGGTTACTTTGTTTTAAAATTAATAAAGACTAATAAGAACGGTATACCAGATGTTCTTGCACTGCACCCAGAGTATGGGATTGAGTTCTACGAAATCAAAACCAAGAAAGGTAGAGTGTCAAAGCTTCAGGAGTACCGTCTGAAAGAACTGAGACAATATGGATTTACCGCAGAGATTTACAGGGGATGAGCATTACTACGAAATGGAAGAAACATTTTTGGAAGAGTTAGAATCTTTGCCATCTATTTATAGCGCAGGCATCATAATGCAATTAGACAGGTTAGCTGAAGAGATGTACCAGGAGAATAAAATGTCCATGCCTACTAAAAGATTTGGATTGGTAGCTGGAGTAGTAGAGCTAAAGAGTCCTTTATTTTTTAGTGTTGAATACCTCAACAGCAAAACAATGCATCCGCTGTTCTTTAAATTTAACGTCATAGACTGTGACGATTACTTAGATTACATTAACCTAAATAAAACTATAACCAATGATAAAAAATAATTTTAAAGACAGAACTAAATTAAAAGTAATTTTAAATGAAGTTATATCTAAATTCGACACCGATATTAGAACCAAGCGTAGGAATCGAAGTTTAGTTTACGCTAGA
>UEXM01002162.1_pt1 | contig 14503 bp, 19 predicted proteins | sample 1796661 | NCBI WGS metagenome assembly UEXM01 (sample SAMEA4772469, study PRJEB27181) | metagenome | reverse complement strand
TAAAATCTGGGCCTTTTATATTTGAAAAAGTAAAAGATAAGAAAAAAGCTAAAATAGATTATTTAAATTATTTTGAAGGAGCTAACATGGCTGCTAACACAAAAGGAGCTAGACAATTATCTTTAGCCGACACTATGGGTCAAGAGTCTGCTTATGATATCCAAGGAGATGCTCTTAGAGAAGCTGGTTTTAAAACAGAGGCTTTTATACAAGAGTTAAATAAAAACGTAGGTAGAGTAGCTTTTAGCTCAGTACGTAGCTTAACACCCGCTAAACAAAGTTCTTTCTATGCTAGCATACCTGGTCTTGTTTCAAAGCTAACACCTGGCTCAACGAATTGGGGTAGTGAAAAAACAATACAAAAAACTTTTAAAGTTTTATTAACGGATCTACTACCTAATTTCACTCCTGGAGAAATTTCTAAAATATCGACTGAGTTAGCTAAATACGCTATGAAGTTTGATCTAATAGATCCTGTTGTTAAGGTGAAAGCAAAAGAAAGTGGCTACTTAGAAAACTATTTTAAAGATAATGTTTATGAGAATCAAGTAAATCAAGCTTTAAAAATGTTTTTAAACTTAGACGAGGCTATTTCTCAAGGGTTTGAAAATGAAGTTAGAATACAAAAACACAGAGCTATACCTTTAGATTACATAAGACAGTTTGATAATGATCCCGTAAAACAAAGACAAGCTATTATTGACGTTATACAAAATAGATCTATGTATGCTGGCGCCGGTAAAATTGGCGATGGTAGATATCAGGTTTTTGCAGGTATAAGTGATTTTTACAAGCATTTAAATACTTTGCCTGGTATTGAAATAGATATAGCTAACTCAAGAAAATCAACACAATCTTGGTTAACTATAGATGGGCAAGCTGTAAACACAAGTGAGCTAAACTTAATACCTGAAACTAGCAAAGCAGGTTTGAGTGATAGAAACTTTAATGGGAGATTAGAACAAGCTAAAGACGCTAGACGATACGTAAAAAGCATGATGGAGATGATTGTTGATGGAGATTATGACAACATGGATCTCGCTATGTTAATGAAGCAAATGGACTCTCAAATGACAGCGCCTTTAAAAAGAGCTGCTAATTTAGAATATATTGCAGAGGGATTAAAAGCGGCAGACGCTAGGTATGAGCATATGATACCTACTAATTTTGTTTTAATGAACTTGGTAGACGCTTATAAAAACGATAGATCTAACGCTAGCAATAAAGCTGATAAAATATTTAAAGAATACAAAGTTGCTATTATACCTAAAGCAATGGATAATTTTTTAACAAAGATTGGTTTACAGTCAAAAATGAATCTAGGTTACAAAATAGGTGATCCTGCTAGTAAGAGATACTATAACATTAGAACTTGGGGTAATCCAAATTTTGTAGCAATAAAAAGTATTAATCCTGAGGCTGACGGTGAACTTATAGGTGAAGCTTGGGAGATTGCTGGTAAGGCTGTTAACAAAGCTGATCTGTTTAATGAAGTTGCTTTTTCTAGAGCTACAACAAAAGCTATATCATTAGCTAGCACTGTTGCTTTTTCTAAAAAACCTAAGGGTATAAGTGTTTGGGATTTTGATGATACACTTGCTCAAACTAAATCTAACGTGCTTTACACGCTACCAGATGGCACTAAAGGCAAAATAGATGCTACACAGTTCGCGCTACAATCTGCTAACTTAGAAGCACAAGGCGCTAAGTTTGATTTTAGTGAGTTCAGTAAGGTTATGAAAGGTAAAAGAGGCCCTATGTTTGAAAAGGCTGTTAAGCGTAATAAAAAATTTGGTAATGAAAATGTATTTATACTTACCGCTAGACCACAGAACGCTGCACCTGCTATACACACTTTTCTAAAAGGCATAGGTCTAGACATACGTTTAGATAATATTGTAGGCTTAGAAGATGGCACAGCTAAAGCAAAAGCTGATTGGATGATAACTAAAATAGCTGACGGCTACAATGATTTTTACTTTGCAGATGACGCTATTAAAAACGTTAAAGCAGTAAAACAAATATACGACAACTTCGACGTTAAAGGTAAAGTTCAACAAGCTAAAGTAGCTTTCAGTAAAGGACTAAGCGATGACTTTAACAAAATGATAGAGCGTCAAAAAGGCGTAGACGCTAACAAAGTATTTTCTGAGGTAGTAGCGAGAAGAAGAGGTAAGAAAAGCGGTAGGTTTAAGTTTTTTGTACCGCCTTCAGCTGAAGACTTTAGAGGTTTAACACAATATATTTTTGCTGGAAAAGGCAAACAAGGTGATGCTGATCAAAAGTTTTTTGAAGATTCTTTAATGACACCATACTTTAGAGGTGTGGCAGCTATAGAATCAGCTAGGCAAGCAATTAAAAGAGACACTAGAGGTTTACTTAAAATGTACAAGCCAGTTGTTAAAAAACTAGGTAAGTTAATACCAGATGGTGATTTTACTTTCGATGCAGCTATAAGAGTTTATCTATGGACAGAAGCTGGTGTTGAAATACCTGGTATATCAAAGAGGGATCAGAAAAAATTACATGACTTAGTTAAAAATGATTCTGATTTGTCTGGTTACGCCGCTGGTTTATTATCTGTTTCAAAAGCAGACGCATGGCCAGAGCCTGGTCAGTACTGGGACACTCAAACAACTTTAAGTGATTTACAAAATTTAACAGACAAAGTAAATAGAAAAGAATATTTATCAGAGTTTATAGAAAATGTTGATATTATATTTAGCAAAGAAAACTTATTTAAAATAGAAGCTCTTTATGGTAAAAGTACTAGAAGTGCTATAGAAGATTCTATATACGCTATGAAGACTGGTAGCAATAGAACTACTGGAAGCAACAGTATAAACAATGCTTGGTTAAACTGGATAAATAACTCTGTAGGTACTATAATGTTCTTCAACAGAAGATCTGCATTACTACAAACAATATCTTCTACAAACTTTATAAACTGGAGTGACAACAATATATTAAAAGCAGGTTTAGCATTTGCTAATCAACCTCAGTATTGGAAAGATTTTGCAATGATCTTTAATTCTGACAAATTAAAACAAAGACGTAGCGGATTAAAATCAGATGTTCAAGAGGCTGAAATTGCTAACGCAGCTAAGAACACACAGGATAAAGCGAACGCTGTTATATCTTATTTACTTAAAATAGGTTTTACACCTACACAAATAGCGGATAGTTTTGCTATTGCCGCTGGTGGAGCTTCTTTTTATAGAAACAGAGTAAAAACATACACTAAACAGGGTATGTCTAAAGCAGAAGCAGAAGCAAAAGCTTTTGAAGATTTTAGTAAAGTTTCAGACGAAGCACAGCAATCTGGAGATCCCGCTTTAGTTTCTCAACAACAAAGAAGCACGGCTGGTAGATTAATACTAGCGTTTCAAAATACACCAATGCAGTATACTAGATTAATGAAAAAAGCTGGTCAAGATATTATAAACGGTAGGGGTGATTTTAAAACAAATTTCAGTAAAATAATATATTACGGAGCCGTACAAAACTTAATATTTAACGCGCTTCAACAAGCATTATTTGCTTTAATACCCGGGTTTGATGACGAAGAGCTTGATGATGAAAAGCTAGAAGTTACTCAGTCTAAGAAACAAGCTAGAATATTAAATGGCATGATAGACTCTATAATTAGAGGTAGTGGTATATATGGTGCAGTGGCTTCAACTTTAAAAAATACAATAATAAAGTTTAATGAACAAGAAAAGAAAGGGTTTACTGCTGATCATACTTACACTATTATAGAAGCTGCTAACATATCTCCACCTATTGGTTCTAAGCTAAGAAAAATATATAGCGCAATACAAACCTCAAGGTTTGACAAAGATGTCATTAATAAAAATCCTTGGGATGTGATGATAGGAGATAGGTTCAACCCTTCACCAACATATCAAATAATAGGATCATTATCTTCTGCTCTTGTTAATCTTCCGCTTGATAGAGTTATGATAGAAGCACAAGGTATAAGTGAAGCTTTAGATCAAAGAAACACAGCTATGCAAAGAATAGCTTTGGCTTTAGGTTGGAGAACATGGGGTGTAGGTGCTGAAAACGAAGAGTTTGATGAAATAAAAGCAGAGGCTAAAGCAATAAGAAAAGAAGAGGGTATAATAAAAGCTAAGAAAACTAGAGAAGAAAATAAACTCAAAGAATTATTAAGGTATAATAACTTATCACCAGCAGAGAGAGCTGCTGAAGACGCTGAAAAAGCAAAAAAAAGATCTGAGGCCGCTAAAAAAGGAGCTGCAACAAGAAAAAGAAATAAAAGAATAAAAGACTCAATACAAACCGTTGATTTAATAAAACTACTACAACAATGAAAAACATCCTAATTACTATTTTAACACTGCTGACGTTTACAGTTAACGGACAAGAAAAAGAAAAAGGTAAATTTTTTAAAACAATATACGATGACTTTTTAAAGTATGGTACAGTATACGCCGCTGGCGATGTGCGCAATGCTTATGAAAACTCTAGAAAAGATTTCTTTGTAGAGCGGCCGGCTGATGGTGATCTATACGCAATACCTAGAGTTGTAGAAGTTACAGAGTATTTTGATTTTGATTATAGAGTTGGTGTTGGTATACGTAAACTAGGTAGATTTGGATATGAAAGAAAACCTGGTAACTTTTGGACAGGTAACGCTTATAGAGAAAACCAACAAGCGTTGTCATCACCTACATCCGCTGTAGATGGTTTTGAATATTTGTTTCATTTTGAAAAAGAAAGATTACGTGGAGAAGAGTTTACTAATTTTAGATACTTTTTAAGGCACACGGGTAAACACCATATAGTTAAAGTAGAAGCTAGAGATCAAGGTACTTTTGATTTTTCTTATAAATCAGCAGAGCTAAGAGCTAGATTACCTATAGGTAAAAAGTTTAGTGTATCTGCAGGGTTAATATATCGTACACATGAAAGAGCTTATGGATATAATCCTATAGAAATATGGTTAAACGAAACTGAAACGTTTACAACGCCTGATGGTGAAGTTATAGAGTTTCCTACTAACCCTTGGTATGCGTTAGGTTTTGAATATGGTTATGACGATATATATTATACATCAGAAGACGAGAACGGAAATGAAACATCTGATTGGTATTGGGTGGATCCTGATGGTAATACAGTAGCATACACTGATTTACAATTTCGTAATACAGTTTTTAGAGATCTTATTAATAGGTATAACAACGAGCAATGGGATATGATTGGTGAGTTTGGTTTATTGTCACCTATTATCGGTGCAGATTTTTATCATTATAAAAACAACTTCTGGCTTCATGCTTATGGAAACTACTTACCTGGTTATCATAAATATGTATCTGGTGATTTAGATTTTTCATATTTAAACAGAAACAATTGGGGTAAAGGTGGATTAGTGGAAGATGCAGAAGCTCAACAGTGGACAGATTATCAAGTTGGACTAAACTTTGGCTGGAAAATAGGTAAACACTTAGGTGTTTTTATAGAAGGAGAATATAACAAAATGTGGGACACAAAGTTCTACAACTCAACATTTGGAATAAACTATACATTTAGATAACATGAGCGCACCACAAATAGGAGAAGACACAAAAGTAACACTTGACTTAAAAACTATAGGTATAATAGTAGGAGGAGTAATATCATTAGCCAGTATGTATTTTGTCATGCAAGCAGATATAGCGCTTGCAATGGAAATGCCTAAACCTGAAATATCAAAAATAGAGTTTGATATGAAGGACGAGTTAATACGTCAGACAATAATGGACACACAAGATGATGTTGAGCAGATACTAGAAAAACTAGATAAGCTAGACGAAAGAATATACGAAATACAAAAAAATAGATAATGAAATATTTAATTTTAATTTTAATACCATTTTTATCATTTAGTCAACAAGATGTTCCAAGTAAATACTGGATAGATGATTCTAACTTTGAAAAGTCTATAAGCAGTAAATCAGCTTTTGGAGACGAAGAGGTCAAACCAGTTATAGTAGAGTTTTGGGCTGAGTTTAACGAAGAAAATTGTTTTGCTGAGTGGAAAGAATTAAAAAACGTTACATACTACAGAGTTGATATAGCAAAAGCTCCTAAAGCAAAAAAGAAATATAGAGTAAGAATGGCTCCTACTCTTATAATATTTAAAGACGGTATAAAAGAAACCGTTTTTAAAGCAGGTTTAGATCTACTTTTACCAGCAGATCTAAAAGAAATACAAGAGTCTATAAACGAAATTAACAACGCAAACAAATTTTAACATGTGGAAATTAACTAAAGAGTATTGGAAAGATGTGTGGGTTTTACTATGGAGTAAAACAAGTATAGATGAAAAAGCTATAGCCACCGTGAAAGAGATTAAAAAAAGATATAAACTTACAGCGGAAGAATTAGCAGATGTTGCTAAGGCTATAAAAGAAGTTGGTAATCAGCTTGGTGATATAGATGACGCTGTGAAAGGTAAAGCAAGAAAAGGTAGAAAAAAGAAATAATGAAAAAGCTCATAGTATTATTTTTGCTACCTTATATGTGCTCTGCACAGTTAGACCTATATGGTTGGGAGGTTGAAGAAGATAAAGCTATGCATTATTTAGCGGGTGTTGCGATAACAAGTATTGCACACGATCTTATATTCGAAGAAACAAAAAGTAAAGAAAAAGCTATAATGTATTCTATGGCTACAACTTTAGCTGTAGCAACTTTTAAAGAAGTTTTTATAGATAAAGGTAGAGGCGATGGTCAAGACATTGCTGCTAGTGTATATGGCGCGTTAACGGTTGGCGTTGCTATAGAGCTTGATGGTATATTTAATAATAAAAATAGAAAAAGAAAATGGAAAAATGTTATACACGTGATGAAATAAAAAAAGCCGTATTAAACTTAGGTTATAAATGGTTTGAATCAGGAGAATATAATGTTAATATTGTTGGCGTTAGAAACTCTAACACAGGTGTTGAGGTAACAAATAAGTTTGATGATTGTATAACATTGTCTTATAAAATAGGTGATGAATGGCAGTTTCACTGCTATAAATGTACTACAGATCCAGGTACTCACTGGGTTGAAAACATAATGAAAAAAGCAGGAGTTGCTGTATTAAAACCTGGTCAATACAAAAGTTCTCACAAACTTAGATTACACGCTGGTAAGTACCTAGCTTTAGGACAACAAAATCCTGTGACTGTTTATAGAGACAACAACAGAGATGATAAGTATGATTTAAACGACGATAACACTCAAACAGGTTTGTTTGGCATTAATATACATAGAGCAACAGGTAGATCGGGTAAAACATCTTCAAAAGTAGATAAATGGTCTGCTGGCTGCCAAGTAATAGCTAGCAACGACGATTGGCATGAGTTTTTAGATATATGCCAAATAGCTAGAGAAAAGTGGAGTAACAACTTTACTTACACACTAATAAATTCAAAAGATATAACATGAAAACACCTATGAAAAGAAAAGGATGTGGACCTCAAGGATTAGGTTCACCTATTAAACTAGCACCAATACTTGGTATGCTAGCTAAAAAAGTAATTGTAGATAAAATTTCTGAAAAAGCTTCACCAGCTAAATTTAAAGGAGCAAATTCTAGTAACTCTAGTTGCTGGAAAGGTTATAAAAAACAAGGCACAAAGCCTTCACCTACAAAACCAGGTGTAACCGTAAACAACTGCGTTAAGAAATAAAACACATGAATAGTTTTTCTAAAAAATTCGTAAACAAAAGTCCTTTTAAACAGAGAAATCAATCTACTATATTATCAGATATAGAGCATAAAAGTGAAGAGTTTTTAAATTTTCCACAAGAAAAAGCAAGAGAAAGAACTGATAATGAATTGGGTATAAAGCCAGACAAAGATGGTTTAATGGAAGAACAAAATTCTTTTCCTGATGGAGACGCTAGAAGACACTACAATGCTGGTGACGAAACATCTAGAGCAATACAAGATAAACTCAAATATTTTGGTCCTGTTACAAAAAGAGTAGCTGGTATAGTAGGTTCTAATGTAGGTGGATTAATTCATGAAGCTCAAAATATAAAAGAAGGTAGACCTGTTAGAGAATCAGTGGAAGACGCTGTTAATAATTTTGCTGGATCACTTTCTTCTGTATTCTCTAGAAAAACTAGCAAAAAACTATTTGATAAGTTTTATAAAAAAATTGCCCCTGACGGCAAAGTAAAAGATAGCCCAATTAAACAAAAAGATAGAAAGAAAGAGTATGAAGAGTTATCAGAAAGATTTGATGGTTTCAATAAAGATAAAGATACTCTTATTATAGGGAGATCAAACTCTCCACGAGGAGCAACATTCCAAAATAATTTAAGCAAAAACATGGGTGTTCAGTCTGGTAAAATGAAAAACAGAGTAAAAAATTCTGTTATGCTTAAGTTTGATGACGGAGGATTTAAATACATAACTCAGCATAGTAAGAGATAAAAAAAAGGGAGGTTAACTAGACCTCCCAATTTTCAACTAACTAACTAACTAACCATCACACGCAAGACAATCTTCACTCATCGCTTGCTGTGCAATATCTCCACGCAAGACAGATTCTGTCCGCGTATAATATAAGGTTTTAACACCTTTTTTCCATGCTTCAAAATGAACTTTGTTAATCCACTTTGGTGTTGCTACACTAGGAAAAGCTAAGTTTAAACTAACTGACTGATCTACATATTGCTGTCTCAGTCCAGCTTGATTAACTAATTCTAGTTGATTAATCTCCTTAAAAGTTTTAAATACCTCCTTTGCGGATGTTTCGTGTGCCATAATAACATCATCAAGCTCAGTAATATTTTGCACACTACCACCATCAGCCATGATTTTGTCCCATGTTTCATTGTTATTTATTTTAAGTTTTCTTAATAACTTAACTAGCGTAGGATTTTTTCTTATGAATGTTCCTTTTGCTGTTTGTTCTGTAAAAACATTTGCAGCCCACGGCTCAATACCTGGCGAAACGTTACCACTAAGTTTGCTATTGCTAACAGTAGGAGCAACAGCACGTAGGTGAGTATTACGCATACCAGTCCCAGAACACCATAAAGGTTCGCCATAAGTTTCTGCAAGTGCCATACTAGCTCTTTCACTTTCAATTTTAATTTGACTAAAAATTTTCCTAGTTTCAAACTGAGCAAGTAAGCCTTCGAACGAGATACCTTTTTCTTGTAGGTATGTGTGCCAGCCCAAAACTCCCAAGCCAAGCGCTCTTCCTTTCGTAGCTGAGCGTATTGCGTTTTCAAAGCCTCGTAAGCCTTTAGCTCTTTGTATAAACTCTTCCATGACTCCATCAAGGAACCATATGCTGTCGTAAATAAGATTTGTACCTTTCCACTCTTCATATTTTGCTAAATTTAAAGATGATAAACAACATACAAAGCTATGGTTTTCATCTGTGTGTAACGTAATCTCTGAACATATGTTAGTCATATGTACTTTTAATCCGTTGTCTTTATAGGCTTTTGGGTTATTTTTATTTGTATTCCCTTTAAATAAGATGTAAGGTTCTCCAGTAGCTTTACGCTTTTGAAGTAATTTTCCCCAACGTTTTCTAGCGTCTTTATCTCCTTGTTCAATTCTTCGCATAAACTTGTCACCGACCACAGCGCACTGATGCAGGTTGAGCGATTGACGGTTGACGTCTCCTTTGGGTTCACGTATTTCAAGCCACTCATCGAAATCGGCATGATCAATATTAATATTAACTGATGCAGCTCCTCGTCTGACAGATCCTTGATTAGTGGCAAGTATTGTCGAATCGTATATTTTACAAAAAGGCACAGTGCCATCACTTGTTCCATTACCTGTTATTTTAGCTCCGGCGGGTCTTATTTGATTTATACCGATACCTACTCCACCGCCGTGCTTAGCGAGTAGCATCATCTCTAAGTTTTTCTGCCCAATATCTTGTATAGAATCAGCCACATCGATACCAAAACAGCTAATAGGTAAACCACGATCAGTACCTGTATTGGACAACACAGGGCTAGCCAAACAAAGCCAGCCGTTCCAAATATAATTAAAAAACGTCTCTGCCATTTCGGGCTTATATAATCGTCTAGCAACAGTTTTAGCCACACGCATGTAAGCGTCACGAGGAGTTTCGTCTTGTAGTAAATATCCTCCAGATATAGTTTTTTTATAAACATCTGTATCACCCCACTTAGGGTAATCTTCTCCTTTTTTCCATTCATTATTCCACATATTTAATTTATTAATAAGGGTTCTTTTTTATATTCTCTATTTTCTTTTATCGGAAACTTGTAAGTCATGTGGTATAGCCCATCTTTTTTCCATTTACCTATCCAAGGTTGCGTGTGGCTGTTGTATCTATCGTGGGACTTAGCAAATTTCCAAACTCTAGATCCGTTGCCTTTTATTTCTTTTAAAGACTTTACCCAATACATGTCAAGCGGGCCTATCGATCTTGCTTTATCTAAAAGACCTGGAAGTTCTTTTGTTCTTTTACCAGTTACACATACATCTATGTCTGTAGTTTTCCAACCTTCTAATATTCCTCCAACTAGGTATAATTTGTAATGCAACCAGTCAAGGTTTAATAATTCTTTGATGTATATTTTTAGTAATTTATCATCTAAACCACACATAAAAGGAACAAACATAGCTGCTCCGTTAACGTCTTTTACTTTACCATCAGTTTCTAAGTTATAATCTTGCTCGTTAAAATATTGTTTCATGTTATAAAGTGTTTAATCCAAGCTATTAAACCATTAACGTTTAGTGCAACTAAATTCCATTGTTTTCTTGAAGCAACTTGTATTATAACACAAACAAAGCCTATTATAAATAAAATCGGTTCTATAGTCCATTGGCCTGCCATGACAAAACCAGCACCCATGTAACCTATTCTAGTCGTTATTCTTTCACTCCAAGTCAAACGTCTTTGCCTGACTAGATTCTTCGCTAGCTTCCTCTTTAAGCTTTTCCAACGATTTGTCATACTCTTTAAATTTTTGTATTGTTTTTAATGTACCTACCGCGAGCTCTCTTAAGTGAGCCTGTTCTTGAGCAACTTGGTTTAAAAGCTTAGCTACCTGCATAAGCCTTTGTTCCATTTGTATTAATCTACTTTCTTTCATTTTTTTTATTTGGTTTTACAATGGGTGGATTATTTACACCATTAGAAGGGTTGTAAGGTTTAGTTACAGCCGGTGGTCTAGGTGGGTTAATAGGTTTAGAGTTTGGTCTTATGTTAGGCTTAGATCTGTTGTAATTATAACCTTGATTTGGAACAGGGTATAAGTTATAATCCCTATAATACCAATTTTGCCTATATTGATACCTAAATGGATCACGATCTATTAGCTCTCTAATTCTTCTATCAAGAACTCTAAACTTAAAGTCTCTAACAGGTACAGCTAAAGTATCTCCTTTTTCTGTTATTGTTAATATGCTTTTAATCCTATAATCTGTTGAAAGATCATACGTACTACCGCATGAAGTAAGTACTAATGTTAACGCAATAATTATTATTTTTTTCATATATTTATTTTAAATCTTGTTCTATATCTCTTATTGTTATATCAAATCCATTACCAAATATCTTCGAAGTCTTCACCTTCATTTGCCTTCGAATAATCAGTCGGCCTAATAGAGAAAAAATCAGTATGAGTGACGCCCCCGGTAAGATGATAAAACCAATCAAGACTAGCTGCTGCTTCTTTGTCATACGGGAAATATGATCCAAGATCGATATAGCCCAGTTCCATAAGTTTTTCATTTGTTCTTTTTCTTATAAATTGTTTTAAGTCATTTGCTTTAATGCCTTCAATGTCACCCATCTCAAACATTTTATCTATATATTTTTCTTCTAAAGTTACCATAGCTGTAGCAGCTTCAATAATATCTGCCCTACAAGTATTTAATAATTTAGTATCTTCTTCACACATGTGTCTAAACAATTGACAACCCATTTTACTATGCAGTGATTCATCTCTTACAGACCATTTCATTTGTTGCCCGATACCCTTGAGTAAATTTCGAAGCTGAAAACTATAAAGCACTGCAAAAGCACTATACAAACTAACTCCTTCAGCGAAGGCTGAAAATACAGCCAAGCTTTTCGCAATGCCAACAGTATCATTACCGTCGTAAGCAACCAGATTATCAAATCTTTCAGCCGTTGCTGGTTCGTGAAGAAACGCTTCATAGTTTTCTAATTTTAATGTTTCATTTAAGTAACTGTATGCGACTGCATGAATAGTCTCTTGACTTCCAAACATCATCGCCATTTGCTGTATCTCATGCTTTGGGAACCAAGATACAACTTTTTGCGTCCAGTAGTCAGAGACAGCACATTCTGTCTGGGCGAACCCAAGTAGTATGTTTCCAACAAGGTTTTTTTCTTTTTCATCTAATTTTTCGTTCCAATCTTTAACATCTCCGCTCATAGGTATTTCAGTATGTAACCAAAATGCTTGAGCTTGTTTTAACCACCCTTCAGTATAATACTCAGGGTATTCAAACGGTTTGTACGCTATGCGCTCATCAAACAATCCCATTATTTAAAAACCTCTAGAGCTATGTCGATAAAAGGTATGTATAGCACATGAGTGGTTTGGGTTGGTTCATCATACGTTCTAGCGCCTAGCAAAACACCTGGATATGTTCCAACGCTTAAACTCCAGTTTCTTTTTTCTTTCATATTTTATATTCTTTACACTTTTGTATTAATTCTGTATATCTAATTTTGCCGAACTGTTGCCATCTCCATTTCAACCATTTATCAAGCTGACGTTCGCCATACTTTTGTCTAGCTATTCTTTTAGCTTCAAAAGGATTAACCTTACTGTTTCGTCGCATTCTTTTTGATTTTGTGGTTTATATAATGTAAAAGGATCTAGTCTTTTATCTGCCATTACTTTTTTAAACATTTTCCATCTAAGCGGAAAAGATTCATTTGCTCTACCTTTTGTTTCAATGATGAAGTTTTTACCTATAAAATCAGGTGTATATTTTATATTATGTATTTTTTTATTACCTCTGTTTTTATAATCTCCTTTACCATTACCACATCTTTCGTAGGATTCAAATGGAAAATTAAACGCTTCTTGTAGTTCAAATGTTTCGCCTTCGTATAAAGCTTTAATCTTTGCTTTTCTTAAAGCCATATACATATAACGCTCAAGGCCAGAGGCGAAGTTGATCCCATCATATGAGATCTTCTTCGACTGTACTGGACCTTTTTTACGTTTAAAAGATCGTTTCATCATAAATATCTATATCATTAATATTTTCTATATCTATCTTACTGCGTCTCAATAATGCCTCTTCAATCTCATCACTTAAACAATGTCTAGCTGATTCAAGATACAATATAGCGTCCATAAGTTCTTCTTGCACGTCAACAATAAATCTACCTAGATCTTTTTTCTGACCTTTAATTTCTTGCATCATTGTAGCGCCATATTTCTTTTGACCTATTAAGCTACGTTCGTCCATCTTCCTTAGTACGTTTTGTACTATCTTGTCTTCAGTTTTAATTTTCATCTTTCACGAATGTTCCGTTAACCATTTTACCTTTACGTGTAGCTATTTCAGTATAAGCAGCATCAATACAGTCTTCAATAGTAAACCCTTCTAAATGTGCTAGGTTTGTAAGTACTACAACCATATCGCCAATAGCATCTTGTATTTCAGGTTTATCTTGTTTTAATATTGCCTGAGCAAGTTCACCAGCTTCTTCTTGTAACTTTACATACTGAGTATGTGGATTACCAGCGTCGTATAAGCCTCTTTGTTTAGCCCAGTCTCTAATTAAACCAAACCTATCGTTTAACGAAGGATCATATATGTTTTCACCTATTCTAGGTGTATGTTTAGGATTATAAAAAGCTTCATAAAAAGCTTTATTGTAAACGTATGATCTATTGTTGTTGTACATTGATTCTTTTACGTTAGACATTATCCACGGAATACTTTGTTTTGTAATTTCAAACTGGCCAAAATCCGTTTGCCATTTTAAACCTATGTTATCGCTTAGTTGTCCTTTTAATTTATTAACCGGACAAGGGAATGTTGAGGTTTGTTCTGTTGCGTTTATTTTCATTTTATTAAATAAGTTTTTATATAGTTTTCTATCGACTTTATAGCCGTAAGACTTTTGAAGTTCTATTTCCTTGTTTGATATAAAATCTATATCATCACTAGTAAATAAAACTTCGTACTCATTCTCCTTATAGCCTTGCATAAGGGTTACCCTGGTATTAAGATTACGTGTAACTCCAATTTTTTTACCAGGTATGTGGTATAAATAATACATATTTTATAGTTTATCGTTATACAAGTGCATATTATGAGCATGGTGGTAATACCAACCAATTTCAAAATTTAATCTCTCTGCAATCATTTTTTGTAATGATGAAAATTGATACTGATCATTACAGAAACCGTACCAGATGTCATTAGAACGCATATAGACAGACATACAAAGCTTTTTGTTTATGATTGTAAACTGAATAGCATAAGTACAAGGAGTATCTT
>UEXM01002161.1_pt1 | contig 14504 bp, 18 predicted proteins | sample 1796661 | NCBI WGS metagenome assembly UEXM01 (sample SAMEA4772469, study PRJEB27181) | metagenome | reverse complement strand
ATTTAGATCCTTATAAAAATGTTAAAGCAGCGTTAGACAGTGAAAGTTTTTATATATACGAGCAATCTAATGTAGTTTATGGGGAAGGGGTATATGATATTGATTTGTATGATAGCGATAGCAACATTATTGATACAATCACAAATTATACATTAAATGGTCAAAATGAATTTAGTGGCTATATAGTAGGAGATCAAGCCTCTTTAAAATCAAATAATTTAACAATACAAGGATCTACTACGACAGCTATAAATACTGAAATCGATGAAGTTAATTTTAATTTTGAAACACAAAACGATAAAGATACGTACGCACAAATTAAAAGTGATGGCATAAGGGTAATTGATACTGAGAATTCTAATTTAGAAGAATCAAAAGTAATTTTTTCTAAAAATAATAAATTAGAGTTGGGATCTATAAGTAAATCAAATGATATGCATATAACATCACTAACTAATTATACATCGAATCAATCTTTTCTTTCGGGGCAAACTTCTTATGCATATGCTAATGATAAACTTGGAACTTTAAAATTTAGTGGCGATTGCGCAGTTGGCTTTGAAGATGAACCTAACGATATAGAATATGATAATCACGGTATTTATATTGATTCTAACAAAGACCCAAAAATAAATGGTAATCATGGGCTAATGTTAAATTTATCTGAACCGGGAAACCTTTCTGGAACTGGAGTATTTGTATTTACTCTTACAACACGAAAAGCACAAAGTACAAGACGTGCGACTGTTGGATATTCACGTGAAAATCCATTTAGAATGGTTGTGCATAGAAGAGTATTATTTGATTTCGATAATAATCAAATATTGGATCATAAAACAGGAGTAAATATACCGACAAGACCAAACCCTATTACGGTAAATGATCCTAGTGTATTGACGCATCAAACAAGAACTTATTTAGATTTATGTACTTTTCAACAAGCAGTTGGTGGAGCGGATTTATTATTAATGACTGGGCTTTTTACTATGAGTGTTTTTGCAAATCATACAGTTTTAGATTACATAACAGATTCACATGGGCATTTTCACTATATTGCACCAATTTCAGGCACTATAGGAGTGTAGTTATATGACTAAGACAAGATTTAATTTTGGAATAAATCAATTAAAATTCAAAAATAAGATAGTTAGTAATGGTTATTTAAAGTTTTTAGATGGAAACTTAGATGACGGAACTTTAAAAAATGTTTTTAGTGATTCTACAGGAACTATATTAAATCCAAATGCAGAAGGGCTTGTAAGGCTAGGATCAGATGGTAAAAGAGTTATATATGGAGAAGGTCAGTATAATATTGAATTATATGATTCAAATAAAAAATTATTAACAAATTATTCTGATATTTATATGGGATCAAGACCATTACTTGAGCAAGATTTAAATTTAGAGTCTAGCCTAACTATAAATAATAATAACGATGAGCTAGCATTTAATATTAATAAATTAAATGTAAATTATAAAAATGACCTTATCAGTGACCATGCAGGTAAATTAATTAAGTTTCAAGTTGCTGATGTACCAATTAAAGTTACTTGCAACAATAGCAGCATTGGAAATAAAACAGCTAAATTAGAGTTTGCTGATAAAATTGTTTATAGTTCTGATGCTAACTATCTTAATGCTATACATATGGGAACAGTGTTTGCAAACCATCATTTAACAACAAGTAAGGTTGGTAATGAGTACATAAATCGTATAAGAATTATAGATAAAGTTACTTTGCCTTCAGACAATGGGGAGTATGTATTCTACATACATTTTAGAAATACAGATAACGAAAATATAGAAGTTGTTCAAGGAGGCCATGCGGCAAATCATTTTAATTTTTTTCATCTCAAATTTATAAAACCTGATGATTCTATAAGAGAGTTTTTTCTTTCTACTGATAGCGATCAAGAACCGGGTGGAACGTTTCACAATATAGCAAATTATAACACATTAAGTAATACTCTCGATTTTGATGAAATTGAGACAGATGTACGTCAAGGTACTACTTTTGGTGGTTTACGAATAGTGTTTTCAAAATCTGGAGAAACGGACGATCTTATATGTGTTTTCAATATTGATACAGTTTTTGTCACAGATGAACTAATAGATCATGTTCATTACAGGATTATTGCTCCTTAGATAGGTACATATAAAGGATAAAAAAATGGCACAAAAAGCAAAGTTACCTTTTAACGAAAAACCACAAAAAAACATTAATAGCGATGGAGTTAATCTTGGTACTGTTGATTTTCAAAATGGTTATATTGAAATGACGGAAACTGGGGATGTGGTAAAAACAAAAAGAAATGGGTTGGAGTTATATAAAAACATTGTGGATGGAGCACAAATTGATAGTCCGGATGTATTTTGGTGGGATGAAAAAAGTGTTCTTATAATTATAAATAACGGACAAGTTTTTGTTCAGAACATCAAAGGCGAAAGTTTAACTGATGTATCAGGCGTTAATGTTAGATTAGAACTAAACAGTAAATGTACTTTTGCAACTAATGGAGACCACTTAGCCATAGCTAATGGCGGACGAATCGTCTTATATGAATATGATGCAGCTTTAACAAATAGAACAGAATACATAGCAGATGCAGATGCCCCAACTGAATGTTCTCATGTTTGTTTTTTAGATTATTATTTATTAGCTAATAATGTAGGAACAGCTCAAATTAACTTTTCAGATTTTCAAACATCTCCGACTAATTGGAGAGCAATAGATGCATTTGTAGCAGAATCTAGCCCAGACAACGTACTTTCAATTTATGTAAATAACAGAACATTAATTATTATGGGGGCACGAAGCATAGAGTTCTGGGGTAATAACGGAATAGATCCTTTTTATCGCATACAAGGACAATCTAAAAGCTCTGGTGTAATGAGTAAGTATTGTATGGTATTTGCTAATAATGTAGGGTTTTTCTTTGATGAGAAGAGAAGGTTAAATCGATTAGATGGTGGTCAGGTTCAGATTGTAAACTCTCAATACGATAGAGAGCTACAAAGAATGGAAACAGTTACTGATTGTGAGGCATTTTATCAAACATTTAATGGTAAACATTTAATTCATTTTAATTTTCCAACAGAAGACAAAACTTTTGTATACGATGTTTTTTACGATTATTGGGTAGAAAACAACACATATGATTCAAGTTCAGATACTTTTAAAATGTTTTTAGGAAAGAGGTATGCATATGCAAATGAATGGAATTTACACTTATTTACGTCAAAGAATAAAGATAAGCTATTTAAAATGGCAGATACTGTTTATGAGGATGACAACGAACAGATCAAATTTTTAATTGAAACAGGAACTATAAATCATGGAACGTTCTTTGAGACAAAGCAGAATTTTGATTTAATTTTTAATGTGACTACAGGGCAAACTGTAGCAGGCCAAATATCTCAGGCTATATTGCATATTAAAGACGAAAATAATGGAGTGTATGATCGGTCATATGTTATTGACCTAGGAACACCAAATAGTACAAACAATAAAGTTACGTTGCGAAATTTAGGGATCTATAAAGAACGACAGTACAAACTTGAGTATTACGATAACTCAAAGTTTATTTTAAATGATGTATTAGAAAGGCTAACTGTTAATGACATATAAGATACCAGATTACACTAATGAGGAAACACTTAGAGATATATATGGAAGAATCTCAGGGACAGACCTTATTTCTACAGTTATTTTACAGATAGGTGCATGGGATATGACGAACTCGGCAACACTAACAATTAATGTTTCTGACTATAATATCAATTCAAAAAGAATATTAAATATACTTACAAGCTTTTCAGACGATAATGAAGAAGTGTTTTTTTACAACAACTTATCACCATCAATAGATAGAACAACCTCAACTATAACCTTAACAAGAGAAAACACCTTTAACTCAACTGATTATAATTCGACAGATATTAATAGAGGAGAAATTATTTTATGCCTGAAGAACTAAATATTAATCAAAGAGATAATGTAATTGATAATTTTGAAAAAGAAATGAAGAAGTATGAGCCAGCAAAAACAGAGGTTGAGCATATTTTTTTAGATAAGATGTATGGTCGAGTATGTAGAGTCAAAAAGGACACTTTATTTACAACAAGAACACATAAGACTGAGCATCCACTTGTTATTCTCAAAGGAATAATCAAAATTTACGATGGAGATGAACCTGTAGTAGTAGAGGCCCCTAAGATACTTGTTACAAAACCAAATACAAGAAGATTAATTTATGTTGTTGAAGATGTTGAGGCAGTGACATTTCATGTAACAGATAAAACAAATGTAAGAGATATTGCAGACGAATTATTAGAGCCAATTGAAGAAGACGATTATCATAAAAGTTTTTCAAGAATTTCTAATTTTTATAACGAAAATACTAACAAGGTAGGAGGTAAAATATGTCATTCGTAGTAGCAGCAGTAGCCGGAACAACAGCAGTTGCCGGAGCAGTTATAAGCTCTAATGCAGCAGATCGAGCTTCAAAGAGACAAGCCGGTGCTATAAGAGATGCGGAGCAATCATCGGCACAAATTAGGCAAGATGAGCTCTATTTTCAAGAAAGAATGTATGAAGAGCAACGTCAAGATGTAACGACTTTGTTAGGACAACTTTCTGAAGAGCGTCAAAATATTGAGTTTAGAGCACAGCAAGAGCTTTCGGCAAGTAATAGAGATAGTATTGAGTTTGAAATGGAAAATAGACAAAGTCTTTCTAATTATGAAAGAGCTATGTTGAATTTATTTAATAGAGATCTGTCTAATCAGCTAAATACATTAAATAAAGGTGTTGATACTCAACGACAAATAATCGGAGAAACATCTAGGAATGTAGAGGGGCAAATTGAATCAACACAAAATGAAGTACAAAGAACTTTACAATCGGGTAGAGATTTTCAATTAAACTCAATAGACCAAGCAGAAAGAGATATTTTTCAAGGGTTAAACGAATCTGAAAGACTAGCCTTATCTGATATGCAATATTTATTGCAAAGAACGGATGTTTTAGGAGCAACAAATGAACAGCTTGCTCTTAGAGATGTCAGTCAATCAATAGATGATGCTCAAAGAATAAATGCAGTTGCAAATTCAACCGCTATAGCAACTATAGCAGGTAATAATAAACGGGCACTTGAAGCTTTGCAGCCTTATGCAGATGCAGGTGAAGAGGCTTTAGATAAACAGCGATTTCTAACTGGGTTAATGTCTAATGATGAGCAGTCAGAATATTTAGATTTTTATGGAGATGTTTCATCTAGCCCTATATTTGAGTACAGAAAGCAACAAGCTGAAGAACAATTAAGTAGGTCACAAAGAGCTAGAGGTATTTCACAATCGCCAAGTGCAATTATGGAAGAGTTAAATGTTATAAATCAATTAACTTCAGAAGAGTTTGATCGGCAAATAGCTACTAATATTGATATGATGAATCGTGGGCAATCAGCAGCTAGTGAACAAGCATCAATTCTACAAAACCAAGGCTTAAACCTTGCAGGTATACAAAGACAAATGGGTCAAACTGGTTCAGAGTTAGCTTTAATGAAAGCACAAGAAAGCAAAAAAATTAGAAGTGAAGCAGCTAGATTTAGAACAGATGCTTTAAGTCAAGCAACTCAGCAATCAGCAAATATTAGACTAGGATCAGAGCAGGTTAGAGCACAAGCCGCGCAACAGGCTGGTCAAAATAGGATTAATACAGATCAAAGTGCCACACAATCATTAGCACAAAATCAACAATCTACTGGATTACAAAGAGTACAGGCTCAATCAAGGTTTGGTGAAATGGGTGCTAACTTGGAAGGTCAGCGTTTGCAAAATCAAATGGTATTACAAGGTCAAGCTAATACTCAGGGACAACAGTTACAAGCATCAACAATGGATGCTCAAAGACAAAACACTTTACAAGGAATGTCGTCTAGATCTCAAAACTTATCTAATTACCGAACAGCAATGTCTAATGCAGAAAGGGCTTATAACGCTAATACTCAAAATACTATTATGGGCCAAGGGGCAATGCAAAGTCAGTATGCTAATACAAGAGCAGGAATGGCTAATCAAGCAGCAAACAGTGTAATGCAATCAGGAATGGCTTTAGGGCAAAACGAACTCCAAAGAGGAATGGCACAAGCTAATATGTACGGACAGATTGCTAATGTAGGAGCATCACTCGGTGGACAAATGTTAGGAGCAAGATTTGCTCAAGGAGGTTATTAATTATGGATTTAGCAGGAAATTTCAATCAAGGGTTTCAAAGAGGATTTAGCTCTACTGTTCAAAATTTAGCACAGCAACAACGAGCTAAAGAATTTGAGTCAAATTTAAGACAACAAAATATTCGTGAGTATGAACAGATGCATAAAGTAGCTAAAAATACATTACAAAATATTTATGATAAATATGGTCAAGTAGAGTATGAAAGAGCTCTTGAAAAACATAGAAATGAGCCTAAGACTCAAGAATTGCTTGAAAGAGTAGGGTTAGACCCTGAAATGCTTTCATTTCAAATAGATGAAGGCAGCATTGGCACAGTTCAATACGTTGATATTAACGAAGATAATCTAGAAAAAATGAGCCAGAATTTACCAGAAATTAAGATAGGTGATCGTGTAAAAATGCTTGCTAAAGGTAGAGATATTACATACGAACAACTTGATAATAGAGATACAAATAAGAATTTTGATTATCGAAAATATACAGCTCAAGGAATTGTACGGCAAATTGCTGAGCTTGCAAAAGTAGAGTTTCCAGAAGATCCGGTAGCTCATCAACAAAAAATAACAGATCTTGAAAACGAACTTAAAGTCCTTGGGGGAGTGCAAGTTACTAGTCCAAATAACAAAAAAGAAGAGGAAGATGATGATGATCAACGTACTATCAATTTTGATGAAATAGAAAATAAATCTACCTCTGGAATTGATATGAGTGACAGGTCTAATTTATTGAATTTAGCTAGATATGGTAAAACTGGAAGATAAAAAATGCCAACATATAATGTTACAAAAGATGGTAAAACTTACAAAATAAAGTCCTCGAGAGAACTTTCTCGTGATGAGCTTTTATCAGCTATTTCAGGCGATAGTGTTGCCCCTCAACAATCTTCTATGCAGGAAACAAAATCTCCAGACTATGCCTCAAATATTGAAAAGGGGGACGAAAAGATAGATGAGGACCAAAACTTTTTGTTTGATGTTTTAGATCAAGCCAATCGACCTCAATATGGGGTTGCTAATGTTATTCATAAGGCAGTTATTGATAAAGATTATAATGTAGCTAAAAACTATTGGGATGGACTATCTCTAGACGAAAAAAAGTCGGTAGGAGATACATTGCAAGAGTTAATTAAGCCTGAATCTACTTTCGGAAAAGCAGCAGTTGCAGCGGCAGGATTTGCGGGAGATGTTCTGACAGACCCTCTAACATATACAGGAGTGGGTCTTGTTAATCGTGGAGGTAAACTTTTAAAAGCAGGAACAAAGGCTGAGCGATTTGCAAAAGCTGGACGAGCTATGGGTGGTGCTGAAGATACTAAGGCAGTTTTAACAGCTACTTACCCATCATTAAAACAAACTGAAAAAGGGATTAGACCTACATTAAAAACAAAAACTTTTGATCCTTCATTTAAAGAGCCACTATTAGGAAAAGAAGTAAACCCTATTGATATGGCATCAAGAGGAATTGCAAAAGCAGGAAAGGCTCTTAGAGAAGATGCGGGTGTATTATCAGAAGGACTAGAGCTTTTAACAGGTATTTCAACTAAATTCCGACCAAAAGGTATTGATAATGTAACTTGGGAAAGATTATTAAGGGCAAAAGAAAAAGCTAATGTTGTTGGTGATGCAGCTAAGGTATCTGCTATCACAAAATCTAAGACATTGTATAAGAAACTACAAGATGAAGGTTTAAACGACGAGCAAATTGAAGAGCTTGTAGATACGTTAGAAACAGGTCGAGGTGTAAAAAGTGAGTCTGGTAAATACGCAAAGCAGCTACAAAAAGAATATGGCGAATCCTATAAAAATATAGGGCCTTCAGGCAAAGAACTTATTGATGAAGAGGGATATGAATACTTACCACACGTTTTATCAAAGAAGAGTAAAGAGTTTAGAGATGCAGTAGGTGAAGTTGGTTTTAAGAAAAGGGTTATGTCTACAGCTAATCCGTCAGATTTAAAAAGAACATTACTTAAATACACAGATGATGCCGGTGAAGAGTTTGTATTATCAACTAAAACTGGTTTGTTAATGAAAGAGGGTGAAAAGGCTGGGAAGTTAACAAAGAAACAATTAGAAAAAACTATAGATGGAAAGTTTGGAAAAACTGAACAGGCAACGATTAGAGAAGTTAATAAAGCTTTTGGGGAACCGGTATTTAGTAAAAAGCTCCCTGAGTTAATGGCAGTGCAAGGGTTTAGACAAGCAAAAGCAATTAAAGGAGATACATTTTTTAAAGAGGTTATGCCTTTAGCTTCAAAAGGACCAGTTTCTAAAAATGGTGTTGAGTATGTAGAGTCTACAGCTCCAGAACTAGCTGGAAAATATTTTGATCCAGAGGTAGTGAAGCATATAGATGAAACTTATAAAATGTACTCAAACCCAGACGAAATAAATAGTGCGGTTAAGGTGTGGGATACTATTAATAACGCTTGGAAAACAAATGCTACAGTTATTTATCCATCATTCCATACAAGAAATGCTATCTCAAACGTATTTCAAAACGCATTAGCAGGAGTAAGGAATCCATTAGATTATAAGCGTGCCATCGACATACAGTCCTCAAAAGACTTATCAAAAGCAGATGCAAAAATTTTAGAAGAATATAAAGCTCAGGGCTTACAAAACGTAGGTCAGCTTTCAGGTGATATTGAACAGACATTTGAAAAAGAGATAATGGGTGTTTTTGATAACTTTAAAAAGGGCAAGGTCATTGCAGGTACAGTAAAAGCCGGTAGAAACACTGGAGATTTTGTTGAAACAAACGCTAAGCTTGCACATTTTATAGCTAAGAGAAAAGAAGGTCTAACGCCATTTGAAGCAGGACAATCCGTTAAAAAATATTTATTTGATTACTCAGATATTACAAATAAAGAAAAGTTTCTAAAAAAGATTATGCCTTTTTATACGTTTACACGGAAAAACTTACCGATACAGATCGAAGCTTTAGTCAAAGATCCTAGTAAGCAGACAAAAATTATAAAAATGAAGAACAATGTAGAGGTCATGACAAACGAAGATTCTAACACAGAAATACTTCCGGATTGGCTCAAAGATGCAGCCCCTGTATTTGTAGGTAGAAAAGATGGAAAAGTCCGTTACATAAAGCTTGAGGGCTTTTTAGGTGCCGCTGATATGAATAAGTTATCACTGACAAAAGGGGCTCAGGATCTTTTAAATATGGTGTCTCCAATAATAAAAGCTCCTGTTGAACAAGTTGCTAATAAGAACTTTTTCTTTGGGGATGAGCTTACTAGGCAAAAAGGATTGAAAGGGTTCACTGGGTATGGAGAAAAAGATTTTCTTTGGACACGTATTCCAGGTCGATTAGATCATATGGCACGATTATTTAGAACATTTTCAGAAATTGAGAAGTTTGTAGGTAAAAGAGCTCAGACTCAAACAGGCGTTCAAAAAGCTTTTAATATAGCATTAGGTGGTAAGCTTTACGAATATGATGAGCGTGAGCTACTTAAATACTTTGATCTTAGCACAGAAGATGAGGCAAGGGGTATGAAGCGTCAAATTAATAAATTAAAACGTCAGATTGAAAAGCATCCAGAATTTAGAAAAGCAAATATAAAGCAGATAAAAGAGTTGTATAGGTTAATGGGTAAAGAGAAGCAAGAAGCAGCTAAGAAAAGAGCGGCGGTTAGAAGGAAAATGTAATGGATATTTTGATGGGATTGCTAGGAAATACTCCTATTTATTATATTGTAACAGTCAATATTTTATTTATAGTTGGGGTATATAAATTATACGAGTTCATCTCATCTAAATTAGTTTCAAAATCAGAGTTCACTGAAGAAATTGAACGATTAAAGAAAGAAGATATTGAAATTAAAGAACTAATGGAGTCTAAACATGAAGAGACTCAGACGTTATTTAGAGGCTTACAGCAACAAATTACTGAAGGTGTTAAAAAGATTACCAATGTAATTCACTCACTTGAAAAAAGCACCCTTAAAGAAATTGGAGAGATTAATACACGTGTATCAGTTTTAGAAGAAAGGAGCAAAATAAAAAATAGTGACTAACCTAGAAATGGGTAGCGATGATATAAACCAAAGAATAGATAGACTTGAAAAAAGAATAGATGATTTTAATACAAACATTCCATTACTATGCTCAGAAATGATATACCATGCTAATAAAATTAATAAAAACGTAGATTTAATTGATACACCTATAAAAAACTGTTTTCAAATATTTGAAGAGGCAAAGAATTCGTCATTAGATTTAAAAGGTGCAGCCGACAAGTTAAATAATTATGTAATGGAGATAGAAGATGAAGATATTAGAATTAAGAAGAGCAACTCAGAATGATGAGGTAACTTTAGGTATTTTTGTTGACCCAAAAACTAACTTACCAATTTGTTTAAGCTTAGAATTACCTTGGAAAAATAATCAACGATCAATAAGCTGTATTCCTGAAGGGACTTATATTTGTGAGCCTTACTCAAGTTCAAAATACACTAATGTATATGAAATAAAAGATGTTGAGGGTCGTTCAAAGATTTTGATTCATGTAGGAAACACTACTGATGATATAGAAGGCTGTATCTGTACTGGGACTTATTTCGGGTCTCATAAAGGTAAACCCGCAGTGCTTGATAGCAGAAAAGCATTTAATGTTTTTAGAGATTATGTAGGGGCTTTAGATAGATTCGTATTAACAATAAAGGATGTGAAATAGTTATATGTTAAATAAAGTAGACAAATGGATATTAAAAAGAAAGAAAGAGCTTAGTACTAAAGCAGGTATTTTACAGCTTATAGCCCTTATTGGTATCTTATATGGTCGTTCAAAAGGACAAGATTTTGGCTCAGTGGTAAGCGATATCGCTATTGGTGTAGCGGGAATTTCGTCCCTAACATCTATTTTAAAGGCAGAGAAGTAAAAAATGGACCACCGATGGACCACCATTGGACCACCGTTTTAAAAATAGGACTAGAAATAACCCCTTATTTAGTGTATATTTGAGGCTAGTATGGGGTTATAGCTCAGCTGGGAGAGCACTTGCATGGCATGCATAATGATACAGGTGCATTTTATTTAATTTGCAAGCTTTGTTATTAAAATACGCCCCATAATTTTTAATAAAAACAAATAATTCAAAATGAGTTTCTATTATTTAGGTTCAAAAATGGACCACGGAGCTATAAAACATCGATTGCATTTCGTAATTCTTCCGCTTTCATATGGATATAATTTCTTTCAGAAGTCTTAGGATCACTATGTCCTAAGAGGCGTTGTACCTCTACTAGAGGCACTCGTTTCTCAGCCAGCATACTAGCAAACGTATGTCGCAAATTGTAAGGCGTATAACAAGGTATGCTTAACTCTTTGCATAATTGTTTCATAGCTCGTCTAGCACTACTAGTGCTTGAATACGGACATATTAGCTCGTCGTCTTGGAAGTTTCTATTTTTTAATAACTTAAACAATTTTGAGTTCATAGGTAATGAACGGGCATGAGTTTTAATTTCAGGGACATCAATAATGCCTCCTGTATCTTTAAAGATTAAATGCTTACCTTTTAAGTGAACATATTCTTGTGGTCTAATTCCCGTATATGTAAGAACTACAAGGTATTCCCATAAAGATTTATTGCTTTTGTTGGTAAGCATACGAGATAAGTGCTCAGGGGGAACTTTTTCTCTTGGGGTGCTATCATTAGGTAATTTATCTATAATAGGCATCTCAGTTAGCCTATACTTAACTTTATTTTTGAAAGCAAATTTATAAGCTTTCTGTATTTGAAACAATAAAATATTTATAGATCTGTTTTTCATCTTACCGGATAGATTATGTTTTAATTGCTCAAATTCTAGAAAGCCAACTCTATTTAAATTCAAATGTTCTAAATCTATAAGGTGTTTTCTTTAAGAAACAAATAGCTTATAAGTAGACAGAGAAAGAGAACCAATATCTACTTGAGTCTTTAAGTAGGCCTGAAAATCATTTAACAAGGATTCAAACGTAATCTTACTTGCAGGATCAGATGCACACGTCAAACCTTGTAACCACTCATTATATAGTTGAGTAGCGTGACGTTTACTACTAATCGTTTCACCTAAGACACCTAATGTAGTTATGTATTTACGTTTTGATTTTTTATCGCCTGTATCTGGGCATGTAACAACGTAGTTTTTAACTACATATACGTGCGTCTTAGTTTTGTTTTTTGATTTTCTTTTTTTATATTGGAGTCTCATAGTATTATTTTTTTAAGTTACTTATATATTTGTCTAAATCCTGTTTTAAATATTTTGGGTTTTGACCCGGTGTTCGTATTGATTTTAAGTTATTACTCTTTTCTAGCCTTACTAACGTAGTTGTTGATATGCTTAGATAATCAGCCGCCTCTTTCTGTGTGAAGATCTTATCAGGCTTTGTATGGCTTTTTTGTATCTTAAGCTCTTTTGCTAATAAAGATAATGCTTCGGGCAATTCCTCCAAGGGAATATCCCCATCAATTATATTATTTAAATTCATCTTTAGTCCCTTTCTTGAGTGTTTGAATTTCAAAGTCTAAATACTTTTTTGCTTTTTCTAAATCACTAATCGCATCTCCTTTTTTTTTATATCTAGCACAGTATTTAATAACATTTCCGATATTGTAGTTACATTCCCAATCACTAATAACATCTATCGGCTGTATTTTTGTGTCATTGTAGTGCTTAGGGTCTACCTTGCTACTAACATCACTTTTTGGTTTGTATATCAATCTAAATCTCCGTCATCTTTTTTATATAAATGCTTTCCAATTACATCTATTTTAGACTGTAGAATAGGGGCAATCATTCCCTTATAGTCTGATACTGTTTTAAACTTAGCTTTGTTTTTTAACATCTCTTCCTGATTACCATCAAGTAAAGAAATTCTAAATTGCTCTAACAACTCTTTTAATGAGTCATTTTGAATTCTATCTAGAGCTTTAATGAACATTATCAACATGTCTTGAGTCTCTGAAAGCATTCTGTGCTGGTCTCTATATAGCTTAAATAGCTGATTAAACTCTCTAAGTTCTTGTCTTTGTAATAGTAGTTTTTTTATAAGGTTACGCTGTTTCTTATTTTTATGTTTTAGCATTTTGTTTTCTTCTTTAATTTTATTTGTAAATATCATTTTGTTCTCTCAACTAGTCGTCCATACTCAGCAATTAATAATGCATCACAAATATTCTGGGTTATTTTTTTTCTATTAGGAAATAACTCCTGTGCTCTAAGTTGTAGTGATTGTTTTTTTGTTTTTTGAGGCAATGCTGTACAGCCCATTCTTTTTTGCCATGTCTGTGGTGTCACATGGTTTAATGGTATTCCTACTGAATATAAGATCCCAAGAATAATTCCATATTCTTTATTAAGTTTTATAATAGCTTTTATACGTTGAAGATCACTTAATCCCCATGATGATATCTTTTCTATATAACAAATAGTTATATCCTTTTTATATTTATTTAATATGTCATATCGTTCATGTGGAGTTGTCTTATTAAAATCCATAACCTCTATGATCTCTCTATCTTCACTTATAATGACGGCACCGCCTTTTGTTCCCGGGTCAATTCCTAGTATCATAATCTTTGATTATCCTTAATGCTTTATGTACACAATAATCCTCCTCATTTTCATTCCAAATTTTTCCCCATAATAAACAAAACTCTTCTATACTAAACTCAAGCTTCTCCTTTCTTTCTTGTTTCCATAGTAATTTTCCACTTCTAACTCCTAATCCATTGGATTGTTCAAGTAATTTTTTTTCCAAAACTAAATAATTTGAAAAGTTTTTCAGTGTCATCTTTGACTGACTAATCTTTTTATAGGTTTTGAAATCCTTACTCTTAAAAAAACTCACTTAGCACCCTCAAATTTTAAAAAGTGTTCATAGGTTTTATCACCATCATATTTATCATGAAACTCTTGAACTACTTGAATGAAGTCTCTTAACTGAGGTGTAAATACAATAACGTTTTTGTGTTGCTTTATAGCGTTTGCTCTTTCAAGTTTTACTAACGTATATTCAATATCGTCCATACTTATTGAGTTATGCTTTATAATTGCAATCACCTTAGATCTGCTTTGCATATTGCCAGTATCAATATAATCTTCAACTGTTTCAAGACAATCTAAATTAAGTACATTAAATATTTTAATTTTATCTTTAAGCTTTTCCTTTGAATCTACAGATTTTGAGTACCTTTTGTAGTTAACATTTTTGGCACTGTAAGTTCTATTTAAAAACTCAGCAATATACTCAACATGCTCCTT
>UEXM01002160.1_pt1 | contig 14508 bp, 3 predicted proteins | sample 1796661 | NCBI WGS metagenome assembly UEXM01 (sample SAMEA4772469, study PRJEB27181) | metagenome | reverse complement strand
CTTGAATGTCTAATCTTAGCGTCTGACCCACTAGTAAATGATGGATTCATACTATAGTTAAATTCAGTTGCTCTTGCTCTACAAAAATAATCTGTGGTAACCTGATCTTCTTCAGCTCTTAATGTTATACTACCTTTATATAAAGATACAAACAACTTATAAGCATTATCTGCAGTAGTTGCTACAGTGTGATCAAATGCTAGACCAGAACCAGTAGCTGTTAAATGACCTCCGCTTTCCACTGCTTTTGGATCAACACCAATGTAATCCGGATCTCCACCCAACGAGTGTGATAAGGCATTGGCACTAAAAACCATAGTTCCTACGTTTGGAAAATAGTGACCATAAGTTCTAGTTGATGCTGCAACTGCTACCGTACCAGACGAGCCACTTACAATATTATATCGTGGACCCATTGGACTCGCTACTGCAGCTAAGTTATTTGAATCATCAGTTAATATAATCTCTTTTGGATCTCCACCTAAATCTGAACCAGAAAGAGTTAATGTCCAATTCTTTCTATTCAATCTATCTTTCATTCTTAATCGTTCAGAGTTAATAACATATACTGAAGATTGTGATACAGCGTTTGTACTATCAGTACCATCTACCATCACAAATCCAGTTGCCACATCTTGTCTTTTTAAAAACATATTAGAATACTGTTTGTATACAGCTTCTGTTTCACCTTTGACATTGGTTACACTATCTGAACCAGAGCCACCTTTGTGACCAGCTGTTACACTAAAATGATCTGCACTATTGTACTGAACATTATAATAATAGTTTTTTTGTGAAGCTGCTAACGAGGATGTCGACAGGTTCGAACCTGCTAATGTACCCTTGCCATCAGAAAAAAATCCTGATGTCACTTTTGTAGTATTGCTAACTACATCGTTTTGTTGATCAAACTCTATATATCGGGCCATCTTCTTATGCTCCTTCTATTTGTCCTTCACCGGTCATGGTATCATTTTTAAGAGCAGTAACTATTACGTTATCAGTTGCTCCTGTATCCATGCCTGTGATTTGTACGTTAAATGTTTTTTGTGCGTCTAATGTTTTAGCTTCTAAATTTAAAGCACCAGTACCAACAATTGTTACTGGTCTTGGAATCTCTAATGCTGCGGGAACTGATATTCCTTCATACCCTATTGGACCACTGCCTTCTGCTATACTAATTTGACCGTCTACTGAATAATTTATAGCTGTTACATCACTTATCTCATACATATATGATCCGTCTGTTGCATTAATTGTGTTTGCATCAATCTTTGCTATGTAAGATTGACCAGCTCCTTGTATTGAAACTGAACCACCTTCAATTCCAGGAAAGGATAAATGGGGTAAGAATTCAGTATCTCTAGCAAAAGTTGCTAACTTAAATCTTAATGAATTAGTTTCCGAAGTCACTGCTTCTAATTGCGGTAGATTAGTTATAGCTTGTCCATAACTGTTTGATCCAGATGGATGGTCGACATTCCAAAGAGTATAATCTACTCCTGTGTCTCCAAGAGCAAATTTAGATATATTAAGTGCTCCTCCCTGTGCTAATTTTTTTCTACCAAGTTTTGTTAATACAGCATCTACTATTACCGTGCTGCCATCTAAGTATCCCATGTGTTTTCTCCAATCTGGAATTGTTCATACATAAATATGTACGGTTTTATTTTTTCTCGTCTCTTTTCACATATATAGCATTCAATGTGTCAGACCCTGCAACGCTTGATGTGCTAAATGCAAGAGTTGGATGTTGATCCCTATCTCTTGGGTCTTCAAGTGGTTGAGTACCATCATTCTGTGTTCCTTCATAAATTAGTTTGTCTATCATTGTCTTAGTTGACCCTACAATTGTTGCGTGATTCGAAGGGTATACTAACTGACCATTTGACTCTGTAAAATATAACGTCGACCCAACTGGTCGTCCTTTTATTAAATTAATACTAGAACTATATTTGTTGTCGTATAGATAATTATCATCCAACTCAATCTTTTGGTTGTAAAATTGTTTATAATTTGTATAATCAAAATCTGTATCATTATTACAATCTACTACATTCATATCATCAGAACAAGTAACATAATTAATAGATGCTGAATACCATTCATTATCTCCTATACTTATAAATTGTGTTGAGTCTTCATAATGGTATGTATTAAAGTCTGATAAGCTTCCTGATATCGCATCTACTCCTCTACCAAAAGATATAAAATGAGTATCATTACTAGAAGTTCCCCAACTATTGATAGGGGAGACTGTTTTTTGAAAACCAAATGAGTTTACTGTTTCAACTGAACCAGTGCTACTAGCTTCAAATGTTGCTGAGGCAGCATAAGAGCTAGATGGATTGACATCCGCGGTATTTGATACTAATTGGACATCTCCGTTATATAAAGACTCGATAGTCTGTGTAACGGCATAACTTTCCGTCATTGCTATTGAGCTTGTATATGCATCTTCAATTGTCTGAGTAATTCCATAACTTTCAGTAATTGCAATTGAAGTAGAATTAGCCAGTTCTTGATTAGCTGTTGCAAAAAAACTTTCTGATATGTAAATGTTAGCATCATCAGTCGTTTCGTTTGAACCTGTTATTCTACCTCTATTGAAACTTGCACTATCAATAGTGTGATAACTCATTTCAAAAGGTAAACTTTCTTTGGCAGTTGCTGGTAAATGTTGCATCTTATTCTTTTGCAACATATCTCCTTTGATTTCATATCCAACCACAAAGTCTACTTTAGCTGGTACAATATCACATATAGCTTGTTTTAGAATATTACCAATACTATCTGCTACAGCATCAATGTTAGAGTTCAAATCTGCACTAACATCTTGAAGTAGTGTTTCTCTAAATGAATCTAAACTAGCATAAGAACCTGAATAATAATCTCCTGGTAGTTGTTTATCACCAGTATTGTAATCTGATATAGTATCAATGATATATTCATTCACAGCATTGGTTATACTAAATACAATACTAAATTCACTAGGAACAACCCTTTGACCTTTAGTATATATAGTATTATCTTGTACTGATTTCTTTACACTTAATGGTCCGGAAATTGGCTCGTTTGGATCTATTATTATAGAATTATCATTTAGTTTATCAGCTCCAGTTCTTGGTGATAATGACACTTTTTTAATTTCAGTGTTAACTAATTTAAATCCTGTTAAATCTTGATTAGATAAAGATAAACTAAAATTATCTACATTCTTGGGTACCGCGTCTTTAATAGTTGCTGAACCACTATTAGTTTCATTTAACTTATAATGATATATAAGACTGTTTTCTCCAACAGTATTTTCTACTGCGGATTTTTTATTTAAAACATGTTGTTTGAATTTACTAGCCGATAGTTCATATTTCCAAGCTCGAATCTCAGCAATTGATCCAGTGTAATCCGAACCAAACTTTAGATTCAGCGAGCTAGTTGCAGAAGTAAGTGAACCAGTACCGGTAAAATTATCGATAATAAAGCTTCCTGTTCCGGTGGTGGCTACTGATGAAGATACTGATGCAAATACTGGTATTGTGTCTCCATCTTGGTTTGCTACATACAGCTTAAATGTCTGTGCTGTTGTTACGGCACTGCTAACAGTTCTGGTTAGAAAAACATTCCATAACTTATTACTGTTTAGATTGGAAATATATGGAGTTTCCATAACAAATGGATGAGCACTAATTGAACCAGTTCCTTTTTGAGTACTATTTAATCTAAAACTAACTTTAGCAGTATTGGCATGTGATGCAGATGGTATGATTCTAATATCAAACAACGTTTCTGCAGAACCTGATAATGTAGTAATAGTGCTAGTGCTTCTTGTTGGTTTTGGTTTTATAATAAACTCTAACCCATCTGGTTTAGCATTTTGGGTCCACCAATGAGTAGATAGTACCTGATTGGAACCAGTTATAGTGGTCAAGTCAATCATGTTAATACTATCATTACGTGTCTTAAATGAAACGTTTCCTGATGTACGACCTAATCCTTTCAACAATGCCTTTGTATCATTTGATATAATAGCAGGATTAGATTCCTGAGTAGAGCCACCGGTGTTTAATATTTGTATCAAGTCCGGACTAATTCCAAAGGCTCCTAACAAAGATCTTATAGATTGTAAAGTACCTTTTGATTTATAAATGTAAACTAAATTATTTAAAACTTTTTGCCATGTATTTTTATTAACATCTTGATTAGATAAAGATAGAGTATTGTTTACATCATTATCAAATATATTATTTTCAAATCCTAAATTTTGAGATAATGATGAAGACATTGCATAGAGACAATTCCATCCCAAACTCTGAGCTAATATAGGTACCAGATTTGACGGAGCAGCTTCATTTACTTTATACTTTCTACTTGTCATGTTAGTATAGTTTGATACATGCATGTAAATAATGTCAAACAACTCACCTATCATATAAACAAACTTACGAAATTCAGCATCCTTAGTCTCTTTCTTATAATGCTCTGGTAAATTATTAATTAATGAATGTATATTTTCACTATCATATGCACTAGCAGATTGTATGATACCTCCATACCAATTACTATATAATGAAGATGTTGTGTTGTAGATACTACTAAAAGGCAGTGTATCTGTTGGATTGTTTAAAGATACTTTTATATCTGTAATAAAACTTGAACTAGCAGGAGCAGCACTTGAGCTGTATCCAATATTAAACAAATCTCCTGATGGAGCTATGCTACCTGATCTGGGTACACCATAGTCAAGTAATGATCCACTGTAAGTACTTGGAACAAGTAATGTGCCATATCTTCCTGAGCTGTCGTATATTGGTGGTAAACTATCAGTGCTTGGATGAACTATTTTATAAAAAATATTTTCATTAGCTGCACTAAACATATTAACAACATCAGTGTTCACCATGGTTCCTGCATCTAATGTATGACTACCATCATCTTGCAATGCTATCGATCCAGTTGGTATCCAATGACTAGCTGATGCTTGAAAAATAAATCTTGTATATGAGGATGTGGTAGGTGTGGGAGCCTCCATTACTTCTCGATAAAATCCTGCTTCCGGAACTGACCACTTACCATAAGGTGGTTGAGTATAATCATCAAATGTAAAATATAAACTGCTACTGATACCTGGTGTAGCTTTCATTAAGAAAGATAAATATACACTAGAAGATACATTGAAAAACGGTCTTGACTGTACTTGATATTTTTCAGTAAATAATCTAGTTTTAGAACCTTTTTTATTTATTTTATAAACAGAATTAAATCCGTCATAACTATTATCAATCTTACTAGCACTAACATGTTGTCTTACACTAAAATCTGGATCAGCTAGATTAGTCCCCACACCAGGAGCAGATGATGTAGTTTCTGATTGATTGTCAAAATATAAAAATTTTTCAATTGGAGTAAACTTCTTTTTTACATCCGTTATATCAGAAAATAAATCTTTACGTCGCTCATTTATACCAGTCGAACCAGTTTGTGCTAAACTCTGAGACAATTGTTGTAGTTTACCTTCTATCTGTTTTACTTTATAATCAAAGTTCACCAGTTTTTGTTCAGCGTTTCCAAATACAGTATGATTTTCAAATTTACTTAAGTCTATACTAAGATTTTTATATTCAGATTTAACGAAAGTTTCTATAATGCTTTCTGTATCATTATCTATTGAAGCAGAGTTGATCAGATCGTTATAACTTTCGTATTGATTTCTATCATCTTGATAATCTGGAATAAAATCAGTATCCGGTTGAAGACCTCCAGCAGATTCATCTGCAGGTATTTCACTTACATAAAATACAGTTTCTTCATAAGTTGGTTTTAATATTCTTAATACTTCAATCTCTTCAAGAACATCAACATTGGTAGGTACTGATTCATTAAGTTTTAAAATTAACGTAGCATCATCAGGGTCTGTTATAAAATCAAATGCCAAATTGGTAATTGGTATTTGTGTTCCATCCTGTAGCTCTACTATATAATCAAAATTGTATTCACCAGAGATTCCAAATTTATTTTTGACTACCTCTCCTTGAAACAATACTGGTATGGTAGAGTTTGGAAAAGCATTTGCTACTGACGATGTTCTAGCTCTAACTCTCAATTCCGTGCGAGTAGTACTTATTTCACTTACGACATGAACTATCTCATCAGTTACATTAGCTTCATCTAATATGTTTCTATAGAATACAAATCTTAAATTATATGTACCACTTGGTACTTGTTGAGAATCTAATATATCATTAGGTTTAATTAATATTGGAGCAGAGGAGTTTTCACTAACAATATAATCCCGATCTTTTTGTAAAAAAAATCTATTAATTTCAAACCCAAATTCATCTTGTAAGATTGCTCTTATATTATCATTTGGTTGACCAAAAGTATAATTTTGAGTAGTCTCACTTTTAATATTATCAAGCTGTTGCTGATCAAATACTTGTATTTCTTGTGCCATTAATATGCTCTATCTTGGTTACTTACTTTAGGTACCTTCATAGTACCTTCTTTAGCAAGAGGTGTTTCAAAGTCATCTTTACTTAAACTATAGTCGCCTAATAGTATTCCTTTATTTTCATTACCACTGCTATCTCGTAACATATTAAATGTTTGTATTCCAGGATTTATTTCCGTAATACAATCATCTTTGTATTCTGTGTTACTTATAAATACTTCTGTGGCAATGGATTCCTGTGGATACTTGCGATCTGGATTTCGAAAGTCTGGACCACCGCCATCATAAAAATCTAAATCATCATAATAAAAGGAAGTACCTTCTACATCTATTTCATAATCTATTCCCAACTGTTCCCATAATCGTAAAGGTTTAGTAAACATTCTTACCTGTCCAATGTCACTATCGCCTATATAGTCACCTAATTCATTATTTTGTATGGCCGCATTACATCGAGACTTATCAGTAACTTCAAATAAGCTAAACTGATCTGCATCTACTATATTATCTAAAGAACGAAAATATTTACTTTTTTTACTTATACCAGATATGATAGGTGTTGTGACTGGATATGGTATTAACGTGAAACCTGGTCCTCCTATTTCTGAAAAATCTTCTATAAAATAAGAACTATAATTAAGATACAATCTAGATTTTGTAATCCACCATTTTATTGGTTGTATAGTATCACCTGGTCTTTTATGATACATAAAAATAACTCCAGTCAGCTCTTTCAAACCAGGTTGAGTATATGATACCGTTCTTGTACCATACTCTATACCCTCATCTCCATCTGTGAATATATCAGTAAAATTATATAAGTTTGACTTTCTCAAAAATGTTACAGAGCTTACATTAGACAGCCCATCTAGTCTGCTAGTAGCTTGTTCAAAAGTAAACTCCTCATCCCCATTACCCTCATCTAATATGGCAAATTTAAAACCAATGTTATCTTCATTAACAAAATCTCCGGAATTATCTAAGTTTTGAAATAAACTCTTATCAAATCTAATACCTTCCAAAGACATGTCATAAGATAATCCAACCACAGCTGGGACTCCTACTTGTGAGGCAAGAGGTGAACTAGTATCATAATATATTTGATTTATAGTTGCCTCATCGTTATTAATACTATATGTGTATGGAACTGGAATATAATTAGCGTCAATAAAATTTTTATTCAATCCCGGATTGTTAAATAATCCAAAGTCTACTTCTGCTCTGTGATGTATTCTAGATAACTGATTATAGCTATTAGTAACAAATCTATAATTATCAAAAATTGATTCTAAATTAAAAACTGTTTGTTGTACGCTACCAGGTCCAATTGTATAAGAGCCTCTATAATTTAACTGCTCGACATTACCTCTAAGCTGTTCCTCATCAAGAGTAGTTGTAGGATTTGGTTTTCGAAAACTAATAACAATACCGTTTACCGACGCTCTTGGAGATCTTTTATCATCCCCACCATACCAGGTCTCACTTTCATCACCTTGACCATAGTTATCTCTTTTAGATATCCACTCAGCTATTCTAAATTGAGTCAAATTACTAACTGGCATTCTATTTTTTTTAGAATCATATACACCTGTTTTATTATTTTTTATACCTGATGTACCTGCTGATATCACTAAACATTGTGCTTCTTGGTTTTCTAAAAACGATGCAACAGTTGATTTTTTTACTAATGCTAGATACCATCTTGCATCTGTTTGATCATCACCTACTACTTCATTGTGAAGATGAGCTGTAGTGATAACAATACCATAAAAAGATTCCAGGTCCTGTGCTCTTTCACTAAATTCAACAGCTCCCTTTTCAAATACTGTATCCATATTGTTAGTATCAAACGGATGGTTTTGAATTTTTCTACCAAAAGCTCCAGCATCTTCTATATCTTCATTATCAGATTCGTCTTGATAGCTGTTTTTAGTACCAGTATGAAAATATCCACCACATACATGTGTATCCGATTGTACTATGAAATCTCTAACATAAGGTACAACAGAGTTTCGATATCTTCTAGAAGTTGGTCTACTACCAAGTGGATTACCTGCAAATGGATTAGGAAAAAAATCGTCTACTCTGTATCCAAGTGAAGCTTCATCGTCTACAAAATTTTTAAAAGTATTTTGAATTTCTGGATTATAGAATTTTTTAAAAGCTCCATATGTCTCAGGGTAGACTTCGTCATTTTTATATTGACAAGGTCCGTAATTGTGAGCTCTTGGATTTGATACATCATTACTATATCCTGCTTCTGTTTTTAATGTGCTACTATTTCCGTTTGTTGTATGCTCGTATATCAAAGGCGTCAGAGGACTGCATGGTAATAAACTAAAATCAGTATTATCAACATCTGCTCCAATCTCATCCGCTAGTTGACCACTATATATCATATAATCTTTACCATCTACGTTTGTTAGATTAGAACCGTTATCATCTAACTGAGGCAACCATCCTCTGTCCGAACCAAAATATTTTTTTATATCAGCATTATCTCCTTTTATATCACCAGGAGCTTCAAAGTCTCCACCACCTTTAAAGGCATTGTAGACCTTCTTACCAACGGTAGTGTTTGTATCTATAAAAAACATTTTTACACCACCATCTGTTGCTTTAGAACCTACACGACCGTTTACGTAAGGTATGTACATTTCTAAGTCTTTGGCCCACCAATGTATTCCAGGATAATTATCTAACACTTCTTGATTAGAAAGTTGAACTTGTGAGTATAATTCCTTTGATATATCCCCAGCAATTGTACCAATCACATCACCTGAGTTATCCGCATTGACCTGTATAGGTTCTCCATCTAAATTTTCTTGAAAAATAATATTTTGTCTATCTATCTTCATTAGTATGGTCCATCGTTTTGTGTACCTCTATTTGGAATAAATAGATTATCATTTCGTATAATGGTTTTTGTATTTCTATCATAATTTAATTTATAATCAGCTACTAAAATACCTTTATTCAAATTACCACTTCCATCTCTCAAAGCATTGTCATCTACTTCTGAAAAATCTAAATCAATAACTAAGGATTCATCTCTAACGTATTGATTTGAAATTGATGCTGAAACATCGTAACTATCCCATGCAGTTTTTGCTCCATAGAAAATTGTATTAGTTTGATATCCCATTTCAAGATTAAATTGACCTTGTTCGTCAACCTTTGGTAATGATGGATACGCATATCCTCCTATCCAATTCTGATTAGATTCAGGTTCTATTGTAATTAAATTTTCTCCAACCTCTACACCCACTCTATCATAGATATTAAAATCTTTTGGAATTATATTTTTCCAGTAATAAAAATTTGTAGGTTGTCCGGCATCTAAAGTTCTGGTCTCATTAAAGCCTAGCTGTGTCCACAATCTTTTAGGTTTGTTATATATTCTTACAGTTGCTATATCACTATCACCAATATAATCTCCCAAGCTATTTAGATTAGTATAAGCTCCTTTATGTATCAGTTCATCTACTCTTCTATCAACTACAGAACCAGTCCATGGATTTATTACATCTGAATTAAAATAAATTTCATCTACAGTTGAAGCAGCCACATTAGTATGTAATTTATCATATTGGAATTGTAAAGGAAATCCTTGAAACGAGTTACTACCTTCAGCATAACCTATAAAGTTTTTAAGTGATTTAGCATATACACTATCCTTTGATACACCACTTACAACTAATGTAGGTTTTTGATTAACTATATACGGAGACTCGTTATCCGGGTTTTCACTTAGATTAAATTTAACTGTCACATACCAATAACTTACAAATCCTAAAATAGCATTGTTTGGATAGTTACTACTAACATTTGAATCTACGTTTTTAACAGTATCCATCATTAAGAACTTTACACTGTGAACTCCAGGCTTAGTATACGTGTGAGTTAAGACTGTGTTCTTAGTAAGTAATAATGGTTCGTTTGTATATGTTTGATCAGCATCCGTTGTCCCATCGCCCCAATCTATATTAATTATATATGTAGGAAACGAGTCACTAAACTCTTCATAACTATCTAAAGTATCATATGGAACAGAAGTTGTTTGGTCCACTGCACCATTTGCGGTCCGTTTATAAACCAACATTGCCACAGTTGTTGGAGCACTACTTAATTCAAATCTTGTTGGTTGCAAATCTTTATCATAATAATTAAACAATGTAGCATTGATAGAACCATTAGCAAGATTTTCTACAGGTCGTACATCTACATCTGGTACCCAGTTTGTGACATAATTTGAATTACCAAAATATAAATCACCATCAGGTCCTGTCTGACCAACAGGATACCCAGGTTTATTTCTACATTGATTGTTAGGTTGTTGAACCTGATTATACCAATTTGCATTTATAACTTTCCATTTAGGATTAACATCATTAGTTTGATAAAACGTTGTGTATGAATTTACACTTTCACAGTAAGAAGGATTACCTGGTCCACATCCTTGTCCTAAAGCAAATGGAGGATAAAATATATCCGCTATATTATCTCCATTTCCTGCAGCTACTTGCTCTATAGCTTCTTCTATAATTGAATCCACATATTCAAAATTAGTTGACAGGAATCCTTCTATTGATTGACCATTTGCTTGATAGTTAGAACAATTTTCATAAGTTACTATCTCAGGCATATCAGCTTGACCACTGAGTAGAGATGCTGCTGATTGTGTAAATACATTATCAACTACTCTAATCTGATTATCGCTATCTTCTTCTGTTATTGCATAGTTGTCTAAGCTACCTGCTAGCAATGCTCCTATATCACTTGTCCAATCATCAGCATAATAATATACTCCTAGATTTGGTCGTTTATCTTCATCATTTATTGATTCCCAATCTGTGGTATATGGTACTTCTGGTACCAAAGACGTAGGAATGTCTATTCCTTGATATGGGCTGTATTGACCTTCAACTGATCTTTGCGCTTTAATTATATCAGAAACATTAAATGGTTGATTAATTATATACAAATTTCTATACGTATCAACTATAGTTGTTTGTAAAACATATTCATTTGAATTCTCTTCAAAGTTATAGTCTTTGCCGTTAGTTCTAAAATCCAACACACTTTTCGTATTGATTCTATTTGGACTACGCCATGGATGGTTCCCATAAGGTGGAACGGATATATCACCATGCGTACCATATGTTTTTAAATTTTGTTGGTCTTGACCATCCGGATGCCTTCTCAATCTAAACGTGTATCTAACTCCGTAATCAGCTTGTACACCAGATTGAGGCAACCAACCTCCAAAATTATAATTGTATCCTTGTACATCACTAAACACAGTGGGTCCAATTCTTGGAACATCTGGTTCATTTCTGTATTGATCTTGAGTAGATAATTTAGGTTCTATAATATTAAACCACATTGGATTATAATCATTTATTATATCTCTACCATAAGTTTCAACATCTCTATATATTATAAATGCCAATTGTAATCCACCAGCTAAATATCTATTCTTATCTTGCTTTGTATAATAAGAACCCACTTCATTAACAACTGCATTATCAGAATGAGTATAAGTAAAGTAAATAAAATCAGAAGGTGGTTCGGATGGAGAAAAATCATCGCCATATCCAAGTGTACCGTCTACAACTTTACTTGGTGATAATAAATTATCTTCTATTATTCTATCAACAAATTTGATATATTTATCATTGTCCCAGTTGGGATTACATGATGTTGGATGATCTGGCAAATACGGCTCATCACTCATGTTTGTATGCCATAAATTAAAATGTTCCACATGGTCTTTGATATGTCTATGAGCTTCATAATAATTCATATTACCTAAGAAGTGTTTGTGTTTAAAATTAGAACTCTTCCACGCACTAATTGCTTTACTCAAACGTCCATTGTGTTTATATTTACCAGTGCCATCATCAGCATCTAAAGTATTGCTACCATTATAACTCAATCTAAAAGGAGTTATCTCAGAGGGTTTGATTGAGGTATCAGTTAGTATTCCATCTAAATCAATACCAATTCCAGAAATGCCTTCTATTTGTGGCGGTGCTGGTTCATTTGGTCCTCCGTAATTATATAAATCAAATGTATCATCAACTGTTCTAGAACGTCTTACTCCACCAACTACTTTGAAACCCTCTCGTAACCTAACTTTAGCTGAGAATGTATACGATTGACCGTCTTCAGGAATAAAATCTGTGTTATACAAAACTACAAAATATTGTCTTTCATGCTCCCCATTAATTATATTTTCATGTGTAGTCAACAATCTATGTTCTATCTGTTCTTTTTCGTCTGTGCTTCCGTCAAAAAATTCTTTTGGAAAAATCTTTGAGCCCGGATTAGATCTACCTCCTATAGATAAAAAATTATCAAATCTTGTTGGATCGAGTAACATTGGCATCTCAGAATATTTACCATCAGATATCAATTGTCTATCATCAACTAATGTATATTCATATGCACCTGATTTATTATCATCTTGATTAGTACTACTATCAATTTTTATAATACAATTTCTACTACGAGCGTCGTATGAATAGTTATTTCCATTTTGAGTCATCCAGGTAGTGTTGATAGGATATTCTAATACAGAAGGTACATACCCATGACTAATATGGTCATTTAGTAGATTTGGAATAGTACGTTGAAAAAATGGATCATTCTCATCCGTACTATTTTGCTGATCCAACGAACTTGCTAATTTAAATCTAAAAGAACCTCCATACAAATTAATTGCAAAATCTTTTGATATACTATCTGCTGATAATAATGGAGTGTCTTCTGTCTCAAAAGTTACACTATTAGATGTCAGCTCCATTTGGTTTTGTAATAAAGTCAACTCAACTTGTTCATCTTCTATTGTAATAGTTTGTTGTAGTTTAAATTCTAAAAGTCCAGGCTCTTCATAAGGAAAGTCAAAGCCGTACGGTCCAATTGATATATTTGGTATATCATTTCCATTTAATGTCACTGTTAATATAAAATCTGTACTGTCGTAATTATCAAGATAATGTTGCCATATGACCTGCCATGAATCACTAATACTTTCATAAGCATTTAATTCTTTATCATAACTTTTTAGTCTTAAATTTCCCTCAAAGTTTCCACTCTTTGCTACCCATCCATGTTGTGATGCTAACAAATTATTTGCGTCCATATAACTAGGATCAGTTGCGTACTCGTAAGATATCTTCTTATGGAATGCTGGTACAGTAGTGCTCGAACTTATACCTACTACACCTGGTAATGGAAATTCAATATTATTATTTTGAATATTGTATCCAAAAAAAGGAAAGTAATTTCCTACAAACGGTTTTACTTCTTGAAATGGTAAAATTTCTGTTGAATAATGAACTGCTCTTAAATTAAATAGTTTATCTTTTTTGATAAAATTAGTACCATAATTTATTGGACCTCCATTTATTGTAGGAACAAACATGGGTCCATCTTGTCCCGACTCCACGTAACCAGGATGCTGTCGTATAAAATAAAAATCACTTGGATATAATAAAGTATCAATTGAATTGTCCGGATATACATTTACTGTTTGATTTGTCACAGCACTATCTGTTTGATATAGTAACTGATTAGTAGGCGTATCCAATTTAAACTGATTCATTTGATTATTAGTTGAAGGTGTTCTAAAAAAGAAATCAGAATCATCCTCAAAACCACCAAGTACATCTCTATCTATATCACTTAATTGATCCCAAAACCCAGAGCTTTCAGCTGCTGATTTATCAACGTATGTAACTGATAATGCATTGGCTGAAAAGCTTGCGTTGATCCACTCGTGTAGACGATTTTGCGACGCTGGTGGAGTTTCCAGATCATCGGTTATATAATCACTAGCTTCCTGACCATTAAATGGATTGTTAGTTGGTGACCATATTTTAGGATTAGCTAACAATAATTTAAAGCTAGGACCTTCTGCCAAATTGTTATTGTAATCACCATTGTATTTTTTTAATCCATAAATTTTATCAACTTCTTCTTTGTTATATACCGAACCAAACTTTCTAGACCCATTAAATAGTTCAATGCCGGCTTCATCTAATCTATCCATAAAT
>UEXM01002159.1_pt1 | contig 14514 bp, 16 predicted proteins | sample 1796661 | NCBI WGS metagenome assembly UEXM01 (sample SAMEA4772469, study PRJEB27181) | metagenome | reverse complement strand
TGTGAATCCAAGAGAAATCAAATTCATTTATCATTTGGTCGAACTCAACTGCATTGTCTATAATCCAGTCGTAAACTTCTTTATTACACATTTTGCCATCTTTCCAAAATTGTATATCAACTGCCTCACCTTTGCTGTGTTGCGACTTATTAGACCCACCAATTGCACGATTAAGTTCCTTGGAACGATAACCACTACTAATCCTGATAGGACCAAGATGGTTACGAACAGGCTGTAAAAGATTTGTAACAATCCTTTGCAAATTCGCCAAGTCTTTTTTTGTCGGTTCATTATCTATTCCAAGTCTTTTGGCTGTGTTACTTCGAGTAATCTCCGATAACACAAAGTTTTTACTTAGTCTCATTTATACTACTTTTTAATTGATTCTAATTCTTTTTTTAAAACATCAATTTGGTCTTGTAACTTTTCGTTATTAAAATCAAACTCTATTTTACTTACCTCAGCTTTAGGTAGGTTTTTAGCCTCACTAATATCTTTTTGTAAAACAATGTACTCACCAATTAATAAGAATAAAAAAGCACAAATACTAAACAATGTTTTTAGGCTTATGCTAAATGTAGTGTCTTGTATCTCCTTACTCACTTCTCTTTAATTTGATTAGCAGCTAACAATAATTCTATCTTGTGTAACTTAGTCGATATATCTGCTAAGATAGTCTTTAATTCGTTATCAGATTGCTCTAAGTGATATACTCTTGAAGAAAGCTTAGTTACTTTAGTTTGTAGGTTAGTCCAAACACCTACGCCTGTTGAGAGTAATACAACTATTGATATTATCAACTCTATTAATCCTATTGTCACTTGCATTACTTTATTTTGTTAATTTAATTTAAAGGGAGTGAAAGCAGTCTATCGAAAAGGTAGCGAAAAGATACACTACAATCAACCTCCCTTTTTATACTAGTGCTAATGTTATTTTTGCTCCGTAAACATCCCTAGAGGTTGAGCCTGGAGTAAATTTAATTACTATATAATTACCTTTTGTCCCTGTTTGTGGCGTAGATAGTGCTGTATCTGTTCCTACTGCTGGACTACTTGTTAAGCTAGTAGAAGTTCCACTATTATAAGATGATGAATATACATCAAATGTTGCTGATGTAGATGATCCACTAACTAAAACGTGAGTAGCTTTATAACCTAAAGGTACTTGAAAAGTAGCAAATGTTGATGCTAGTGAGCTATCTACTCTCGATGCTGCACCATTAGACCTACTATGTGCTGATTTAGACCTATCAGTACTCATACAAAAATCAACAGCAGTAAGGTAAGCTGATAAATTAAATATGTTACCTATATTATCACCTTTATGAAAACCTTGTAAATATGTGCTTGTTAATGTATCGGTAGTTTTATTATATGTCAATTCACTATCACCACCAAAAGAACCACCGTCATTAAATTGAACTTGCGTATCTGAGCCTCCAGGAGTTGTAGTTGGTAAATTAGTTAAACCCGATCCGTCTCCTTTAAATTTAGTAGATTCTACTTCACCTGTAACTGGATTAAAAGTAAATGGCTTTGCGCTTTCATTACCACCACCACTACTAGGTAAGCTAGTTTCTGACAACTTACCACCTGAATTATATTGGACACAATTCCCACCTGTTACACCACTACTTCCAGTACCTGCTGCTGCATTAACAGTGTTAGCCTCGTAATCCAAACTTAATATAAGCGAACCTACAGGATAAGTTATCCCTGGATAGACTGTTGCTCCTACCCCACCAACCTTTACTAAAAAGTCATTTTCATAACTATCTGCAGGTTGATTACCAATATCATTAGGTATCACTAAAGGGTAAGACCCATCAGGAAAGGTAAGGACAACTTTAGAGTACCTAAGTATTTTACCTTTCATATCGTTCTCAAGGGCTATAATACTTAGTGCTAAAGGATTTCCACTACCATCAACATTAGATATTTCTTGAGAAGTAACACCATATGCTTGTTCTTTTAAGTTAATTGCGTATCTATTACTAAGCTCTACTAACCCATCATTTATTGATGAAACATCACCATATAATCTTTCTAAACTTTTAGCCATAACTAATCTCCTTTTATTCTAAACCATTCTCCGTCCATAATCTCACTACTAGCTTTAAATGTTCCACCTAAGAACATATAGTATTTAGCATTTGTATCATCGCTATTTAGCTTGTATTTAACTATATCTATAGGAGATATGTTAGCACTTTGAATACTACCTTGTAATATTTGAAGTGGACTTTGTTGTAATTCTAAAAACTCTTTTGTTAAAAGTCTTGTAAAGTTTTCTGCTCCAGCTACATCTGTTCCTCTTTCAAATAAATCTGTTACACTATCTTTATCTACATCTGTAAGACCAAAAGTTGTGTCAGCTTGATTAAATCCTACAACAACAGAACTTAATTCGTAGTTTTCTATAGCAGTTGAACTAGCATTTGTTTCAGTAAATTTTTGTTCGTTAGATGTTAAAGAAGTTGCGTTCTCAACCTCTAAACTAATTTCACCAACAGTAGTTTGTGTAGTTACAAGACTTGGATTCCCCGATGAGTAATTAATAATCTGAGTGTTTCCAAGTAAACTTTGTCGTTTTGTCATCGTAGAACCACACTTAATATATATTTCGCTAGTATTAGATAGTTGAGGTAAAGGGGTTGAAAACTTTAAACGACCTATAAATTCAACATCACCTGAAGTGCTAGAAAATACTTGATAAGGAATAAGTGTAGAAGGGCTCTCTTCTGATGAACCACCGTTAGTGACAGCACCAATGACTGTATTATTATTAAAATTATTATTAAAAACATCTGTAGAAGCTAGTGTAGCACCCATATTCACCCCTCTTTTAAAAACTATTTTTTTTAGTCCTGTAACCCATTCTAAATCACCATTAGAGTCTAAAGATAAATATTTATCACCTGCTGATGAAGTTGCTTTTATTGTTACATAATAATGGAAACTCTGATTATTTGAGTTTATCATCCAAGCTCCTGATGATACATTTAAATTAGATGCTGCAGTCTTTTCTGAATGTTGTAAAAAACAATCTAAATTATATGTTTGATTTGCTATAATCTGACCTGTATATTTTAGACTACCACTAGTACCATCGTCTCTAATATCAGTTCCTGGAGGTAAAGTAAAAGACCCTCCTGAGTAAATTACACTAACTGATTTAAACGGAGCTTCGTAAGTAAAACTTGATCCTCCTAAAAGTACATTAGTCGATTGGTTTATTTCGCAAAGATGTGCTTCTGAAGCAGCAGGAGGAATATCAGTTCGTGGGGATGTTGTGTTGGTGTACTTGTAAAAAGAATTAGAACCTGTCGTGTTACCTATATAGTGGTTAGGTTGTATAAAGTAGTACGATCCTTCAGCTAAAAAACCTACTGTGTTAAATATTTTTAGTGATTCTTTAAAAGCATCAAATTCTTTATATTCAAATGGAAAGTTTGTGTTATTAGCAAAAGCACCTTTACAAATAAAGTATTTTAAACCATCATCTGTAGTATGTAAAGTATCTGTAATGGTGTGCCAATCTAACGCACTTTTTACAATAGCTGATGCTGCAACAGGTTCTGGAGCAGGTAATTCGTCTATTGCGTAAGCTGAAATATCTTTTATAGTACCTTTAAAATTATTGCTAGTATAAAAATGAAGTCCTTTCCCTCCTGAAGCTTGTGTTTGAGTCCAATTAAAATACTGAGTTACAGTCGTGCTTGTTGAACTATCAAGTATTTCTATTGTTTGACCACTTCCACCATCTACTAAATATAAACTACCTTGAGTGTAAGAAAATAACCTAATCTTTACACGATAATTTTTACCAACCTCAAAAGTATCACCTTCACAAGAAAGAGGTTTTCTAGTTCCATTTGTTCCATCAATAGTCAAGACACCAGTTGATGAATTTATAGAATCTCCGTCTAATAAAACCCACTTACTACTGTGTAATGGATATTCAACTAAATTAACCGATGCTAATTCCATATTCTTAATGAAATCAAGGTATATGCTAGTTATACTGTGATTGTCTTCTTTTTCGGTGTCGCTAGTAAAAGTAGAGAAAAGTTGTTTCTCGTAATATCCGTATGAATCTGTTGCTGTTATTTTTGAAATGTATGGGTAAGGAGCATTTTCTATAGTATCAAAAGATGGTTGAATCCATCCAAACCACCAAATGTTAATCGCACTAACAGAATTTTTGTAAATTCTAATAAAATATTTCTTAAACCCACTATCTAATATGTCGTATAAGTCTGTCTCGTCATCATCGTCTAAAACCATTAAGTTTAAAACGCACTCAGAACCTAAAAAAACTCTTTCTCTTGTACCTCCACTTCCATTCCAAGTAATTTCAAAACCTTCACCACTTAAAGTCATTTCAGTACTCGTACCTGAAAAACCATCTTTCCAAAGCTCAACATACCAAGTCGTACCTTTCTCTCCTTTAATTGTGCTGTGTCTATACTTTGCGTATGCCATTATCTTCTAGCTTTTCTTCTATTAGCTCTATCGAATACAATCAATAAGTCATCACCCGATATTCTTACATCAGGTATTATAGTACCACCTCCACCTAAAGCGTGATTAGGTATAATTGTTCCCGAAGTGCTACCTGGATTAAATAACTCTGGTCCTTCTTCTCCAACCATATATGATGTGTTTGCAAGTACAGGTCCACCACTTGCTCGACCTTCTAATGTACTAAACATATTACCACCCATTCCTATGTTTTTAAAGTTTGCCATAAAACTAGCTCCACCTGTGGCACTTGCAGGAAATATAATTGACATTAAAGCAGCTAATATAGCAGCTTGGATTATCATTTGTGCTATTGACTTTATAAATTCTTTAACAAAATTACCAAACTTCTCACCGAGAGATAATGTTCTTTCTTCTATCTGCTCGACTCCATCAACCATCACAGTAACAGTTTCAGTTTGTTTAGAGAATATACTCGACATTCCCGAAGCGAAGCTAGTCATTATACCACCCCAAAATTCATTAACTCTGTCTCTCGTAGCTTTAGTTTTGTCCTCTATGTTTTGAAGGAAAGTCGCATAATCTCTTAAAACAGGAAGAAGTGATGAGCCATCGTATTCTATTAATTCTCCATCACCACCTGTAGGAGGATCAACAATAGGGTCATCTAAAACTATACCTGTGCTAGAGCCTATTTCATCTAAAAAAGTTAAGTAATCTTTAACTGCTTGTGAAGCTTTATCATAAGCTAATGTAGCTTGTCCAAGTTCCTCGCTGTTTTTTGCTGTCGCTGCCTTTACCTTTCGACTTATTTTTATGTTTTGTACCTGACCCTCAACATACTCTCGCCCACCTATTACTGCCTTTTCAACAAACCTACCTCCATCATCTAAGACTCTATTTAATTGTTGCTGCGCACTTAAATTATCATTTAATTTTACACCTAGCTTTTCGTATGTATTCCTTAACCCTTCGTTAGCTTTATCTTCAGCTTTAATTACTTGGGCAGCAGCTTCATTTTGAGTAGCCATTAATGCTTGTAGCTTTTCTGACTCTGCTTGTAATCTCATCTTTTTTAAGAAAGATTCATTTGCTCCGTCTAAAGCTTTCTTAATAGCTTCATTTTCTACTTTTTCAGCATTAAGATTGGTTAAGAAATCAGGGTATTTAGTTTGAAGTTCTTTTATTAATTTTATTCTTTTCTCTGTACCTTCATTAGCAGCCATAGCCCTAGCTGCTAAATTTTGTAAAGCGTTTTGTTCTTGCTCTAAAGGAGATTTTGTTTCCCTAGATGAATGAGCTAGTGATATAAACGCTGTTGCTAGAGCTGCTATACCTATAGTAACTGGGTTAAGAAGTGATATTAAAGCTCCTATACCCATCATTACAGGTCCTAGTGCTACCATAACACCACCAATGGTAATTATTAATTGTTTAGTATCATTATCTAACAAACTAAATTGACCTGCTAAATTTGTTACTTTATCAATAATAGGTGTAATAGCATCTGCGAGTAAAGCACCTAACTCAATACTCATAGACTCAATAGCAGATTGCATTTTCTTTACTTTTGCAAAGGTTGTTTTACCCATTGCATCTGCCATTTCTTTGAGCCTACCTGTATTAGTTTTATATTCTTTAGTAAGTTCGGCTACTTTCTCTTTGTTATTAGCTAAGATAAGTAATTGGTTAGCAGAGGTAACACCTGCTAATTTCATAGCTTTTTGTAGACCCATCTCACCTTGAGTAGCTAAATCTAATACTTCTGTAAAACTTCGACCTTCTTGGTCTAGTTTCATAAATATCTTACGGAGTCCAGTACCTGCTTTAGAAGCCTTAATACCATTATCCATTAAGACACCCATCATCGCAGCTAGTCTATCTAAATCTACTCCTACAGCATTAGCTGAAGCCCCTGCGTGACCAAAGGCTGTTGCGAATGTGTTAAGTTGTATAGATGAATTTGCTGCTGCCGATGCTAAAGTATTAGCTACTCTAGTTGCGTGAGATGATTCTAATTGAAAAGCATTAATAGAAGTTGATACAGTTTCTGCTGCTAAAGATAAATCTTCTCCTGTTGCTAAAGCTAAATCTAATATGGATTGCTCCATATTTTTAATTTGAGTCGGATCAAAACCTTTACGACCTAAAACTAATTGTAAATCGGCTACTTGAGATGCCGTAAATTGAGTAGTAGAACCTAATCGTTTAGCTTCGATGGTGAGCATCTTAAACTCTTCGACAGTAGCACCAGTTACAGTATTTACTTTCATCATACTGTTCTCAAAATTAGAGAACGTATCGAAAGCTTGTTTACCCATAGCTACTAAAGGTGCTGTAACACCAAAAGACAGCATAGAACCTAATCTAGCTGACTTAGATGCAAACGATGCTAGAGATTTATTAGCTTTACCAAGACCTGCTTCCAAGCCTTTGATATTAGCAGCTACAATTATCGAAATAGTTTTTACTCCACCCATTTTATAACTAGATTTTTTTAGGTTTTATTTTTTCGTATTTTTTAAGTGCCTCTTGGATTTGCTCTTTAGTAGCAATTTGTTTTTTAACTTTATTTTTATCGTCCCAAGGGAAAGGTAGTAGTTCTTTTGGCTTTAATTTCTTTTTAGTGTGTGGCGATAATGTAGAATGAATTATAACTCTAGTCCTTTCCCAATTATCTTGCATTAATTGCTCTTGATAAGCATTAAAACCAATTAACTTGTTGTTGAAGTTTCGTGGGGTAGAGTTATAAAGTTCATCATAACTCATCCCCATTCTACCTAAAGCTATTTCTTCGAGTTTATCCCAATTGATTTCACCCGATTGTTTGTCGACTTCCTCTCCCTCAACTACTTTCCCTCACTTTGAGGTTGGTCTAGTTGGAAAGCTTCAAAGATTTCATTTATCTTAGAGAAATCTTCATTGTCTAACCAGTTCTCAATATCACTTATCTTGTGCTTAAATGGCTCTCCTATTTTCTTAGCACCATACTTTAACCCATAAAAAGCGATAATCCCAATGTGGTCTATCTCCGAACCTAATTGATTCATTTCGCTTAACTTTAAACCACACTTATTACAAATGTCTTTTAAAGCTAAATAACTAAATCTAATTGGTCGCTCTTGACCACCTATTTCTACCTTTTTCATTTTTTGTTACCTTTTAATTTAATTGATTTATAAACTATACTTTTAAGTATTCAAAGTGTTAGTTGATGTACCTGTAAATGTAGCCGAACAAGTTAAATTATCCTCAACTCCTGCATCAAAACTAACAGATGTTACAAGTGCCTCTCCTTCCCAACGAGTTACAGTTGTAGGGTCTTGATAATCTGTTGCACTTCCCACTTGTTCTATTTGCCAAGATGATGTAAGTATCTCATCTGAACTTTGAGCTGAAAATAAGCCAGGATAAATATAAAAATATGTGTCTGCTGTAGAGACATCTATTACAGGTGAGCTTACTGATACTCTAGTCCATTCTGATGTACTTAGTCCTGATATTTTCCACATTGTACTAGATACTATAGTAAAAGAGCCATCACCCTCTAATTTTGTTACTATAGAATTAGTTGTTATACTTGCTGAATTTAAGTATATACTAGCTTCTGTTGTACTACCACTTCCTTTAACATAAAACGACCAATTTATCTTTTTATCTGTTATTCTAGCTGTTTTTATTGCATATCTAATAAACTGATTAGTTTGAACACCATTTACTGCTATTTTACTAGCTGTTGTTCCTCCAAAAGGATCAGATTGATTTGTGGTTTGTGTAATATTTCCTGTAATAGAAAAATTATCTTGACCAGCTGTTGTAAGGTTAGTTGTTAATAGATTTCTAATTCTATCGGAGAAAGATACATTAACTAAACTCCTTTCCTTTAGTTTATTAATAAAGTCTGTTCCATCTATAGGATGGTCAGGATTAAGGGTTTGTAATAATTCAGTAGATACCTCAAAAGATTTTAAACCACCTACTGATTCAGACCATCCCTCAGAATCTTTTGTAGTAACATCTCTCAAATCCATATTTGTACTGAACGATGCTTGAGTGCTAAATGCTACAGGGTCAAGTAATGCATCTGAACCTCGTGTAAGTATTTCAATTACAACAGCATTATTATTAAGTGTTGCTGTACCATCAATAATTTCTAATGTAGGAACTATTCCGTTAGCACCATTTTCAAAGTCTCTGTATGTATAATCGCCATCTATGCCATCAACTCCCGAAATATCAGTGTAATCATTATCTTCTAATTCAAGTCTTATCTTAAATAAAACACCAGTCCCTGTATTATTTGCTACTTGTGTCTCCTCATTATCATAAACAACACCACTATTATTAGTAACATTATTTATTTTAACTGTTCCGTTAGAAGATCCACCAGGTAAAGTTATAGGATTAGTTGTTAATACTCTTATTCTAGTAATTTGTTTAGCAGCACTTGCTGTCTTAGCATATACCAATAAATCCGATGCGTTTTGAATTGCCATAATTAATGGATTTAAAAGTTAATACTAATTTTCAGACAATGCTCCTGTACCTTGAATAGTAATAGAGTAAGTTGCGTTTTCTTCAACACCTGCATCAATAGATAAAGATGTTATAAGCCCACTGCCATACCAGTGTTTTCCTGAGTTACCGAAAGCTACTTCTATAGCTGCTCCTGCAACCCATAAGTCGTATATTGTTTGAACAGCTTTAACAGTTTTGTTTGTTGTAGAGTCAGATAACCAAGGGTCATTAGCATTAGTTGGGTCAGAACCTAAATCTACGAAAGCGTCTCCACTAATTTCCCAAGATTTAAGACCACCTAAGTTTTCTTGCCAACCTTGGCTTGATTTTGTTGTAGAATCACGAAGATCCATATTTACACTTAAAGAAGCTGAAGTAGCGAAACCAATAGTGTCTCCTGCTACTTTACCATCTACTCTAATTGCTACGTTAGTTGCGTTTTGAATTGCCATTTTTATTTAATTTTTAATTATTAGACAGTTAAAATTTACGTTTTTGTAGAATTTCTCAGGAGTCTTAAAATAGTCATCGTCTAAATCAAGAAATCTGAATTTCGCTGTGTAGCTTACACTATCTTCAGTATAAGTCACCTCGTACAAGTCTAAGGCTTCTACGGCTGCCTTGGCTTGATTATATGTTGCGTTATAGGTGTCTGCGAAACAAGCGATGCGAATTGATACATCACACGAGTTAAGAGAAGCACCTTTAGATAAAAAGTTCGATACGTTAGTTATTTCAAACGTAGAGCAAGGATAAGATACACCTTGAGGTATTATAACAGGGAAAACCTTGTTACTACCATTTGCTGTAGTGAAAGCCGATGTGGCTTGTAATTTTGTTACTATTTCTTTTCCTATTACTGCAAACATCTAAAATCCTGCTTGTTTAATCATTTTATCTACCAACTTATCTAAGTCGTTCTCAGCTTGGGTAAATATTTGTGACTCCATCTTTCGAGCTGTAGCATCAAATACATCAGGTCGAGGGTCGTGAATCTCATTACCCTTAATTTGCATCGCAGCCAAGTTTCTACTATTCTTACCTTTAATTCTTATAGGTGTTGTTTTACGAACAATAGGACCAACGAATAAACCTGGCTCTCTTGACTTTCTAGCAGTAATTATACCAATCGTTTTCCAAGTTGGTGTTCTACCACTTAATCTTTTATAATCAGAGTTACTATTAAACTCTCTTTTATAAGCCTTTTGAATACCTCTAGCTAACATATTAGCAGCAGGTCTAAGGGCTTTATTTATGGCTGTACGAGACTCTCTAGCCGTCTTACCAAGGTCTTTCAAACTACGTTGAACATCTTGAATATTACGGACTTCAATTTTAAATTGATTTTTCTTGCCTTGTGCTTTAGCCATAACTATACTGGTGAAGCTGTTGGTAAATCTTGCTTTACAAAAACTTCAATGAACTCTTTTCTAGGGTCTATAACGAAACCTAATATCTCGTATATATCGCTAGTCTCTACTTCCTCAATAATCCAATTAGCTTTTATACCCTTTGTCTCACTTGAGTATCTTATAGTATAAACAAATCGACCATAAGATTGTAATTCTTTTCCTTCAAACTTCTCTTCGATGTCTCTAAGGGTCTTAACATTCTTATTTGCCCAAACTGTCGCTTGAACAGAATAACTGCTTGAAACGCCTCCGAAACCATCTTGAGTTGAAGATACTGACTTTAACTTGATTCGTTGGTTAAAATCTCCTGCCTTTATTTTTGCAATAAAAGCCATATACTATAAATAGCATTTATAAGGTTGTAGTAATATCTCAGAAGCCATTGGAAACGCTCTCTTGCGATCCTCTCTGAAATAATACATATCACTTGCAATTAATTTAATCGCTTGTTTAATAGCATCAGGAATATCACTTGCTGCATCGCCAATACCAGTTTGGAATTGGAAATAATATATTCCGTCAGTTGTTCCATCTAAATCTGATGTACTTATCGCATTAGAAGGTGTGTTAGTCATTTTTACCTGACAAGGGTTAGTATTTTGATTTGAGTACCAATTTGTGTTGGCAAACAAAGTATAAGTTGAACCACTAGCAGCTAAATAGTGTAAACCATCTTTAGCGTTATCATTTCCTGCTGAAAAATTGAATTTACAATCAGGATAATATAAACTAAATGTGCTAGGTAATTCATTAAACCAAAGTTTGTACTTAGCTGTAATAAAATGTCTGTTACAATAGTGTTCAGCCATTTGAGTCGCAGCACTTATATATGTAGCTAACAAAGTGTCCTCATCAGAAGTATCAATTCTAAGTTGAGACTTTAACTCAGCAGTTGAAACAACTTGAGTTGTTGCAGCTTCCGATAGCTCTAAATTCCCATATCTGTTTTGACTTGGGTTTAGATACTCGTAGTTACCTTTGTTAAATATATTATCTAAGTACGATATAGCCATTTTGGTCTTTTGTAAAGAAAAGGGAAAGGGGGGTTAACCCTTTCGCCTTTCTAATTAATTTAATCTACTATGCAGCAGCAACACACTTAACAGCAGCCTCTTTTCCTGAAGATTGAGCAATCAATCCATCAAGTAAAGTAGACATAACCAAACGTGTTCCACCTAATAAAGACTGAGAGTAAGGATCTACCAACATATCAAGACCACCAAACATAGCTAAGTGAACTTTCTCCATATCCAACATTAAAGCTCTTGCTCTAGTGTCGTTTGAACCATTACCTACATTTGCAGATATAGCGTAAGGAATGTTAAGAACAGTTCTATCAACTAAGTTCATAGAAGCAGCATTGAAAGCAGAACCATCTTTAGCAGCAATTTGAGCAGCTAAGTCAGCATAAGCATCACCATTCAATAATAATTTAACTGAAGATTTGTTTACATCATTACCTTTAGTAATCATTGTGTTGTACATCTCTTGAATTCGAGCCAAAGCTAAAGCGTCAGTCCAAGTTGTTGTAGCAGCAACACCATCAGCAAAAATAGAAGTAGGACCTGTAGCATCTGCTGCTCCTAGTAAGTTCTTCTCAAATTGAGCCATAATTGCACTTGCAAAGTTTCTTCGGAAAGCAGCTTCAATAGAAGCGTTTTGAGCTATAGCAGCATTAGAAACATTAGTTGCAGCAACAATAACAGAAGGGTTTAATTGACCACCGCCAATTGTACCTGCTTCAGTTTGAGCTGTATTTCCATCTTCAGCAAGGAATCCTGCTGTAACACCTGCTACAATAGGAATTTTTTGTGAAGCAGAAACACCTGTGTAAAAATTAGCTCCGTGACCAACTAATACAGAAGAAGCAAACATATCATCTACAAAAGACTTAACCTCTACTGGTTGAGAATTCGCAGTTAATGCCGTTGCTGCTGCACGAGATTCTAAAGCTGTATAAGGAATAGCTACACCTTTAAAGTCTTGATTTGGGTTTTGGATTCTAGCTTCTTGATCCATTTCTTTAACTAATCCTTCAACACGACCACTTTTAGCAGCGTTAAATGCGTCTACAAAAGAGAAATTTCTTACTTCTTTAGAATCAGCTACATTTTGTGTTCCGTGAGAAACAGGAATAGAAACTGCTTCAGCGTTTAATTTTTCTTGACGCTCAACTACCTCAATGTCTTTAGCTAGTTTGTCAATGTTAGTCATCATACCATCGTATGAAGTTTGCTCGTCACTACTAAAGTCACGAGACTCACCTTTAGCCAAGTTTAACAAAGTATCAGCTTTTCCGATAAGCTCTGCTCTCTCTTGACGAATTTCAATCGAATTTTTCATATTCGTTTTTTTAATTTTAATTCGTTACTTAATAAATTTAACTTTGAATCATCAAATGATTCCTCAACCTTTTGCTCCACTTCTTCCACTTGAGGGGTTTCTTCTGTAGTTGCTTCTGTTTCAAAAGCTTCCTTAGAACGAAGTGCAACATCAGTATTAGCATAAGCACCAACACCGACTATACTGACATCGACCAATCGACCAATCTTATTGATTTGTCTACGAGTTGTATCTCCGTCTTTACTCCAATCATCATCCTCTACTGTAAAAGCAAATGAAGATTCATAAAGCAAACCTCTTTTCATTAGTTCTGCTACATCATTACCAGTTGTTGTATTTGGTAAAGTAGCATCATATCGTAATCCTCTTTCATCAACAGATAGCTTTAATGTACCACCCATATTTCTATCCAATATTAAGTTTGGATCGTGATTAAAAGTTAAGATTACATTATCTTCTAAGCGACCATCAAAAGCTCGATTAGAAATTGTTTCTCTAAAGCCTAAATCTCTACTATCTGTATCGAACAAGGCAGCGTAACCACTCACTCTAGTCTCTTTTGAATCTTCATCCAATCGAACCTCGTAGTTACCATTATATATTCTAGTTTCTTTATTTTCCATAATTTACGTTTTAGTAAATTCCTATAATATCTCTAGCAGTAGTCCCAGTTCTAAATATTTTATCAACATAAACACCTTTTAGAAAAGTTCCACTTGGTATATTTTTTAAAACAACAGTACTTCCACCTGAAAGAGTTACTTTAATATGACCACCTGTACCTATAAATAATTGAGCATTTACATCAGGTAAATTATTTGAGTCATTAGTTGTTATTTCTTCAGCAAAATGACCTTTTCCTTTTAATTGGTCTAATTTTCTTCTTTGTTTTTCCGTTGAATCTAGTCCCATATTATTCTATGTCTTTTCTTGTTGTTCCTTCGCCTAAACTATCTAAAGGCATCATATTACTTTGCATATAAACATTTTCACTTGGTCCACCCATAGAGTTCATATCTTCAAAAGCTCTAACCTCATCAGGTGAAATAACACCAATGTTTACAAGTGTTCTATAGTAGTCTGCTCTTGACTTAGAGTCACCTCTTAATAGAGCAGTTAAATTGAATTTAAAATATTGTGAGCCTTTCTTGTTGAAAGGAATTAACTTTTGATTAAGTGCCATCTCAATACGCTTAATCCAAGGTGTGATAGTGTGTACCACAAAATCTATTTGCTGTGCCTCTATGTTAGAGTATGTAGCGTTAGATAAATCGTTTACGAGATGGTTAGGTACTCTAAAAACACGACAAATATCACTAATTTGATATTGTCTAGTCTCTAAGAATTGTGCCTGATTGTTGGGGATCTGTCGTGGAGAGAAATCCATTCCCTCTTCTAAAATTGCAGTTTTACCTGCATTGATAGAACCACTATAAGTTTGATTCCAACTAGCTCGTAATCTCTTAGCAGTCTCAGGTTTTAGAGTTCCTGGATGTTTAAGAATACCACCTACAGATGCTCCGTTCTTAAAGAACGAACCTGCGAATTGTTCTATAGATAAAGATATACCTAAAGATTCTGCTGCACTCTGTATTGGTGACTTACCCATAACTCCATCAGTAGATAATCCCTTAACGTGGATCATATTCTCTGAAGTTACTTTACCAGTAATAGGGTAAGGTATAGTTTCGTTTTGCTCTATTTCATAATAAACTTCTCTACCATCAGGTGATACATAGACACTTACATCATCA
>UEXM01002158.1_pt1 | contig 14519 bp, 13 predicted proteins | sample 1796661 | NCBI WGS metagenome assembly UEXM01 (sample SAMEA4772469, study PRJEB27181) | metagenome | reverse complement strand
CAACGCCGAGGATTTCTACGACGTAGATAAAGAATGAAAGAATTTGTAAAGTTCTTCCTAATCTGGTATAGTCAGCAAATGGCTATACCTTTTTGGGTTTTGGGGCATGTGCATCTGCACTTTGTCACCTACCATGACGCTTGGGAGTACGGAGCCTCCATCCTGATGCATCTCATGGTGGCCGTTGGCTTCTGGTTAGACTGGAAACAATCGAACATTACCGACAAATAAGACTATTTAGGTCATGGGTGATGCCGATAAAATACAGGGGATAGATATGAGCAACGTTAGAAGGATTAACACAGTTGACGTCGAGCAACCTACATGGACCACGCGTTATGAAATAGATTACACCACCCACGGGGACCTCCATAATTTTAAAAGTGACGGCGCGGACACTATTGACGGAATCAATTATGGAGCCGGTGATATGGCCAAACTTACAAAGTGCGAAATCATTTCCGGCAAAGGACTTCATTTCGAAGCGGATGGCGGGACGGCCACCAAATGGTATAATGCGTCACCCATTACCGCCCCCCGGGTAAGCATGCGGGTTGATGGTGGAACCAACCCTCTGTACGCTGCAGCTTCTTATACGCAGGCGCTCTGCTTCCAAGCGATTATTACTCCCGAAACTCCTAACCTGGCAGTCAATTATGATGAATACGGTATAATACTGACCAATGCCGCCGGCGACTATTATGCTACTACCACTCGCCAATATTGCTCCTCATGCTTTGCATCCTCAGGCATAGGCCCCAAAATGCTACGCGCTGTTGATGGAACGATTGGCTTGGTTAACGGGAATCTTGAATCCTCAGTGCAAACATTTTTTGAGCTTGTGTTCTACCCAGGTGGTACAGTTTTCGCAACCACGACAAATGACACAGATTTTATCCAACCATTAACGAACCCGACCTTTCAGAAGTTTATTACGACTAATGATAATATCACATCTACAGACGGGGGCATTGATTGGGATAAAGATGATATGTATATTATATTTTACCTCGCCAATGGTGGAATAACAACCGGGACAGACTTTAAATTCAACGTGGAGAAATTTCGATTCCTCACGTTGGGGGTTTAAAATCTAAGATCTTCTAAAATTAACCCTTGACACAGAAGCTCCTATGGGATATACTCATAGGAGCTTCAAACGTTAGGGGATTAACACATGAACATATTCGTAGTAGACGAAGACCCAGAGGTGGCAGCGCGCCAGCTCTGCGATAAGCACGTAGTAAAAATGATTCTAGAAAGCGCCCAGATGCTTTGCACTGTGGCTCTCGAACACGGGTACGAGGATGCACCGTACAAAAAAGCACATCCAAAGCACCCATGCACTTTGTGGGCTGGCAAGTCCGCCGAGAACTGGCAGTGGCTCATTGACCACGGTCTGGCAATGTCCGAGGAATACACTCGGCGCTATGGGCGCCAACACAAGAGCGAAGCAGTTATTCGCTGGTGTGCACGACTGCCTATTGGCTTCCCAGAGAAGGAACTCACTCCCTTTGCCCAGGCGATGCCGGAGCAATACAAAAATGAATGCGCTGTGACTGCCTACCGGGCGTACTATCATGGCGAGAAGGCAGACTTTGCAACTTGGAAATCGGAGGTCCCACAATGGTGGACAGCAGCATGAAAAGAGTAATGATCGTCGACGCCCTGAACGCCTATTTTAGAGCCTTCATCGTCAATCCTAGCCTATCGGTCCACGGACAGCCCATCGGTGGCCTCAAGGGCTTCCTAGGCATCCTACAGAAGCTATGTCGCGACATCAAGCCTGACACTGTAATGATCATCTGGGATGGACCCGGTGGGAGCCGCAAGAGGCGAGAGCAAAACAAGAACTACAAAGAGGGCCGTAAGCCTATTCGAGTTAACAGACAGACAGACATGACCGAAGAGCAGCAACGCTTTAACATGGTGTGGCAGCAATAACGTTTGATCGAGTATTTGAATGAATTACCAGTAATTCAGTTGCGATTTGATGAAGTCGAGGCCGACGATGTGATCGCATATGCTACACAGCTCCCTCAATTTGAGGGCTGGGAAAAGGTAATTGTCTCTAGTGACAAGGATTTCTTGCAACTCTGCGATAATGAGACTGTTTTGTTCCGCCCCATTCAGAAGAAAGTTCACACTCAGGTGAATATTGTCGAAGATTTTGACATTCATCCTCGCAATTTTGCCATGGCACGTGCAATTGCTGGAGATCCCTCAGATAATCTTAAGGGTGTCCCCCGAGCAGGCCTCAAAAGCATCGCAAAAAACTTTACTTTTCTGAGAGAAGATAAGGATGCGACATTGCAGGATATTTTTGATTGCTGTCTTTCAACTGAGTCAAAAGCTAAGTTTTTCACTAACGTTTTAGACCACAGAGATGTAATTATAGAGAACTACAAATTGATGCAACTGTACAATCCGGCACTCTCTTTACAATGTCGAGATAAGGTGCATTACGCCCTGGATAACTTTGAATACGAATACAATAAGACCGAGATTATTCGCATGATGAATCAAGACGGCTTCGGTGTGTTCAACTGGGACGACCTACACGCTATAATGAACAGAATTGTGCTTGACAAAGCACTCAGGAACTAGTAGTATACAATGACGAGGGAAGCAATGAAAATAAGCGGAGAACCTGTTAACTTTTCCAAGTACGGAAAATCATTTCAGGAAAAGTTGTGCATGGTGGTCTTGGACGATCGACCGTTCGCCGACCAAATTGAAGAGGTACTGGATGTTGGGTTCTTGGAACTCAACTACTTGAAGTTGTTCTTAAATAAGATTTTTGATTATCGCAAGAAGTATGGAGTCCATCCATCACGCGACATTATGAAGACCATCTTGCGCTCTGAACTAGACAACGAAAACGAACTCACAGCCAAGCAGGTTCGAGAGTTTTATGTGCGCAGTCAGATTAGCCCATCCACTGATGTGGAGTATATTAAAGATACTTCATTGGATTTCTGCAAGAAACAGAATCTCAAGTCTGCAATGGTAAAGTCGATTGGTCTCTTGCAATCATCGTCATTCGACGAGATCTCACAAGTAATTAACGATTCCCTGAAGCTCGGCATGGACAACGAAGAGGGTTATGATTGGAAGCGGGATTTTGAAGAGCGCTTAAAGCCACGATTCCGCAACCCCGCCACCACCGGCTGGGAACTTATTGATAACATCTGCAAGGGTGGTCTGGGCCAAAAGGAATTAGGGGTGGTGATCGCCCCTACTGGTGCCGGTAAGTCGATGGCCCTGGTACACCTAGGAACTCAAGCACTTAAAGAGGGAAAGACCGTAGTACACTACACGCTGGAGCTTCAGGATACTGTCGTCGCATCGCGATATGACTCATGCCTGACAAAGATTCCCCTGCAGAGCCTGACCTCTTTTAAGGAGAAAATCTACGAAGAAGTATTGGAGATCGAAGGCAAGTTAATAGTCAAAGAATATCCTACTAAGACCGCTAGTACTCAAAGCATTCGGAATCATTTAGAAAAACTGCGCATGCGCAGTATTGAGGTGGATATGATCATCGTCGATTACGGTGATTTGTTGCGCCCGGTGCGATATCAGAAAGAGAAAAGAAACGAACTCGAATCTATTTATGAAGAGCTGCGAGGTATTGCAGCAGAGTACGAGGCACCAGTGTGGACAGCATCACAGACTAATCGGTCTGGACTTAATGCAGAAGTCATTACAATGGAATCCATCTCCGAGGCATTCAACAAATGCTTTGTGGCCGACTTTATCTTTAGTATCTCCCGCACAGTAGAGGACAAAACCACCAACGGTGGGCGCCTGTTTGTCGCGAAGAATCGAAACGGCCCGGATGGATTGGTCTTTCCCTTGTTTATGGACACTTCCAATGTAGCCATCAAGGTATTGGAACCATCAGCAGAAGATGAGTTTGTGGAGGTAAGCGCTAAAAAGCAAAAAGAAAAGCTTATCGACACCTATAAGAAATTTAAAAAGAATAACGGAGGTTAGTGATGTTTGAGGAAAATGATGTACGCGAGGCCACGCTAGAATACTTTAGTGGTGATGAATTGGCCACCAATGTGTTTATGACCAAATACTGTTTACGTGATAAAAAGGGTAATTTTATAGAAAAGACTCCCGACGATATGCATAAACGTATTGCGTCTGAATTTGCGAGGATGGAAGACAAATTTATCACACGCAAGTCGAACCATTTAACAGAAGCGGACATCTATTCGTATCTAAAAGACTTCAAATACATTGTGCCCCAAGGATCCCCCATGATGGGGATAGGAAATGATTATGTTAATGTATCTTTATCAAACTGTGTGGTTGTCGACAATCCACAGGATAGTGTTTCGTCCATTATGGACGCTGGCAAAGACCTTGCTAACTTGTTTAAACGTCGCTGTGGCGTTGGGCTTGATATTTCTGATCTGCGTCCCGAGGGTGCTCCCGTTAACAACTCTGCTCGGACTACTACTGGGGCTTGGAGTTTTGCTGACTTCTATTCATATGTATGTAGGATGATCGGACAGAATGGTCGCAGAGGAGCCTTAATGATCTCCATGGATGTGCGCCATCCGGACATAGAACAGTTCGTTAAGATGAAACACGATCTTACTAAAGTCACAGGAGCAAATGTATCGGTTAAGATTACAGACGACTTTATGGAGGCTGTTGAAAAAGGCGAAACCTTCACCTTACAGTTCCCGGTGAACTCTGAGACGCCTGAGTATACTGCCGACGTCGACGCCACTACTCTGTGGACCGCCATAGTCCAGTCGGCAACGCAGACTGCGGAGCCAGGCCTGCTTATGTGGGACAACATCATAAAGAATCTCCCCGCTCACTGTTATCCGGGCTTTGAAACAAAGACTACCAACCCCTGCGGAGAAATTCCACTTTCTGCTTACGATTCCTGTAGACTTATCTCTTTGAATTTGAAAAACCTCGTGAAAAATTCTTTTCAAAAAAATGCAGATTTTGACTTTGAGAAGCTGCGTCAGGTTGCAGCGGTGGGCATGCGCCTCTCGGATGATTTGGTAGAGCTGGAATTAGAGAAGCTTGAAAATATTCGCAACTGTGCTGATACAGATGATGAGAGAGAACTATGGTCTAAGCTATATAGCGCTGCATCCAATGGTCGAAGGACCGGTCTGGGTACGCATGGCTTAGCTGATGCATTGGCTTGTTTGAACCTAGCATACGATAGTCCAGAAGCTCTTGAAATTATTGAGAAAATTTATGAAACCTTAAGAGACTCTGCCTATGAGGAAAGCGCCCATCTAGCTCAAGAGCGAGGCGCCTTTCCGGCCTTTGACTGGGCTATGGAGGAAAGCAATGAGTTTATTCAGAGACTCCCTCCGAGAATCCAGAAAATGATCTCCGAGACCGGCCGTCGCAATATTTCTATTCTTACCAATGCGCCGACGGGCTCTGTTTCTATTATGTCACAGACCTCATCTGGACTAGAGCCAGTTTTTAGGAATTCCTACATCCGCCGTCGCAAGCTTTCACACGATGAGCAAGATCTGGAAGCCGATCATGTAGATGAACTCGGAGACCGCTGGCTGGAGTACACCGTCCATCATCACAATGTTCAGCAGTACCTTGCCCTCACAGGCCAAACAGATATCGCGGCTTTCTTTGTTGAATCGGATAGTATTAACTGGGAACAACGTGTTGCCGTTCAGGCAGCAATTCAGCGATCCATTGATCACAGTATTAGCTCAACTATTAACTTGCCTAAGGGCACCAGCCCGGAATTGGTAGGCCGACTTTATATGGAAGGCTGGAAACAGGGCCTTAAAGGTATCACGGTTTATGTTGACGGCTCGCGTTCCGGCGTATTAATCACCGAAAAAGAGGAGGATACAACTTTCCCCCAACACCGCGCGCCGAAACGACCCATTGAACTTGAATGTAATATTCACCACACTACCATTAAGGGCGAGAAGTGGGTTATTATGGTCGGAATTATGAACGACAAGCCATACGAGGTTATGGGCGGACTGTCTAATCTGATTGAGATTCCGCGAGATAAAGCCAAGGGCATTCTCGTCAAGAACCCCCGTAAGTCAATGAATTCTATTTATGACTTGCGCGTTGGGACAAATGGTGATACAATCATTATTAAGGATTTGGTCAAGGTATTTGATAACGCCAACCATAGTGCTTTCACTCGAATGATTTCGCTGGGACTGCGCCATGGGGCAAATATTCAATATGTGGTCGAACAATTACAAAAGGATCGCGATTCCGATATGTTCAGTTTTGCCAAGTGCGTCGCCCGGGTACTAAAGAACTACATCCCCGACGGACAAACCGCCACAGAGAAGACCTGTGGCGAGTGTGGTGCCGAAGGTTTGGTTTATGTAGAAGGGTGTGTCACATGTACAGTGTGCGGATATGCAAAGTGCGGCTAGTTATAGTATAAATGTTAGAACTTACGCCCCGAGCCATTGAGCAATTAATCAAAGAAGTCCGACCAGACGAATTCGTGCGCATTGCCGTGCGCGGAGGCGGATGCTCAGGAATGACATATAGTATATCCCCTCAGACCATCGGAGAAGATGATATAGATGAAGAGGACATATTACTTGACATCAAAGATGTAAAGGTTTATGTTGATCCTTACAGCGGCGATGTACTCAAGAACACAGTAATAGATTACGTATTTACGCTCCAACAAAAGGGTTTTAAATTTATGAACCCGGATGCAAACACAACTTGTGGTTGCGGATCATCATTTAGTTAGAAAGGAAAACAAATGAGACTCACACCAGTAAATAACTACCTCACGGTACAAACCGTCGAGGAGACAGACATAGAAGATAGCGGCATTCTGCTACCCCAGGATTACCGCGCAGTAGAAAGCCCATTTGCGGTGGTTGAAGTAGTCAATTGCTCGGGTGAATCAGGGACCATATGGGGCCCCGGATTGCAGCTTGTTGTGGAAGCACACATGCTTCGCGACATCCAGCACAACGGCGAGACCTTCACGGTCATCAAAGAAAATCATGTAATCGGCATCTTATCGGATAGTTAGACTATTTATAATACGTCCCCGGAGATATTGAGATGACAAAGAAGCATTCTAGCTTTAAAGAGCACCAGCTAATCACAGAGAACTTTCGCGCCTTTTTGGCTGAACAGGAAGATCAGGAGCAGGGCACCAGGATGACATCGGCTGATTATCAGAAGAGTGTACGAGACGATCGTGGTCAAGCCGGAAGCCAAACTGGCGTTGACGATGTAGAAAGAAAAGCACTCGCGCTCGTACAACAGAAGGTTGCACAAGCTGCAGCTGCGGGTGATATCAAGACAGGCATGCCGGCACGATTAATTAAAGCCCTTGTCAAAGAGCTAGACAAGATCCTCGCCAAGAAGAAGTAAAGCAAGTGAGACTACTCCTAGAGAACTGGCGCACCTTCGAAGCGCGCGAAGCGCTTCTATCTAACCCTGAATATGTTTCAAGCGTTCTGGGGATTCAGGTTCCTCTTCAGGAATCCTATCCCTATTCTATACTCCTAACAGAGGAGATCCTACAGGAACAGCTCATTTTAGAGGGATGGATTGAGTCAGTCAAGGGCTTTATAGCCGATAAAGCAAAACCGTATAAAGATTTCTTTACGTCGCTAACTCAAGTGATTCAGGACCCTTCGAAACTCGGGGAATTCCTTCGAATGATGGATAAGAACATGAGAGTCACCATGACGCGCCCCGTCCGCGCTGCATTAGAGATGCTAAAGAATATCGGAGTACCTACTCCTGGCCAAATGTTTGAGAAAATGATAAGCGCTTATGACAACATGGAAAAGTCCTGGCGCAAAGGTCTTGTCGGCGCCGGGCTATATGTAATAATGAGGAATATCACCGAGACCCTTAAGAAACTTAACATCGCCACAGCTATTGAGGCGATAAAAGGTAAAACCAACGAGGAAATTCAAACAATTCTTAAAAATCTCCCTGTCGTTGCAAAGATAAAAGAGTTTTTTCTATCAAAAGCGAAAGAGCTTATAGGTCCCGAGCTTCTAAAGAAAGTGGGCGCGGCCGCAGTCGATATTAAAAAGTGGCTTGGAGTAATTGGTCCCATTGTCGGGGGCGCCGATGTAGTAATCCAAGGGTTGTCGCCCATGACAGGCAAGTTCTCAGCTTCACCAAATTAGAAGGGCTATTAATATAAATAATCCCTTGACCTAACCAATTATCGGTGCTATACTAGCACTATGATGAAACTGCCTCCTCTTGAATACACCTTCGACAACGTAGTCCTTGGGTGGCGAGAGGAGGCGGTTTCGTTTGCGCGAGAACGCGGCTATCACCTTATTGTGAATAGCGACCAGCGCCCCTTCCATCACTTCGTCGGATACCAAGACATCAAAAGCAAATGGTACGAGGGAATCTTTGATCTCGGTATGAGGTCACTGCTTCCCGTTCCGTTTAGTGTTCAAGCTGTTACTGTTGATGATAATAGGCTTCGGATAGTAACCGAGGGGAATACCAAAGTAATGATCAGTTTTAAAAAACTTCATGTCTTTGATCTGGATAATTGTGGTAATCTGGGGGTGGACGAGTTTATTAAGGACTATTTGGTGCATGATATGTTCGATATTACCTCAGGGTCACGTTTAGGTCGAGATATAGTGCTAAAACCCGCGGATGGGTTTGTTACGTTAATCGAATTTGTTACATCAAATCGGATAGATAGGAACACATCGGGAGATTTCAAAGATATTATTACCACAAGCATCATAAGCCATGAAGATATTAAGAATTTTGACTATTCTGACACCGTGATACGTATTTTCCTGGAGCGCAAATTAAAGGAGCACGATATTAAACAACCAAATGGTCGAAACCTCAAGATTCGACATTCGTCCCGACACGCGGTTAAGAATAATTTTCACTTTAAAATGGTCGGAGATGCCGACAAGAGAATAGTCTTACATGAGTAAATTGAATATGCCCGCCATCATTCCAGTTGCAGGGATGAATACCGAGTTCGGCATGGAATGGGACTCATCACTTGTACCAGTTGGTCCCAATTATACGGCCCTAGAAGCAAGTGTCTTTGAGTGTCTGCATGCGGGTTGCAATTCTATTTGGATAGTAGCCAACGATGACATAGCTCCTCTTATTCGACATAGGCTGGGAGAGTATGCCACTGACATCGACTCCATTCAAAGAGGCACGTTTAAAAGGTTTGGAAGCGACAGCCATCAAGAGGTGCCCATTTATTACGTTCCTATTCACCCCAAACATCGAGGAAAAGTCGATAATTATGCTTGGTCTATCATTTACGGGGCCAATGTATGTTTTTGGATTATGCGAAGGTTTTCAAAATGGACAGTTCCAGATCAATACTACGTATCGTTTCCTATGGGTATGATTGATCCGAAAGAGGTGCAAACACATCGCTCATTATTACGTAAATCAGCTCCATTCTACTTCTCACACAACGGTGCTACCGTGAAAGACGGCATACCACTCAGCTTTGTGTTAGATGCAGAAGAGTGGCGACGGGCCAAACATGTGATCACAACAAATGCCTCAGTATGGAAAGCCCCGGATGAGGGTATGCCCACTGAAAAGCTCCCATTGGAGGAGCGACTGGTCTCTCTGGGCTATGGATTAGAGGACGTTTTCGGCGCAGGCCCACCGGGAACCGAACAGGAAATAAAAAGTTTTTATGACTTGACAACCTGGGCTGGATATGGTAAATTTATATCATCGGAACTTGGTGAGAGAACTAAGCGTCCGAACACAAATACAATGTATAGGGGAAGAAACAAATGACAGATAAAAAGATTCCTTTCGTGGGACTGCATGCACACAGTGTAGCAGGCTCTATTTTTGATGCCATCGGATATCCGAATGAGCATATGGATTTTTGCTATGAGAACGGGGGCGAAGCACTCGCCCTCACAGACCACGGGAACATGAATGGGTTCTCACACCAGTTTCTTCATTGGCAGAAGATGAAGTCCGAAGGAAAGGAATTCAAGCCAATCTTTGGCGTTGAAGCATATTTTATTCCCTCCGTTGAGGAGTGGCAAGAGGAGTATGATCGCATCAAGGCAGACGCTAAGCTGGCTAAGACTCTGGCCAAGGCTGGAGACACCTCTGGCGCAACCGTAGAGGACGAGGAAGCCTCCAAGAAGGCTGTGAAGTCTGTCATCAATCGTCGACGTCACCTTGTCCTTCTGGCGCAGAACCAGACAGGACTGAATAACCTGTTCAAGCTGATCTCCGAGTCTTATAGGGAAGAGAACTTCTACCGTTATCCACGTGTGGACTATAAGTTGCTAGACAAGTATTCGGAGGGTGTGATTGCAGCCTCAGCCTGTTTGGGTGGACCCTACGCGGGCAATTATTGGGCTAACCGAGAGGAAGGGCCCGAAGCAGTACGAGAGGCAATGAGAGAAACCACGCGCCAGTTCGTTAAGATCTTTGGGGATCGTTGGTACGGAGAACTCCAGTGGAACAATATCCCCGAACAGCACGAACTTAACCAGTACATCATTGAGGTGTGCAAGGAGTTTGGTGTCACCCTGATCTCCACCGCAGATAGTCACTACCCCAACACTGAAGCGTGGAAGGACCGAGAACTATACAAGCGACTGGGTTGGCTCGGCAAGGGAACTCCCGCCTGGGCAGAAGACAATACAGAACTCCCAGACGGAGTAGAAGAGATTGGATATGAGTTGTATCCAAAGAACGGCAACCAGATGTGGGATGCCTACAAGTATTACTCAAAGACAGCCGGCGTAGAATATGATGACCAGTTGGTCATGGATTCTATTACAGAGACGCACAACATTGCATTCAACAGAATTGAATCATTTGTTCCAGACACAACAGTCAAACTTCCAGACTTTGTGGTACCTGCAGGCTTTACTGATGCAGAGGCATTGGTGAACTACGCTCTGGAAGGGTTGCGATTGCGCGACCTCCATGATAATACAGAATATACCGACCGCCTCCAGATGGAGCTTGACGTCATCGAGGACCGAGGGTTCAGCAAATACTTTCTGACAATGAAGGCGATCTCGGACAAGGCCAATGAGGTTCAGCTGACCGGCCCCGGCCGCGGCTCTGCTGCAGGCTCGCTGGTCGCCTATGTTTTGGGGATCACTCAGATTGACCCCATCAAGTATGGGCTTCTCTTCGAGAGATTCCTGCGCAAGGATGCGACGGACTATCCGGACATTGATTATGATGTTGCTGAACCTATGGAACTCAAGGAAATGCTCATGGAAGATTGGGGAAAGAACTCGGTGGTTCCGATTTCCAATTGGAACACGCTTCAGTTGAAGTCATTGATCAAAGACATTTCAAAGTTTTACGGTATTGAGTTCGGCGAAGTTAACAAAGTCACATCTCAGATGATCTTCGAGGCCACCCCTGCAGCCAAAGCAAAGCACGGGATCAAGGCCGGTGTTTATACCCCGACTTGGGAAGAGGTGATGGAACTGTCACCCTCCTTGCGCGGCTTCCTAGTAAAGTATCCGCATATCAAGACTCACGTTGAGGCACTGGTTGGCCAGGTTCGTTCCTGTTCCCGTCACGCCGGAGGTGTGTTGAGTGCGGATGACTTGAACGAACACATGCCGATCATCAGTTCGGGAGGCGTTAGACAGTCACCTTGGGCCGAGGGACAGAACCTCCGGCACTTGGAGCCACTCGGGTTTATTAAGTTTGACCTCTTGGGGCTCTCCACACTCCGAATGATTGATGGAGCAATCCGTCACATCTTGAAGCGACACCATAACAATCCAGACCCGACGTTCGATGACGTTAAGGCATTTTATGATGAGCACCTCCACCCGGACAAGATTGATTTCGAGGATGAGAAGGTGTACAGGAACGTGTTTCAGCGAGGCAATTTCGCGGGAATTTTTCAGTTTACTGAACAGCGGGCACAAGAGTTTTGCGCGAACGCAAAGCCGAAGTCACTAGTTGACATCTCAGCCATCACCTCAATCTACCGCCCAGGGCCACTTTCCGCCAACGTGCACGAGCAATACATTCAAGCTAAGAGCATGCCGCACGAGATTGATTATCTCAATGAGCATGTGGAGGACGTTACAAAGGAAACTTACGGGTTCCTTATCTTCCAGGAGCAGATCGCACTGCTCGCTCACAAACTCGGGAAAGACCTAACACTAGACGAGGGCAATATGCTCCGAAAGGTGTTGACGAAGAAGGGCACAGGTAAGGGAGCAAAGCTCAAGAACCAACTCAAGCAGAAGTTTATCAACGGCTGCGTCGAGAAGGGCATTCGCCACAGCGAAGCCGAGGATATGTGGGAGCGCTTCGAGTACTTCTCGGGCTACGGTTTCAACAAGTCGCATGCAATCTCGTACTCGGCAATCTCGTTCCAATGCGCATGGCTCTACAACTACTACCCGGTGGAGTGGATGGCATCGTTTCTTGACAAAGAACCCGAGAAGCGCAAGGAAAAGGCAATTAATATCGCGAAGCAGAATGGCTTTGAGATTGTGGAGGCCGATGTAAACACCTCGTCGTTTGTATGGGAGATTGATCCCGATAATGACAAACGTTTGGTGCAACCCTTGGCAGGGCTCAAGGGATTGGGGGATGCCGCAATCGAACAAATTGTCGCGAACAGACCGTTCAACAATATTGAGGAGTTTCTGTTCCATGACGACATTGTATACAGCAAACTGAACAAGAAAGCGCTGGATGTGCTCGTTCGGTCTGGGGCAATGAACAAGTTGATGGACGACAGGTTCTCTGGACGCAAGCACTTCTGGTCGGCTGTCGCCGTGGATCGAGTCTACAGCAAGAAGAAGTTCCTGGAGAACATCGAGGAGTATCGAGACGAGGGAGATTTCAGTGTCGAGGAGGAGATTGATAACAAAACGACTCTCACGGGCATCTTCCCGATGCATCTGGTCATGACCGACACCGTACGCACCAAGCTGGAGAATTATTATGTCCCGCCTATCTCAGACTATGACCCCGACTTGGGCCTGGTATGGTTCATTCCCCGGGAGATCATTCGCAAGAAGACCAAGAACGGCAAGCCCTATTGGATCGTCGCTGTAATTGATTCAAATTCGGTGTTGACAAAGTTCCGCTGTTGGGGTATTATAGAGGGTAAGGATAGGATTCACTTGAACCGCCCCTACATGGGTCGATTAGACTTCGACCCAGCCTGGGGATTTTCAACGAGATCAATTAGAAGAAACTTAAGAATACTAGGATAAGAAAATGATATTACGAGAAGCAAGAGATTATGTACGAATGGCTTACAACCGTATGGTTGAGACGGTCGACACTAGAGAGATCGGAAAGACCCTGGCCATTCCCAGTGAGTATTGGCAACGAGACTGGATCAATGAGGAAACATCACTGGAGGTCCAGCGTCGTGAGGATGTAGAAGATTGTGATAAAAATCAATCAGGATATGATCTGCGCTCTACTAAGGGTCTTCGGATTCAGTCAAAGTTTAGATCTAGTGCACTGCACCTAGAGAATACTCGACGCAATAGTCAGAAGAACCAGGGCGCTGCATCAGCTTCAGGCCACGTGGCTTACTCGCTCGGAGAGTGTGACATATTTTGTTTTACGCGACCCAACGGTGAGTATGACACCACTGATGCGTGGGAAATCCTGGCCATCCCGGCTGTTGAGCTGGAGGATCCCAAGAACCCGGGCTTCATCCGGCGTTCGATTCCTAAGTCAATAGAGCGTCAGTGGATTGGCCGGGCAAAGGAAGTCCTGGAAGGGTTGGAGGCACAACGATGATCGAGAGAGATCAATTTTTAGTTGGGAACAATTTGGAGATTCTGAAATCACTTCCTGACGAGAGCGTCGACTTGGTTTATATGGATCCTCCCTATAACTCCGGTCGCGATTTTGGAGAGTTTCAGGATAAGTTTCTTTCCATGCACAAGTATAGTCAAGAGTTCTTGTTACCACGTTTTAAGGAGATCCGCCGCATCTTAACAACACGCGGAAACCTTGTGGTGCATATCGAACCAAAGAATAGTCACCATGTCCGGGTGGCCATAGAGGATGTGTTCGGAGAGAAAGGTTTTAGAAACGAAATCGTCTGGAAGTCTGGGGGGAACGCCAAGAACAAGAAGCAACTTGGCCGCTATCATGATACGCTTTTGGTGTACTCGAAGACAAAGACCCCGACGTATAACCCAATTTACCTTCCTTATGATAACGAGTATAAAAAGAAATCAAGTGCCAAGGTCTGTCCGGACACTGAGCGATGGTATGTAACAACGGCCATTCACAACTCTCAACCTGACGTCAACCCTCGAATGAACTTGAGGTACGAATGGAATGGTCACTTTCATCAGTGGTATGTATCGCAGGAAAAGATGCAGCTCCTCCATGACGACAATAGGCTTCAATATAATAAGCGTGGCATCCCGCGCATCAAACGCTTTCTGGACGAGATGGACGGAATTCCAATCCGCGACCTTTGGACCGACATCAACCAAATCCAAGGATCGGAGAAGCTGAACTACCCGACCCAGAAG
>UEXM01002157.1_pt1 | contig 14525 bp, 34 predicted proteins | sample 1796661 | NCBI WGS metagenome assembly UEXM01 (sample SAMEA4772469, study PRJEB27181) | metagenome | reverse complement strand
ATGAGATTGATTTAGAGCTTGGCTCTGAATATGTTCAGTCGATGAATTATGACAAGACAGCTATTCGCAAGCCACAACAATGCTTGACATGGCCTGTTTACAACTGGGACATGGATAGAGTCCAAGTCCTTGAAGTTTCACACATTTCATTGGCACGTCAGTTTGCAAAGTATGGCTTGAACAAGAAGTACAGCAAGAACTTGCTGGACTGGGATTTTGAGCTGAGCAAGATCAAAGCTGACATGGTGCGTTATGAGCTGTTGATCGTTCCCCGTGACGAGGACGAGCATGACGAGAAAGCAATGGAAAAGGCTTGGGTAAAAGTCGAAGCAGCTGGATTTGACCTGAACCGAATGGTGACAGGCGACGATCCGTTCAGCGAGGGTTGAACCATGGAGCCGCATATCACCGAATCCTTGGGATCAATCTCAGAATCTCTTGGTTGGATTGGTAACAACCTTCCTGAAACACCGTATTTCAATACTGAAGGCATCGAAAATGCTCTTAGTAATGTTGCAGGTGGATTCGCAGAGCTTGCTCCGCGAAACGGAGGGCAATACTTCGACAAAAGTCTTGAGAACATCGACGAGCATTTAGCTGAGTTGAATGAAACGATGGACGATCAACGCGACTGGCTTCATGACATTCACGTTTCTCTGCGTCATTTGGCTGAGTTAAAGGCTGGCCGTAAACTTGAAGGGTATTGGGAAGACCAAGAGTAATTTTGGAGCGGGGGCCTTGCGCCCCTTTTTTTTACAAGAGATTTATGACCATGGGTTTCCAAGTTTTCACGGAACCAGACGCAAACGGTGCCTTTCCTAATTTTTACGCAATTAAGCTAAGATTTGGCTGGACATGTGATGTCTGCGGGAAAGAGATTGAAGACCCGAGAGAAGGATCAGTTGATTACAGTTGTCTTGAGCCAGGAGAGGCTATAAAAAACAAAAAAATGAACAAACTTTTTAATGAAAATCGGCCTGAAAAAGATTATTTAGATTATATCGTTTATCACAACAAAACTTGTACTCCTAAGAAAACACATCGTTACTGGTGTACTTTGGAGAACCTTGTGAGTCAACTAAATTTACCCTTGACGAAGCCTCGCTTTCATGTAAAGTAAATTTGGGAAAGAGCGTCTAATGGCCGGTACAACAGAACTACCCGAGACAGTCACAGAGTTTCTAGAAGACGGTTCCGTTGCTGTCGTCGTTGGTCATCTAAGAGGATGGGTTTCGAGCGCCCACTTGGTCGAGCCAAAAGCGAACCAACTTATGCGCCAATGGCTCAATGAAAAATCAGAGGCTTTATTGAACGAGGATTATGACGGAGCAGCTTGACGCTCAAGACATATTGGCGTCACTGCGTCGATGGCAACTGGAACAAGATAACTCTGGCCCATTCAGGGTTTACAGAGATCAAGAAGGGCAGATATATCACTCTGTCACCCATATCCTGAAGCACACAGCCCCTCAATCCCAAAAAGATGCATTGGCACGATGGTCCAAGAGACCTGGCAGTTCATTGGAGCGTGATCTTGCCTGTGACCGGGGTACTGTTGCCCATGAGCATTGCGAGTATGTGCTTAAGACCGCAGCAAAGTTGGCCCGTCAAAGTGCCAACAAGAAAGGAGCGTGGAAGGTTTGGGATGATGGTTTGGCACGTCCTCCAAAAGCCATCACCACCTGGGCACTTAAGAAGTCAGAAAAGGGAGCGCCCAAAGTATCGTGGGCAGCCCGTGAGTACGCCAGAGGTTTATCCGACTGGCTGGTGAGTGGAGCGGTAACGGCCATTCATGCCTCAGAATTTAGCGTTAGCCATTCATCAGGCTTTGCTGGAACGGCAGATGCCCTGTTGGATACAGAACTAGGACTAACGATTTGCGATTTTAAAACTAGCGGCAGGGAAACAGATAAGCCTGAATCCTGGTTGAAAGATCACCAAGATCAACTTGGTGCCTACAGCCTTGCCCTGCATGAAAGAGCTGGCATCCGTGTTGGTGGTGGAGCGGTAATTATTGGCAAGCCCAATGGGACCATTCAATTACGGATGCTTAGCGAACTAGAGATGCGTGGCTGCGAAGTTAGGTGGCAAGAGCGTATGGACCGATATATGTCGATGGTTGCTGTTGGAGCGGTGGGATGAAGCTTGAGGAAGCGTTAGACCTTTGTTATCGGGGAAAGAAGAATGTGGCGAAAGCAGCCGAAGAAGTAGAAATCCCATTCATAGAGATGAAACGTCTGCTGACTGCTTACATTGAAGAACGACCGATAAACGGCCATTCATGGGAAGAAGAACTAGAAGTTAGCTGGCCCTGGTGTTAATCATCAAGATCAAGGCGGCCAGTCTTTAGGGCATGAAGGTAAGCCCGTTCTAATTTTGTTAGCCCTTTACTGTGTTTTTGGTGGAGCGCAGCAATTGCCCTGGCTTTAGCGGCTGCTCTCATTTCTTCCGGTCTTTTAGACCAACTTGAGAAGCTAGTCATGACCATTCAACCTCTCTAATTAAAGTTGATAAAACCTTTAATGATTGAACGCTTGATAGCTTGCGTTGAGATCTACTCAAAGCAGCGCCAACCATTTCAGGATCACCCAATTTTATGTCGTTCTCCATCTCCTGCCCAATTAGTTTCAAACAAAGCTCTAAACGTTCTGGGATGTAATTTTGCAGATGATTAGAGGCTACAGCTTGTCTTTTGCCAACGATGACAGATAACAGTTGGTTGATGGCACGGTCAGCCTGTTGACGTGAGATTAAGTCGTTAGTCATTAGCTCGAAAGTTGTCTACGAAGTTGGTTAATTTGACGTGTAAGAGATTCGCGTTCTTCAAGAGAGTCAGCGTCTTTTAAACACTGCTCTAAGAGATTGATGCGTGTCCTGATGCGGTCTTCAAGTGTAATCATTGGTGGAAGAGATCGTAGGCTGTGGTTGGTGTTGGGTCGTAGTTTACTTCTGCTTCCAACAATGGAATGATCTCATATTCGAGAAGATCCCGCATTGAATGCGAAAGGTGTTCATCCATCATATGGCGCTTCTTTTCACGCTCAATAATGGATTGAAGCTCTTCAAGGATCTCTTGAAGTTTAGCCATTTCTAGCTTTTGTGTGATCAGTTCTTGATTCATTGGTGAAAGAAATCGTAGGCTGTGTCAGGTGTTGGGTCGTAATTTACTTCAGCTTCAAGAGCTGGTATTAACTCCAACTCAAGAAGTTCTATCGTGTGACTGTGAAGATGTTGATCCATTTCATGCCGTTTATTTTCACGTTTAATGATGCCTTCAAGATGTTTTAGTATCCTTTCAAGCTTGTAGACCTCGTATTCTTCTCGTGGCAGAAAGTGGTAAGTCATGAGTGGTTACGGATGAAAGTTTTACATTTGGCGACTTGATCAGCATCGATGACTTGATCAGGGTCGCAGGAGTTAGACAGCATCAAACCATCACCTTCTTTAATCGAGTTAAAGGTGCTGATGTAATAGCTGCTAACCAGGGAACCAGCCCTGGTTTTAAAGAAGATGATCTTCTCAGTTTTGCTGGTGTAACGTCCCAAGGTAGCTATCAAAAGCTCGCCGGTTTTTGTGTTGATGTTCATTGGTGCGTTAAGCGAAGGGTGATACGGATTGGGTGTTGTACCCGTTCCATTGTTTGGCTTGGTTCATGGCTTTGATCAGGCTGCAGACTGCTTTGTCGTCACCAGTAGCCACAGACACCTCCAGACGATGCTGGAGCATCGCTAGGACACTGTCGGTGTTGATTGGTTCGGAAGACTCCTCCAGGCTTGGTCCATCGTCACTCAACTCAATCTCAGCTTGAGCGGCTGTGATGTCGTTATATGCGGTGGAACGTGAGACGCAAAATTTGGCGCTAACCATTGTGGCGACTGAAGCGGTACGGATACCGCGTTCGAGCATTGCTCTTGTGTAACTGAGGCGGGCTTGGACTTCCTGTTGGGTTGACATTAATTTTGGACAAGTTGGATAAGTTGGACAAAAAATTAAACAGGACGCCAATCAGAATGGATCTTCTCGCTGGCAATCTGAGAGGGATGAAGATCAGATATACAAGACCCAAGATCCTCCCAATCAATAAAATCTTGTTCGCTTTCAAACTCAACAATTAAATGAATGTGCTGTTCAATGGAAACCGAATAGGTTTGAGTTTTCATTTGAGGTTTGGGTTTAGTTCTGCTGGTGTTGGAACGGATGGCAGGGATTCGCGCCAGAGTTCTTCAGCGATCAGGTCGTCCAACTTGGAACGGTCGTATTCGTCCAGCTCCATGGCTTCAATATCTTCAAGGGATGGCGGCCAAGCTGGTTCAAGCTCGCTAGGGAGCATGAAGTCGTCAGAGTTGTTCATTAGTTAAAACCTGAGGTGTTTTGGTGCGGACCGGTGATGTACCAGGAGCAAACGGAACCAGGGATTCCGCGCTCGGCTAGTGTCTGATTCCACCCGTCGGCTAGTTCGTCTGCATCTTGTTGGGACGTTGAGAGCTGATACACGACTTGATGGCCGTGGGCTTCGGTGTACTGGCAGAGATGAAAGACGTGTGTTTGTTGTTTGGGTTGGTTCATTGGTTGTAGTTGTAACTACTCCTCAAATATAGTATCAATGTGATCAACCGTCAACAACAAGGCATAAAAAAAGACCCCTTGATGGGGTCTGTTGTTTGTTGGTTCAGATTGCTTGCCATTGGTTAATACTCCAGGAGTAATGGTCGATTTGATCCCACACCCGGTCGCTCTTCGTTGTGTTGGTACGTTTCCGAGCCAGCATCTTCTCGCCTCGTTTGGAGTACAAAACCGAGGCACCGATCAAGTGACAAGCCAAAGCGTTAACCCGGCTGAAGGTGGTTCGGCTGTGCCACAGGTAGCCGTTTGAATAGATACTAAAAAGGAAGCACTGACCGGAAGCCGACCACGTCACAGACGCGATCTGGTTTCCATGGAGGTCGATTGAAACGGCCCCATTGTTGTTGGTTGAAACCTCAGTATTCGCGCCGACGCGTTTGTACTGATTCGGTTTGCCTAGCAACTGACGGACGGCTCCAATCATGTTCTGCTCAATCTTTCGCATGGTGTTGTTTGGTGTTGTTGGTACGGATAAAAAAAGGCCAGCCCTGAGGCCAGCCATTGATGACGGTTATTCGGCTGTGTAGCCGTCAAACCAGACGCCAGCCTCACGAGTATCGGGACGGCGACAGTGTGCCTGTGCCTCGTCAAGCGTTAAACCGCGTTTGATGGTGCGGTCTGACTTGTTGAGGCTTGGGGCAAACGACCGAACGATTTTGAAGGTTTCCATGGTGTGGTTGATTGGTTGATCTTTAGAATACTAGCAGACAAGAGGAAAGCCCGGCAGAGCCGGGCGATTCCTTAGTTCTTGGCAGCTTCCGCAGCTTCGTCGATCTTGCGAATCGCTTCCGTTGCGTACTTGATCACATCCTCTAGGTGGTCTCTCCCGTCATCGTTCCATCTTTCGGCGGAAACATAATCGAGGATCGAACTCCTAAGAATCTCTTTGCCAATACTCCGTAGCTCAACGCTACCTGTCGCCGTCCGTGCTTCAATCTCGAAAGCCCGAAGCGATAAACGGCAACCGGAAGCATCGAAACGATGGGTGACTTTGTGATCCATGATGGTGTTGTTTTGTTGGTACGGAGAGAATAAAAGCCCAGCCGAAGCCGGGCGATTGATTAGGCGATGTGAGCGGTGATCCAAGTGTGGACCTTATCCGCTAGCTCCTCGCACTGAGCGTCGGAACGTGTCTCTGATTCCATCCGAACGATGACGCAGAGAGCTTCGTAAAGCTGCTCATCATCGAACGTACCGGCGGAAACCCGCTCATACACTTCTGGAAGTACAGAGCGGATAACTGCGGACTGGGTAATGTTTGACACGATCAAACGAAGCTAGGCAACTCAGGAGCTAACGCTGCTACGCGGTAGAGCCTATTGGGGTTGATCCGAGCCCGTAGCGTTGCCAGACGTTGAGCGTCTGCCTTTGCATTGGGACGGCCTACCGGCTGCCAGCCTGCCTCAATTCCGTCGTACCGTGTGCAGATGTATCGCATGGTTTGGTCCGTTGGTTTGGGTGGTTTCCTCGCATTGCTTGGGAGCAGCCCCGCGAAGGGGTCAGCAGGTGAGACCGCAAGGCGGGAGGCGGACGTGGTGCCCGCCTTGCCTGCGATTGGTGCCGATCGGCTCCCAAGTGGTTCAGTTGTCGAGGTTCAGCGAAGGTCGAAACGTTTTCGTTTTTCTCTTCCCTAATATTCTACCATATTTTTTGCCCACTAGCACAGAACAGGGGGGCAGGGTTCCGGTTCGCCGACTGTCATAGTGGATCCCTCGTACCCCAAACATATATCCGCCGAACAGTTCTATTGTGCTAAAAAAGGCCCCCATGATCAATGGGAGCCGGGGGGTGGGGGTTGAGTTTTGAGGTCGTATCAGTCGGTCTTGTCCTGGATTTTGATAGTCAGATCAGGAGCCTGAATGTTGACGATCTCGGTGGACTCGCCAATCACACGCCCAATCGAATCCAGCACCTGACTTGCGGTCTGCAATTGCCCCTTCTTGATCGCTTGATTAAATAGTTTGGTACGCATGTGCTGAAGCCGCGCCAACATATTTTCGCGGTCAGACTTCCAATCTTCATCAACGAGAAGCTTTACTTCAGCCCAATCGCGCCAAGCGGTATTGATACTGACCTGTTCCCGCTCAACATGTTCATAAACAAGCGCCCTAGCAGACAAGCCCTCTAACTGCCGACGATATAAACGCCGCACACGATCTTCTTTTGCATTTGTGGTACGGCGTTCGTCTTGAGTCATGCTTGATACGACCTTTTCCAAGATCTTAACTGGTAGAAAGGCTTCTAGCCCCTATTAGAGGGGGCAGGGGTCAAGAATCTGTGTAATGTGGCATTTATGAGCCAAAAAACCGAACCAATTGAGCTTCGATGGGCTCAAGGCCAAGTATTTTCGTGCGAAAAACGCTTTCGAGTCTTAGTAGCAGGTCGTCGCTTCGGCAAATCGTATTTGTCTTGCGTTGAATTGGTGCGTGGAGCGATCAATCGGCCTGGGGAGACATTTTTTTATTGTGCTCCGACGTATCGGATGGCAAAGGATATTGCATGGCGAGCATTAAAGAAGCTTGTGCCCCAAGTTTGGATCAAGAGTAAGAACGAAACCGACCTACGACTTGAGTTGATCAATGGATCAACGATCGAGTTAAAGGGAACAGAGAACGCAATGGCCTTGCGGGGTCGCAGCTTATCCGGGGTCGTACTGGATGAGGCTGCCTTCATGAGTTCGGACGTATGGTTTGAGGTAATTCGACCTGCGTTAGCGGATAAGGAGGGTTGGGCATTATTTATTTCAACGCCGGACGGCACGGCCAGTTGGTTTTATGACTTGTGGTGTTATGTGCCGGAAGACGAGACAGGATTATGGGAGAGGTGGAGTTATACGACGATTGACGGCGGGAATGTAAGTAAGCGCGAGGTCGAGGCAGCCCGCGCCCAACTTGACACAAGAACATTCCGCCAAGAATTTGAGGCAAGCTTCGAGAACCTTACGGGTCTTGTTGCAATCAGCTTTGGTGATGAGAACATCTCTCAAGAAGCCAAGGATATAAGTATCCAGCCATTGCTTTTAGGAGTTGACTTTAACGTTGATCCGATGAGTGGTATTTGCGCGGTCAAAGATGGCGAGACGTTATATGTATTTGACGAGATTATGTTGACTGGCGGTGCAACAACCTGGGATTTTGCCGAGGAAGTTACACGTAGATATGGTGTGGATCGAAGGATTATTGCGTGCCCAGACCCTACGGGCGGAGCAAGGAAGACGAGTGGGGTTGGTGTAACGGACCATGCAATTTTGCGCCGCAGTGGATTTACGGTCCAATCACCTAGGGCTGCATGGAAAATCCGCGACAAGATCACAGCAGTCAACACTGCATTGCTTGATGCTGCTGGGACGCGAAGGACAGTGGTGCATCCGAGGTGTAAACACCTGATCAAATCGTTGCGAACACTGACTTATGCGCCTGGAACAGGACTCCCAAACAAGAATTTAGGAGTTGACCACGCCTTTGATGCGTTCGGTTATTTAGTTTTGCAACAATTTAATTTGGCAAAACCGGAGACGATGGGCGCTACGTCTTATCGGTTGTATTGAGGTTGCTATTGGACGTGTCGCCAAGACAGTCCAACGATTGCTCTATATGCAGTTGTTTGCGCCACATCAAAAGCAAAGGCACAGTCAAACGAGCTAGCGCCACCAGCAGCAAATTCACGCATCTCACGCACGGTATCTTCTGTGAGTTTTGAATTTTGCTGGTCTTCGCCCTTGCGATAAAGAACTTGCTTCCTTTGTGCGATCTCTTCAGGGCCTTGGGTGGTCACAAACTTGTGGTCACAGGCGGTGCATTTCCTGTAACGACGGATTTCTTCTGGCTTTTTCTTGTTGATGGAGATGACGCGGCTGCTGCTCCCGCACTTTGGGCACTTCAAGATTGTTGTTGATTGGCACGAAGGGCTAGACTAGGCCAAAGTCAGCCCTCGTCATGCCCCAAGGTCGCGGAACTTACGGAAGCAAAAAGGGGCGTCCTGCTAAGAAGAAAAAAGGGCTGTACGCAAATATTGCAGCGAAAAAGAAGCGCATTGCAGCTGGATCTGGTGAAAAAATGAGAAAACCAGGAGATCCCGGCGCACCAACTGCAAAAGACTTTAAAAAATCTGCTAAAACCGCTAAAAAACCACCCAAAAAGAAGAAGTAATGGCTGAAAAGAAAAAACGTAAAAAGGGGCCAAATCTTAGCGTTGGTCGGGGTGAAAAACTCCCAGCAAGTAAAGGTGCAGGTCTGACTGCAAAAGGCAGGGCTAAATATAATAAAGAGACCGGTTCAAACTTAAAACCACCTGTTACCGGCAAGCCTAAAACCAAAAAAGAAGCAGCACGCAAGAAATCTTTTTGTGCTCGCAGCAAAAGTTGGACTGGCGAACGAGGTAAAGCCGCTCGAAGGAGATGGGGTTGCAACAACTAATCAGCGGTTAAAATAATGACATGACTTACTCCGTCCCAGGGCTCGTTCGGACCCATTTGGTCAGCAGCTCCTATATGGGGAGTGTTGACAGTCCATTTGTCCGAACACGGGCAGTGATTGACCAGATGAAAGGCTGGGAAATCATGAAAGCCGTGGTTTCTGGCACCGAGTATTTACGTGATAACAGCGAAGCATTCCTACCATTAGAGCCCCGCGAAGACTATTCCGCATACCTAGCGCGTGTAAATCGTGCTGTCTTCACGCCATATACCCAACGGTTGATTCGAGCGGCAGCAGGTTTGATTCTGCGTAAGCCAATCAATATTGTTGGTGATCCATATTGGACAGAAGTTTTTAACAAAGACGTTGATGGCTGCGGTTCAGATCTAGACGAATATGCACGTCGTCTAGTGATCTGTGCATTGACCTATGGCCATTGCCATACGTTGATTGACTTTCCCGCTCCAACAGAAGCCCGGAGCCTTGCAGAAGAGCGTGCATTAAACCGTCGTCCATATTGGATTGAGGTTGATCCCACCAAAGTGTATGGCTGGCGTTTGGATCGTGAATCAAATTACGGCAACCTGACGCAAGTGCGTATTGGCGAAAAGGCTGTTGTCCCAGATGGTGAGTTCGGAGAAAAGGTGTATGACCAAATTCGTGTCATTGAGCCGGGTCGTTATCGCGTCTATCGACAAGAAGAGCAAAAGAAAGCGATGCAAGGGAATTTCCCATACCCCTCTTCGTTTGACCAATCAGACGCTACGGCGGAGTTTGAGCTTGTTGAATCTGGGCCGTATTCACTTGATCAAGTCCCCCTGGTCACGATCTACGCGAACAAGACGGACACGCTGACAAGCCGTCCACCGTTATTGGATATTGCTCATCTAAATCTTGCTCATTTCCAGCGCCAAGCTGACCTGATTCATAGCTTGCATATCGCATCACAACCGATGTTGGTACTTGAGGGTTGGGACGATCAGACTAAGGATATGGCTGTAAGTGTGAACTATGCGATGGCGACACAGCCGGGAAACAAGGTCTATTACGTGGAGCCTGCCGCTAGTGCTTTTGAAGCGCAATCTGCGGAGATCCAAGAATTACAGCAACAAATGGCGACGTTGGGCATCAGCACGCTTAGCCAACAAAAATTCGTAGCTGAATCAGCTGACGCACGACGATTAGACCGTATCGACACAAATTCAATGTTGTCGATGGTTTCCATGGACTTGGAGTCAGGTTTGCAAAAGGCTTATAACCTGGCTGCTAATTACTTGGGTATTGAGCCACCTGAAGTAAAAATTAGCCGTGATTTTGACCTTCAGCGTCTTATCGGTCAAGACATTACGGCAATGGCTCAGCTGTTCCAAGACAGCATTATTGATCGCGAAGAGTTCCGCGACATGTTGGTGCAGGGTGAAATCCTGCCTAACGCAGCTGAATCGCAAGATCAGTCAACAGAGGTACAGTAGGGGCACAACAGCTCTTATTCTCATGGGACTTCGTTTTGAAGAGATCAATCCTCCCAAAAAAGAGGGATCATCAACTCCTGCTGCAAAGAAAGAAACTAAAAAAGCTAAAAGCAGTAAAGTAGAAGAGTAAATCTACTTTTTCCAATGGAAGAACAAGTCATCCAGGAGACGCCCGTGGCAACTCCTGATCAGCCCGTGGCTGCGACTGAAACTCCTGCTATTGATTCATCTGTTTACGAACAGCAAATTAAAGCTGAAAAAGCTCGCGCTGAAGAAGCTGAAGGCAAATTCCAGCGTATTAAAGACAAGATGAATGCTCTTGATGAAAAGATGCGTTCAGAACGTCAAAAAACGCTGGAAGAACAGGGCCAGTGGAAGCCTCTTTGGGAAGAAGCCAACAAAACTGCTCAAGACAAGCAACAGCAAATTGCTGACCTAGAGCGTCAATTGCAAGAGCTTCGGGTTTCAAACGAGACTGCAGCGATGCAAACGTCTGCTTTGTCTGCAATTAGTCAGGCTGGAGCAATCAATGCTCAACAGATGCTGCAATTAGTGCAGAACGGTCTTAAGAAGTCTGAAGATGGCAGCGTCAAAGTTCTTGACGGTGGCGTCGAGCAAGACCTAGGTGTTTATTTAGCCAAGCTAAAAAATCCTGGTTCTGGCTATGAACATCACTTCAAGCCAAGCACTCAGGCTGGCATGGGAGCTAAGCCTTCAACAGGAACTGCAGGTGCCGCAGGCATCGCAAATCCTTGGTTAGAGGGTAGTATTAACTTAACAAAGCAAATGGCTTTGGATGCTACCGACCCTGATCTTGCAGCCGTGCTCAGGAGAGAGGCCGGAAAGTAGTCCCCGTGGGACACCATTTCAAGTCCGTGACTTGACCATCCGCAAACATTATCCCTGAATAAGAAATGGCTGCTCCATTTCAGAATTATTCCGGCGGTGTCCTACTCGCGGACATCGTCAAGAGGAATAATCTCAGCACTTATGTGTCTGAGGCCATCAAAGAGCGCAGCTTGTTTATCAAGTCTGGCGCTGTTGTCCGTAACTCACTGCTTGATTCCCGCTCCGGCGGTACTCGCATTCAAGTTCCTGAGTTCAATCCTGTATCTCCAACAGAAGAAATTCTGGACGGAACAGCAACTTGGGGTACCGGCTCTGCTGGTTTCCTGACGCCACAAAAAATTGGCACTGGCACCCAGATTGCAACCATCTGCCATCGCGGTTTCGCGTATGCCGTAGATGACATTGCAGTTTTGGCTGCTGGTGAAGATCCAATGCTTCACATCCGCAATCAGTTGGCTGATGCAATCAACAAGCTGAACAGCGGACGCCTGTTCTCACAGCTTGCTGGTTTGTTCGGCACTGCTCTTTCTGCCAACGCACTGGACAAAGGCAAGGCTGCTGCTTCTGGCGCAACCGAAGCCAACTTCCTTAGTGCAACCATGGTTGCTGAAGCACGCTCCAAGCTTGGAGAACGTGGTGAAGAGCTGGACACTCTGATTGTCCATCCTTCTGTTGCTTACTACCTGTATCAGGTAGGAATGCTGACCTTCTCTACTTCAGCACTTGCCACTTCTGGCTCAGTGACTTGGGGTGGTGGTGGCGTAGGCATTGGCGCTCGCGAAGTCGGTGAATTCGCAGGAATGCGAGTTGTTACTGACACTGCAGTGAACACTGTTGCCCCTGGCACTGGTGGTCATCAACGTGAGTTCTATTGCTACCTGATTAAGTCAGGCACCATCCTTGAAGGTGTGCAGCAGGAGCTTCGGATTGAAGCTGATCGCAACATCCTCTCGAAGCAAGATGTGCTTTCTGTGGATTACCACAGCACCTATCACGTGATGGGTACCAAGTGGTCTGACGCTGGTGACAACCCCACCAACGCCAACTTGGCTACCGCTAACAAGTGGGCCGCCACTTATGACATCGACCTGATCCCTATGGTTCAGTTGACTGTCAACTCTCCGCTGGATACCAGCACCATCTGATCTTGATCAGAGCAAAGGCCCTACCATTAGGTGGGGCCACCTTATTATTGCCTTATGGCTGCCACGATCAACGCCACACTCAAAAGCGCAACAGCCAACAGCTTTGTGACGTTGGCGGAAGCAGATGCGTATTTTGAAACCGTCCCAAGCTCAACGCAGTGGGACAACAAACAAGACGACAACAAAAATCGTGCTTTGATCTCAGCTACAAGCTGGATCGACACATTGAATTTCTATGGTGATCGTTGCGATTCAAGCCAAGCCTTAAGTTGGCCCCGTAATAATTATCATGTCGATCGGGTAGAGCTGACCTGTTCGGCAATCCCAAACGCAATTAAAAAAGCTACATATCTATTAGCGTTTGAACTGGCTAATGACACGGACGCGATTACAGGGACTACCGGCGATAAGGGGTTATACGAAGAAGTCGAACTCGGAGACCTCAAGGTCAAGTACAACACTTCTAGCCAAGCTACTGGAACTATCAATAACGTATTCGACGTTTACCCTTGGCTGCAGTCTTATCTTGGTGCTTATTGCCTTGGAGGTTCTGGCTCTTATCAAGTTCGTATGGTGAGAGGTTGATATGTCACTTGTAGACAGCACTTTTAAGTCAATCCCCAAAGATCTATTGGACGAATGGGGCCAAGACATCACGCTTGTCAAAACGACAACGCCACGCACTTACGACCCAGCAACAGGTGCTGTGACTGGTGCGGACACATCAGTTGTGTTGAAGGGTTTGATTTCTAATGTTTCAGCAAGAGAAAACGACGGGCTTTACCAAACAACTGACATCAAGGTAATTATTGGTGGTGACGAGTTGAACTCTTACTATCCAACTGAAGCCGATCGCATCCAGTATTCACAAGCTGGCGTGACAAGAGAAGCGAAGATTTTAAATGTGTTGAGTCTCCGGGGTGAGGATCCTTTGCTCCACACGATTGTTGCGAGGCCGCAGTAATGGCAAGGAGAGAGGACATCTCTAAATTGCCGCAAGACATGCGAGAGCTGATCAATTTGGTGACTCGCCATGCAGCAGTAGAAATAATGAATGACTTGGCAGACGCAGGCCCAGAATGGAGTGGCGAGTTTCAAGATAGCTGGGTCGCTGTCCCTGTAGGTACAGGGGCATCAGGGTCAACAGGCGGAGGCTACCCGTACGCCCTGAATGACGTTCCAACTCTTTCAACATCTATCAGAGAGACTGCAAGAGTTAAAAAATTCAGCATTGAAAATACGCAGCCTTATGCAGCGTATGCACTTGATTTAGAGGTGGGCGAGTTTAAAAAGATTGGGCGTCCTGCCGGTGATGTCGTTAGAGAAGGTTCTCGGCCTGTTCCGGGCTTTAGAGGCGATGTCACTGCTGGAGGTGGAAAAGCGGAAAGTACGGCTGAACTTGACTGGTACACAAGGTATGTCAATAGCGAGATGGGGCAAGCTATTGGGAGAGGAGTAACCTTTGGCTTTAGGGCGAAACGATGAGATACCAGCAAATTCGCTCCACAATAGAAAGCCCAATTCAGACAGCATTTGGTGCTCTTAGTCCCGCTGTCCCTGTATTTTTTGACAACATTACAGCGGCTCCAGCAAACACAACTACTGAATATGTACGTGTAAATATTGCGTTTGGTGTAACCACTGAAACAACGTTGACTAGCAATCTAGATTTTGCGCGAGGTAGCGTAATTGTTCGCGTTTATAGCGAAAAAGGTAAAGGGCCTGCAAGAAGCCAAACTCTTTTGGACACTGCTGTAACCACCCTTTTAGGGCTATCTGCCTCTACCAGAGATGGTTCGGGGATTTATATGCGACCCGGAGCGATAAATGGGCCTACGTTCTCAACAACTGAGACGAGTCCGCATTTAGTAGGTCGTATTGACACATCTTTCGTTGCAGAGGACCAAGATTAGATGTTTTGTTCTTCGCACGCTAAGCTGTATGAGTCCGGGTTTCGCCCGTAAGTCCACCATTCTCAGTACCACGAATGGCTACCGTCCTTTCGGGCACCTCTGGAGCCCT
>UEXM01002156.1_pt1 | contig 14543 bp, 34 predicted proteins | sample 1796661 | NCBI WGS metagenome assembly UEXM01 (sample SAMEA4772469, study PRJEB27181) | metagenome | reverse complement strand
TGCAAGGTCCCTACAGTCATTTGAAGGGCACTAAAGAAGTAGTATGGATAAGTGAGGAAGAACGAATTGGTGGGCAGTCTTAAAATTCTTATATGCGCCTCGTGATGTAGTATTTTATACACATACAATCTCCTGTGTAATATAGCACTACAGGAGATTTATTTATGGGAACTAAGAACTTAAGACATTCAGGCGTATCAATTACCGAAATGCCTTTGACCGGATTCAAGCGAGATGAAGACGGTTATTTTAGAATGATTACAAGGGCAAGCACTAAAGAAATTATAGGTGGCAAAGTAACGCGTGGCAAGGAACTAGTGTCCGAGCAGCGATATGTAATGGGCACTGCTGACGATTATCTTTACAAGTTTGATATTCAAGAGATTCGAACTAACGAGCCTATGACGGTTTATTTTAGGCCAGCTCGAGATGAGACTAGCTAAATTTTTCTTTTTGATTTTTTTATTTTTATGCGCGTGTAAATCATCAGATATCATGACTGTCGAAGGCCAAGTTATAACAGTTATATGCGAAGGAGATGATACGAGAGGGTATCTCTGGACAGCCAGAGTAACACCTGTTGCATCGGATAATTCTGCACCGATTTGCATTAACGTAGAGCATAGAAGTTCATTAGATGCCATTGTGCAGCAAAGAACAATTTACGCAATGCGGACCGGTGATCATTATTCTGGATTGCTTTGGACATATGACACTACGTGCCAAGATGGCATTATTAAAATGTCGCGCTGCATTATTTCATTTTAGATTTTTTATTTTAATAAATTCACGAAATTCGTGATACTATTATGTCTGTGTCGAATCGGGCACAATTAAAGCATTATGAAAGGAACACAATATGCTTGCAAGAACTAATCGATTTATTTTTATGGGACTTATCCTAGCCGCACTCGGCTTCTTTACCTTTAACATTGTAGGTTGCGATCCAGCTGCTGATGATGACGACAGTGCCGGTGATGATGACGACAGCGCCGTTGTTGACGACGACGACAGCAGCGGAGACGACGACGACTCTGGTGACGACGACGATTCGGCTGAGTAGTTATTAAACATCACATACTCTTGCGGGTATGTTTTAATGTTCCATAAGGGAACAACACTCATAACACACACACATAAGGAGAATAAAATGAGTGATTCAAGGAAAAGCGGATATGAACTCCGCACCGACTTGCTTGGAATGGCAATCGGGATTGTTGCAGATAGAGTTGGCCGAAAGGTTGAAAACGAACATTTCAAGCCCGAAGGTCAACGTCAAGGAATTGATCCCTATACTACGGAAGACATCATCACAGAAGCAGAAAAGCTTTATACATTTGTCCAGAAGAAGTAGAAAATAATACTATAGTATTTCCGCAGGGAGGCCCGGGGTTATAGGGGTCTCATTATTTGGAAGCCCATGTTATCAGATTATCAGATCGTATGGTTCATACCTGAACAATTATGAATAGGCGCTCCTTCCTCAAAGCTGCGGCGGCTTTCATCGCAGCAGTGGCAACCCCGGCTAGCGTTGCCTGGGCAATACCACCTAGCAGGTCCTTCAGCATGCCCTTCGTCGTCATCGCCGGACAGGCAGCCGACACGGTCGATGCCATCCTCACCATCGACATCATTAACGACCAGACCATCGCGGACATTCAGCGTGTAGAGGATCAGCGGTTCATCGATCTCTTGGAGGCGATGTGATGGCCATGCCCGAGCCTAAGAAGACCATCTTCGGATACACCGCCGTGGCATGCGGAAGTTGCACAGCTACTACATCCATTTAATAAACGTGGATAATAATCTTTTAGATTTTGTTTATTCGTGTTGAACATCTGACCGCTTCTCTTTATTATTAAATGTTACTCAAACTGAGTGCATGTTCTAATCAACAAGGAGAAATAATGAACTACAACAAGACAAAGACGACCAAGCGATTCACATACCAGATTAGCCGCAATGACACCGCCAAGCGGGCTGGATCTAATACCGTTTCGATCTCGACCAACCCGGTAGAAGGTGCCGGTTACAGCGTGGGATCCAACACCTTTACCATGACGGTTCGAGAGGCACAGGCCTTGAATAGCTTTTTGACCTCTGAGCTTAGCTACAACGATAACATCGTCGTATAATATAGGTCTTTTGTTTTAATCCGCAGGGAGGCCCGGGGTTACAGGGGCCTCATTTTTATTTTACAGGGTATTTAATGAAGGATTATTATTCCATTCTCGGTCTGACTAAAGATGCACTGCCTGCCGACATTAAAAAGGCGTACAGAAAACTAGCACAAAAATATCATCCCGATAAGAATCCTGATAATGCCCAAGCTTTAAGCATGTTTAAAGAAGCTAACGAAGCTAATGAAGTTTTAAGTGACCCTAATAAACGCAGACAGTATGATGGAATGCTCCGGGGTGGATTTAATGGCGACATCCGCGATCTTTTTGAAAGTGTGTTTGGCGGATCGGCGGCCGGCTTTAGCGGTGGATTTGGTGGATTTGCTACTGGGCAATCACGAAAACAAAATGCTAGAAGAAGACCAGTGACCCCAGGCGACGCGATTATTAATCTTGAAGTATCCTTAGACGAGCTTGAGAGTGGATCCGCTGCAAGAAATTTTAATATTACAAAACATGTCAGTTGCCATAATTGTCATGGCATTGGTGGAGATAGCGTTAGCGTGTGTAACGCTTGTGATGGCAATGGTACAATCACGCAAGAAATGACTCAGGGCGCAATGCGCTTCCAGGTTTCTTCTCCTTGTAGTCATTGTAATGCAACTGGAGAAGAGCTCACTAATCTGTGCACTTCATGTTCCGGAACAGGCGTGCTTGAGGAGCAGCACAGCTACTCAGTGCATATTGAGTCCAAGATAATTTAATTTCAATACGCATTTCACACATTTCACACATTTCACAATTTGTGTAACACACTTTTCTATATGTTAAATTATTCATATGGAAAATGATAATGATATTGAGCACCTTATAAAAGGTGACCTTTACTATCTTTGCAAAGAAATTGCTGAAGAGGTGAAGATCTCCGCAATTTGTCCACGCGGATTACACCCGCCGCGTCGCCTCCACCGTGACGGATCCCACAGTCGGATTGAATATAACGAGATAATTAACAACAGCTTGTTTGGAATGTATCTAGGATCTCGTTACATTACCGTGTCCTGGAAGCCGGGGAGGGCGAAGCGCCTAAAGAGCTATAGAAAACTAGCACATGTTTTTCTTTGGGGTAATATGGAGATTTTCCTTCACCCCAGTTACGTGAAGAAAATTGATGATAAGGTCGCTTAAATATGTTTAAAGAAGACACATGTGAAAATTGCCATAAGCGTGGTAAGAGAAAGTTTAAAATTCATGACCCAAAGATGAAATGCCATAAGAATGAAATGGCTGATCATTTTGAGGATGTCTGGACATTCTGCTCTGTTATGTGCGCAAAAGAATTTGGCGCATGGATGTTGGCGGGCACAAAAAATAAGCTGCCAAAAGGTTGGAAAGTAGAAGAGATTGTCAGCACAAAAAGAAAGAAATAGCTAATATTAATTTGTGTAATGCTTTTAGTCAAATGGTATTATATAAATGTTAGTTCGAATTCACGAATAAATTATATGGAAACTATCATGATTATCGCCGTGTTTATGTGGTCAGTCTTTTGTTGCCTCGCCGGTTTTCTTTTCGGCGCCGCGAAAACTGAAAGTGGTCGCCTTGACTTGCAACTAGAATATGAAGGAATTATTTCTGACTATGATAAACTAGTTGAAAAGCATGTCGATGAAAAGCGACGAACTCTAGGGATTAATATCAATGATTGTACCAGCATTTAGAAACAAAGGGGAGGAATTGCAATGTGGGGATCTTGTAGCCATTATAGGCGAGAACCCCAGAGACGTTGGTGTAATTACCACCGTGTACGAACAGCACCCAGATCTTGAATGGTGTGTCGACGTTTTATGGGAAGATGGAATATTTACACAAAACGCCGAAGATTTGATGGTAATTCAATGACCCTTAGCACGAGCTTAAAAAGCAAGTTAAAGTCCGAGGCAAAATATATTGGCCTAACAGGATTAGCTGTAATTTTGCTTATTGCGCTTGAGTATGATGACTTTATTAATAGGAAGGGAAGATGGGGGCATCGCTAATCAAATTAGGCGATCTGGTTCATATGATGCAGGCCGGTATTCCTCCTGCAGCAGGACAGAAGCCTTATTTTAGCCGGGCAACTAATCAGGCTGCAATAGGCATTGTAGTTGATATGGTGGAGCGAGAAGATGGCTTCTATTATTGCGAAGTTTTATGTGATGGTGAATTGGGCTGGTGGCCTGATATTCAATTAAAACTTATTGAAGATTAAGCCTAGGTTTGTATATTTATATTCACAGTTCCGGAGCACATAATGAGTAATGAAGATATTTCATTTCAGGACTATCGACAAGGGTATCAGGATGGTTATGCCTGTCGAGATCCTCAAATACCTATGAATAAAGGTTATACACAAGGATATGCTGAAGGCACTGAAGATGATATGCTCGGTAACGACTCCAGGTTCCCAGAGGACGAATAAAAATAAGCCTATTGCATTCGTGTAATACATAAACACTCCTGGTAAAATTTTACTAAATGGAGGCAATGTACTACATGTATGGTGATAATTTAAAATTTAAGCCAGGTGAATTAATTGAACTGGCACCTGGCGTCTTAACTACACCGTGGATGCCGGGTACACGGTTACTTTGTTTATATTTGCGTCCCGAAATCGTCTCTCCCGAGTACAGTGGCGGCAGGCCTATCATGAATCATGTCATTCTTATTAGAGGGAAAGAAGTTCTTTGTGATATTAATGTCTTCAATCGAGCAAAAACGCTATGAGAGTTAGCGAACTTATCAAGGGGAGCTTATATCATTTCCTCGATCAACCATTGCAGCTTTTGAGAGCGACTCATTGGGACAATGGAGTGCAGATGGAAAGCCCTTGTTTTGTGTTAGGTCGTAAGTACTATGGACCGGCCGGTTCACCCGCTTTATCAAAGACTTTAATTTATCTTCGTAGTGAATATGTTGGAGATGGCCATCCTCTGCGATCGAAGGCTTCCCGGGTTTATCTGCACGGTTGTCGAAAATGGCATTTGTTTCTAATGGATGGCCATAAAGTATACGTCTCCGGCTATGATATTAAGGGTTTTGAACCTGTGTAATGTTTAAATGCTTGGTGTATTATTTAAATAATTGAGAATAAACAATATTAAATTAAAGGAATATTACATGGCGGGAATGGTATTAAACGTAGGAATTAAAGGTCTTCAGAATGGAACACAGTTAAGTTCTATTGAGGTACCTGAAAAACTAAAACAACGAATTGATACAGGGATTGATTTCATTAACGATGCCATGGGAGGCAAAGGATTTACGCCCTCTGTATGTGGGCTATTTACAGGTACACCTGGCTCGGGCAAAACGACAATGATGCTTCAACTCGCATCCTCTCTGGCATCTAAGCATGGCTCAAAAGCTGTTTTGTTTAATACTGCCGAGGAAAGCCTATATCAGACAAAGATGCAGGCAGAGCGCCTTCGAATTGATACCGGATTTGCCGTAGGTCAGGATGTTATGGTTGACAGTATTCTTAAGCATGCAAACCAAATTGGTGCCAAGTTTTTGATTCTTGATTCCCTTCAGACATTAAATGATGGTAAATGGGGAGATAAGGTAAATTCGAAGACACCTCAAAGAGTACTGCAGATGATTACTGAGTGGTGTAAGGAAAATTACACATGCGCCTTAGTTATCGGCCAGGTTAACAAGGACGGCAAGATGGCTGGCAATAATGTTCTAAAACACATGGTTGATCTTCATCTGCATATGTCAATTAACCAGGATCCCAAATCTGAATGGATGGGGTTCCGAGAGATGGAAGTTGAGAAGAACCGGTTCGGTGCCAGTGGATTGACGTATATTCTTAAGCTTAATGAGCGAGGATTGAAGGAGGTCGCATGACTGACCTGGAATTCGACATCCCGCGGGAAGGGGGCTGTATGACCGAAGAGCAACTTGAACAATTCAAAGAGCACATCACGTGCTCCGCAATCGACCTTGTCTTTGACGCTGAATATTGGAACGGCCTTAACGTCTTACACCAAGCAAGAACCCGAAAAGCTGTTGTATCAGCACTCACATCCGCTGCGGCAACATTTGCCCTTACTGATGAAGAGTGGGCAGAGCGAATGGAATAAAGTGCGTGTAAGATAGCGGGAGGCATCATATAATAAAAATGAAAGGCAGGAAAGTGGCCTTACATTGCATGGTGGAATTTAAATATGTGCATTACTTTTTGTCGTGTAAATTAATTTTGTACCAGGTAAGATAAAGGCAGATAAGGAAAGGGGACATCATGAGTGAACTATTTGATGCAGTTTGGACAGCCATTGTATGGATTGTTGAGTTTATGCTTCTGTGGGCTATTATGTTTTATGTAGCCCCAGGTCTTGCGACTGCTATCCTTGTGGTGGTCCTTACCGTTGGGCTTTTTTGTGGTATCATTGGTGGAATAATTGGTTTCATTACTAGCTAATGAACAACTAAGAAATGAATGATATAGTATTATAATTGCCCCGGTGGCGGAACTGGTAGACGCACGGGACTTAAAATCCTTTGCTCTTTAGAGCGTGTGGGTTCGAATCCCACCCGGGGCACCAAATATTAATTCCCCTCTGGGAAAGTGAGCAAGAGATATGAGCATTCGTAAACGTAACCTTAATCAACTACATGATACTTTTTGGAATATCGTTGATGATATTCCACGTCCTGGCTCTTTTTATGATGATCTAAGTCTCACAGATAAACGATATATTGAAGAGGTACTAACTGATGTTTCCGCTCACTTGTTTAGTGAAGGCCGTAATGGTCAAAGCACATATATGTGTGGGTGGCAGTGGCCACTCCGCTGGAGAAGCGGTAGGAACGAAGGGCAGGTGAAAAGAGTTGCAGCTGAATGTGAAAGGATTCTTACGCGAGAATGCGGCTGGGATGTCGAAATTGAGACTGTTGGTCAGGCATATAGAATTATCCTGACTGCATCCGAAACTACGTCTAGCACCACTAATCAGCTAGATTTTTTTAACAAGGAATAAAATGGGTACTAGTTGTCATATCGCATATCAATGTTTTGATGGATCTATTCGAGGTTGCTATGTGCATTACGATGGGTATCCTGAAAACATGATTCCATCCATTCAGGCGTTCTTGAAAGAGAGGACGACGACATGTCTTATGTTGCATATTAAGAAAGCGCAAGCCACCGGAGGTTTACGTTGTTTTTCTTGGAATGGTATTGACCTTGACGAAGCACGTGCAGCTCGGCCCCCGACCGCCCGCGACTTAGGGCATGTTTCTCTCTTCAATATTGAAGTGCTGAGGAGTGGGAAACCTTGGGAAATCAATGATGAAAATTTTGGTAAGGGAACACATCATCGATATTTGTTCTCTATGAGGACAGGAAAGCTTTCGGCTGAATCTTGGAGCGATAAAACCGGTACCTGGGATTCTATTGAAGTTGATGGCATACGTAGTTTTCGATCACCCCCAGTAGAATGAGTCAACTTCAATGTAGGCTGACGTGGAGAGCATATGACTGTTAGTGTTTATCACCCTGCCCTGCTTAAGCAAGGGCAACGAGTAAAACTTAAGGCGCTGGGCGATACTTCTCAAGTCGCAATTGTTATTGTTCCCGTTCAGTGGTGGGGACTTAATGAGGAAAAACATGTTTATAGAATCGCATATGGGCGTGATGAAAAGATTATGTTAGTAGAACGAAAGGATATTGTCCTATGTCAGACGAAGCAATAATTGATCAAATTTGTGACCTTGCCACAACAGGACAATGGACAATCTTCGATATTATTGAATTTTATGCAAAAAAGAAGCGTCATTTGGATGTCTGGTCTGTACTTCAGGAGATGTTAAGGAGCGGCCACATTCGTATTAATGCGCAAGGAACCATTACTAGTTAGTAGCAAAATTAAAGATTAGCAAGCAATACTGATTGTGTGTAACATACAAACCTGCGGGTTAGAATATACACAATAAAGGGAGGCAATAACGCCATGAACGAATCTAGAGTAAACATTATTATTGATGATCTTTTGCTGCGATATCCAAAGGGTCGACTCAAGAAGCTGACCAAGAATGATTATCAAATTCAAGAGAAATATGACTATGATCGTGATACCCATGTAAAGAATGTTATTTGCACGAATCGTAGTGAATACTGGGGCTGGCGCAAAGAGGACCTGTTTGATCTAGGTTTTAAGAGAAGCTGCGATGTTGAGGAGTACGTTAAGGATCGATGGTTCAAGAATGAGATCACACATAGAGGAGGCTATGGTTCTAAGCGGGCAACGCTAACAAGGCGAACCCGTCGTATTTGGGAACGAATCCAGCCAGGCATCAAGGCAGTCGTTAATGAAGGTGGCCAAGGTGTCTATTCGATTAAAGGCGGCGGCTACGGCGGAGAATCTTTTGGTCATATCTTTGCTGAGTCAAAGGCAAAGGCTGAAAGTATTGCCTCGGTCATGTTTTTTCATGTCCTGACTAAGCACGATCAGGAGTGTGAAGGTTCGCCAATTAAAGCAGCGCTTATTAGCCGAGGCGACATCGACCTCGCGATGGAACAAAACAGCCGTTACTTTAAGGATATGACAGGTTCTATTAAGAACGATGCAGATAGAATCATAAATCTTCAAGCAAGGATAAATCGCAAGACTGAGCAGCTTGCAATCATGAAGGATTTGCAAGCAGAGCTCGTTAGTAGCGCACTAAGCAAAGGGTAAATAATAAATGAATATGGACCGTTAGCTCAGCAGGTAGAGCACCGGACTTTTAATCCGATGGTCCCGGGTTCGACCCCCGGACGGTTCACCATTTATAACAAATTATGAAAACACTCTATATCCATTACGATGTAATGCAGCTTATTCATGCTGACATCCATGCAGGGAAGAGAATACAGGCGGTTAAGAAACTTAAAAATGCGGCTAAGTGCTCACTTAAAGAAGCTAAGTATGGTGTAGATAATATTGGCGCTGATATCCTTCATGATGCTGATCGCCCGCTAGGCTCTCCTTTGTTTCTTAGTAATGCATTCTCGGAGGTGAAAGTAATCCCTCTTATTGCTAAGGTTGAGCTAGCAATGGGCGAAGGCAAAGCAATGGTGGATATTGAGACTGCGTCCTTTCAGATCTTGACACAGCTTGGCGTAATTCCACTAAAAGAACTTCGTCGGGTATTGAAACTTCTTGAGTTGCTTAAAGACTTTAATGAAAGTGAAATCTGTAATGCCGATGATGAAAAGGCCTAAAGTAGGTGACCTGGTGTGGTTTAAAAAAAATGACAATGCAAAAAGTGAAGTAGGTCAATTGCGTGATGTGAAACTTCCATGCAAAACCGCAGTCGTCTACTCACAGGACCGAGAGGTTTGTCAAATTCCTATTAAGCTAGTTGAGTGCAATGAATTGTTATCTTCTACCGGGCCGCTTGGGGATGGTAGCATATCATGGGAAGATTGGCAGCAGTTGGATATTAATAAACGAGAAATGCTAGTGTGGCCCTTTTCAAGCGGGAAATAAATGCGATGCCGATGCTCGTTCAATTTTCTCGTCATAGAGGTAATGTAATGAAAGCTGGAGATTTAGTACAAAGGAACCCGCAAAGGCGATGGTATGGCTTGACACCATCTGAAATGGGTGCGAGGGGTATTCTTCTTAAGATGACATACGTTACATATGATAACAAGGACAATAAATGGCGAGTAATGTGGAGCGCAGATAATATCACATGGACAGAGGTTTTAAGAGAAGATCAACTATGCCTGTGTAATGAATCCAATTCATAGGTAAAATAATAACATAAGTGAAAGGTGCTGACATTATGGATAGAGAATATATTTTGAACGAGGTTGCTCCTCAAATTGTGGAGCTTATTACTAGCCATATTCGGACTGACGCTGATCGGAAAGAACGATGGCGTTATGTTAAAAAGGAAATTGAACCACAGTTGGCGAACCTCATTGGACTCGACCCGGCTTGGCCTATTAAGGCATACCAGCTAGTTCAGTTTGATATTGATGAAAGTCGGGGTCTTTGCCTATTGAATTATACACCAGGCGCGCATAATATTCTTCATGATATTGATGAAGGGAATGGATGGACTCTTGTAATGCGCCAATTGCGAGGACTGCTTTTTAGTTTTGGTGAAGTGGGTGACAGTAGCGCAATTCAATTGGTGTCATGTGGTTTTGAAAAGTTCTTTAATCGAGGTGAAGTACCTGAAACGCGTGACGAGAATCTTCCTTTTGATAGTCCGATTTTGCTGCGCGCAAAAGAAGACGGCGCAATGGTTGAATTCTTTGAACATCAAGGTACAACTTCCGCGACGACACGTGGGCGTATTAATACGCTTTATGTAGAGCCTGCTATTGATCTGTTCGGACAGCAAACGCTAGAGCTGGCCAAGCGATCTGCATCAGCACTCGGCGTGGATCTGCTTTGCATTGTAACTGAATTTATTCATCCTATGAGTAAAGTTTATGTTGAATACAATGATTGGCGTGGCATTTATTTGCTAGCGGCATACGACACCTCAGGCCGAAAGGTGCCTCATGAACTTCTAAGACAGCTTTATGATTCCTGTGAAGGCCTGGGTCATTTGCGATTTCCGGAAGAGCGCGTAGCAACTCTCCGGCATATGGCTGCGGAACTAAAGGATCGTACGATTAACAATCGTGAAGGATGGGTTGCGCACGTTGGTGACATGATGGTGAAGCTAAAGTATGAAACGTATATTGGGCTTATGGTAGCTGAAAAGCTTAGTTATCGATATGTCATGAGTCAAATGATCAATGGCAGGTGTCAGTATATGTTTCAAACGCTGCCTGAAGAATTGCGAGAGCACGCATGGTTTATGGTGCAAGAGCTAAAGGATACTGTGACAGCTAACGATTCTTATTGGAGCTTGTATGATTTTCATAGCGAGCAAGAACGAGGAAGAGATAGTTTTAGGCAAATTTGCCGAAACTTTTGGCGTGAGCTTGAAACACCTATCAGGAGTGGGAATATTTAATGGTTTAGTCTTGGCTTTAATTTGTTTTTTGCGTAGCCAAGACTATTGAAAGAGGAATGAACGCGTCCTGTTAAATAGGGATGAATTCCAAGGCAATGCCTTTATGACACAGGTGAGGCACTTATTCGTTCATAAGTGTAGTAACCATTTAAATATTAGATAACGCAATGATCTGGCGGGACAAGCATATTATGTGGATTGATAAAGGCAAGCTTAAACTGTTAATTGACATAGCGTATCTTGATAATGGCCTAGCAATTGGGTCGATAGGTTGGAATAGCTGCGAAGGCAATCAAATTAGAAATTCTCTAGAGCAGCTTTCATATTCCGAAGCCCGAAAGGCCAAGAGGAAATTTCGTAAACTTCATAGAAGAATTAAAAAAGAAAAAATCAAGGAGGCTGAAAAGCGGAGGCCAAGAAGTGCATGGGTAGATGAGAATCCACAGATCGAGTGGCCGCGGCCGAAACGTCGCCTACCAGATGCAGCACTATCCCGACCGTGGCATGCTGGGCGTCGAGCTCGTGATGCGACAGCGAATAAACAAATTCAGGGAATTAATGACAATTATGGCAATAAAGGAGAGAGGCCAAATTTGCGTCAAGCAAGAGCCCGCCGAAGAGCCGTTGACTATTACTTGAGAGGAAAACTAGATGATTAATTTTGAACTATTTACAGATACCGAATTAGACAATTTAATTGGACGACTAATTGAATTGCCTCCTGAGGAGCGCACATCTTCCACCGAGCAGATGGGTCGCGAGGCCAGCACAGAATGGACTTCACGATATCCTGATACAATTTCGCCTAGCGTTTATGCGCTGGCAATGGAACGAGGAGGTTTTCCTTCCTGTTATACAGGGCCTCAGCAAACGGTAGAATTAAACACGATTATTGATAATAAAGGAGATCACGTAAATGTCGAATGACAAAAAGTATTTAAGGGTAAAACAACTGAAGTGGGAAATTGTGGCTGTGTCAGTTATGTTTGGGGCAGCAGTAGCACTTGTGAATATGCCTACACATAATGCAGAATCTGAACGGAATGTGAAAGAGACCGCTTGCACACCTATCTTAGCGGAGCTTAATGAGGTTTATGAACTTCGAGATGAAAAGCGTGCAAGGGTTGAGTCACTATTAGGACAACAGGAGACGGGAACTATCCCATTTGGTGATCAAGTTGTGGATTATGAATATCGATCATGGCAACTGCAAGACGCAGCTCTTGATCGGCGAGGTGATACGCTTGTTCGCGAGATTGCAGTCCACAATTGTTATGCAGCGAATGTTCGAGAATAAGATCATTAAGCTTGTACACACCACCTAGTTTTAGTACTATATGAATAGGAGACGAATGCATGTCTAATGAAACAAATGTGCCAGCTAGCGCAGGCACTAGAGCCGAAGCTGTTTTTGGCTATCAATTACAACACGCTCTTTTGTCGGTCGAAAATACAGTACGACAAGTAAAAGCAAGAATGGTTGCTCTCCAGCAACGCCTAGGTGCTTCTGTAGAAGAGCTAGAAGCAAAAGGGTATGAAGCCGTGATGCAGCAGCTTACAGAGATGCCCGCTGAGGTTCAAAGACTTCAAGAGCTAAGACGATCACTTGATGTTCAAAGAGAAGCGGTGATCTTAATTAAGCAGAGTCTTGATAAAATCTGCAGGGAGCGATAATGTCTAAAAACAGAACTAAAGAAATGTTCTTAAACACAATGTCTATGTGGCCGGCAGGCGTAACTATTGTTACCGCCAATGATGCTGGGCAGTTTCGAGGAGCTACTGTTTCCTCGTTTACTAGTTTAAGCGCTGATCCTGGTCAAGTAATTTTAGCGCTTAAAAACGATAGCAGGGTTCTTGAACTGGCAAAAACTACAGGCACTTTCTTTGTGTCTGTTTTGGCTGATGATCAGCAAGGCACTAGTAATGCCATGGCTCGCTATGAATCTGATGCTATTGATACGCCTCATATTCCGGATGCAGCGGCTACATTTGCTTGCACATTGAGTGAGGTATTAGCGCCGGCATTAGGTACTCATGTTATTATGGTTGGACGAGTAGACACATGCACGTTCCGAGAAGATGCAAAGCCGTTGCTTTATTGGAACCGCAATTATCGGCATGTCGGTTAAGGATACAATGTCTGAATTATTTAAAACAATTGTTGTAGACCCGCCATGGCTCGAACGTGGCGGAGGTCGTATTACCAGAGGTGCTCAGCGACATTATGAGTTGATGGATAAGGCAGCTATTATTAGGACTGTTACGCAGTGTGAGCACTGGAATAATATCGGCACCGACGCGCATCTTTATCTATGGGTGACTAACAATCATCTGCCTGACGGGCTTGAAGTAATGTCCGCGCTAGGTTTCAAATACGTGACAAACGTTTGCTGGTCTAAAGATCGTCATGGCCTAGGTCAATATTTTAGAGGCCAGCATGAGATTTGCCTCTTTGGTACTCGAGGAAAAGGCTATAACGTTCGAACAAGCGACAAGTCAATTTCTACTGTTATTAATGCGCGACGGACACAGCATAGTCGTAAGCCTGATGCGTTTTATGATATGGTAGAAAAAAGAAGCATTGGACCTTACCTCGACTTGTTTGGTCGAAGGGGTAGGCCTGAATGGGTTGTCTGGGGTGATGAAGCTCCGGAGGACGATAAGGAAATTAATCATATAAAAGTTGCCGACGAGGTTTATACTATCGACAATAGTGATATTCATGGAGCACCAATTTAAAGTTTGGATGCGGGTGTAGCTCAGTGGTAGAGCATCGCCTTGCCAAGGCGAGGGTCGTGAGTTCAAATCTCATCACCCGCTCCAATTTAAGAAGTTTTTGACGTGTGTAATGTGCACACTTCCTATGTAGAATGTAATTAATCAATCAAACAAGGGTGTTCATATGAAACGAATTAGTGCAATTCTTCAAATCGGTGACAAGGTTCGTATTGTAAATATCATCGACAATCTCCGTTTCCGGAGTAACAACCCCCGGACGCCGCATGTGGGGCCGGTCTTCACTGATATTGAAGAAGGAAGTGTAGGCTTTGTCACAAGAATTGGCGTGACTGGTTTTAATAGAATGCACCAACCTCGATACGTTGATGTAATGCTAGATTCAGGCCCTTTGATTGAAGGCGTTAATGTGAAAGAATATATCCGTAGGATTGTCAATCTTCAAGATTATGCTTTCGATGAGACTTATAACATTGGTGATATTGAAGATGAGTCGCTTTGGTTTCACATGACCAGCGCAATGGATTTTGGAGGATAATTTAAAAACTATTATGCCGGTATAGCTCAGATGGTAGAGCAGTTGATTTGTAATCATCAGGTCCCGTGTTCGATTCATGGTGCCGGCACCACTTTTGGGGATGTAGCTCAGTTGGGAGAGCAGTTGCCTTGCACGCATCA
>UEXM01002155.1_pt1 | contig 14558 bp, 13 predicted proteins | sample 1796661 | NCBI WGS metagenome assembly UEXM01 (sample SAMEA4772469, study PRJEB27181) | metagenome | reverse complement strand
TTGTTCAACACTTGCACTAATCATGTTACTGCTGATGTTACCATATGAGATATCGCTCTTATCACGAACATTTGCCTTCGGTGCAACAACATCAAGAACCATCTTACGCAATTTGTTATCAATGCTATCTGCTCTTACCATAATGAATCGAGACTTACCACCCTTTGAACGGACAACAAGTTTACCTGTTGTGTGTTTCTTTACTGCTTGCTTGACTTGCTTTGCAACTGCGGCGGTGTTGTCTTCATCCAGTTCAACCTCTTCACGAATTCTACCTTTCGCTGCCGACTGGAATGATAACTTGACAAACTCATCTCGGTTTTTTCCGTACTTGTCAATGACAGACTTAACTGTTTTGTCTACACGATATCCCCGTGATTTGCCCATGTGATTGATAACATTATCTAATGCTCTTCCACCATTTGAAGCACGGAATTCACGATAATACTTCTTGTCCATTACCTTCTCTAGTTCAGCGTGGACTTCCTTATGGAATCTTCCACTCTTTAAGAAGTGTGGGTCATCTCTCCTGACTTCATCCAGTTCAACGGATTCTTTTACCATCTTACCTTTGTACTTCTTCATGTATTTTGCAATACCACTTTTTGACACACTGGGATTACCGATTTGTGCAACACCTACTACTTTGTTTCCTTTAACATCTCCAATACCAACAGCAGAATTTGCTATGTCTTTTGCAAACTGATTTGCTTGTTTGTCGGAAGGGAATTCAAATGTTCCCACTATTTTAGCACCTGCTGGTCGTCCTTTACCCAAACCAATTCTGAGTTGTGGGTTTCTGGAAATCTTGACTTCATCCAGTTCAACGGATTCGGTAAAGGAGATCACATGGGATTTTCCATTCTTGTCCTTTTGTACCTTTACATTTTTAACCCTAAACTTTCTTTCGACATGGCGAGTTGCAGCCATAGTGTCCATTTTTCCTGAACGAGTCACCTTGTTGAATTCTTTGTCTATGGCAGTACGGGTTGCCTTCTCGTCGATTTGCTCAACTGATTCACCGATTAAACTCTTGTTCGTTCGCTCAAACTTCTTACGACTCTTTTCGTCTTTGAACTTCATCTTTACGGTTAGTTTACTTCTGTCTCCAACCATTCCGCCTTTTCCGAGCATCTTGTCGTACATCGCCTGTGTTGCCGCACCATATAGTTTTTGATATTCTGGTCTACTTTTTGCTTGGTAGATTTTCGTTGCTTCATCCAATTCAACGGATTCCGTTTGTGTCTTCCATTTACCACCGGCGGCCTTGTATTGTTTCGATGCCCATCCGTTCGCATACGCAGATGGGTAGACATCAAACTTCGACTTTGCTTGTGCTTTGAATTTAGACCAAAGTGATGGATTAGTGGGTACATTCTTTTCGTTTAAGTATTCTCTGAAGGATTTCATAGATTCTCCAATCTTGTTTGATACGTTTATGGGTTTGTTTCCGGTGCCTGGACGGTCTACATCCGAATCATTTGCTCTCTTGCGTCTCACAGCAGATGCTCTGTCTTTCTTGCTCATCTTTGCTGCTTTCTCTTTGGATAGGCACTTGGGTTTACCTTCGCCTGGTTCTCTTGCACACTTTCCGATGCGTTCGCCTTTGGTGTTGTATCGATCCCAACCACCACCACCGGCACCACCCTTCTTGCCAGTCCCGAACCATTTCCTCAAGTCTTCTGAAACGTCCTCGACTGATTCGGTGTAGAATTTCGGATTCTTTTCTCCGTACTCTCTTATGATTCTACCTGCAACATAGTTTGCTTCGTCTTCGTGCTTTGAACCAGTTGTTCCGTCCAATTTATCGACACCATCTCTCTCATGTTGAGACTGATGTACTAATTCGTGTGCAATGCTTCTTGCGATGTCAAAGAATCTTCGTCCACCCGATACAACCTTGATGCTCTTGTCGTTGGGATTGTAAGATGCGGTCGTCATCTCATCATTCTTTTCTTTCACTAGTTCTATATTTGGCTTTTCTTTCAATTTCAGATAGTCACTGGCAAATGACACAAAATCATCATAAGATGACTTCTCGGAAAGTTCAACGGCAGCATATTGTCTGAATGATTTCATCGATTCCTCCAGTGTTCGTATTATATATGATTATTGTAGAATGCACAAACTTATACATAGTAAGAATTCAAACCCCGTTTAATTAAACAAAAGGAACGAAACTATGAACATGTCAGCATTTAGACAACACCTAAAGAGTGTAGAAGGTAAACTTCTAAATCCACAAGCATCTGCAATGATGGAAGAGAAGAAACCCACCAAGAGTCTCGAACACACAATCATGGAAAACATGAATGTTGCTCCAAAATCTGGACCTGGTGCCGATGCAGCAAAGAAGTTGTATGCCAAGAAGAATGGCGAGAAGAATGGTGAGGAAGAGAATGGTGAGGAAATTAACGAGTATGGTGGTGGCCCGAAGAGGAAGATGGGCGAGTACGGTCATGGTAAGAAAAAAGAAATGTCAGAGGATATTCTTGGAGCATACCTCAATGACTACTTCGGTGGTGTGATCTCCGAAGACACATCCGACGATGATCTCATGAATGCAATTCAGGATCTCTTCGTTGTTGAGTCAGTTCTCATTGAGTTTCTTGAGAACGATGAAGTTGATGAACACATCGAAGAGGCAGTAAACGAATATCTAAGCGAATACTTCGGTGACGAACTATCCGAAAACACATCTGATGATTCAATTGCAGAAGCAATTACAGATTTGTTTAATGTTGCAGAGGGTGTTCGACAAGCAATCGCTTGAAGAAAAACTTAAACAAAATACTAAAGGACACGGTTTCGGCCGTGTCCTTTTTTTACAATCAGGTAACATTATACATATATCAGTGAGTAACCAAATCACATCCCGAAACCACTAAGACGATGCTTATCTAGCATCGTCTTTTTCTATAAAGGAACACAAATGAGCAGAGAAGTACTTTTACTCAATTCCAGCGAAGAAGTGATACAAGTGATCGACTGGAAAAAAGCAATCAAGTTACTTTCAAAAGGGAAAGCAAAGAAACCCTTTAACTATAATGAAACATACTCAGTGAAAACAGTGCGAGGAGAATATAAAGTTCCAACCGCAATTGTCTTAGTCCGATATGTTTATCTGCCATTTGATGATTCGATGCCAACGAGAAGAAATATATTCAAGAGAGACAACTGGACCTGTCAGTATTGTGGTGTTCGTAGAAAGAATCCAAAGTCATTAACAATTGATCATGTATATCCCAAGTCCAAAGGCGGTGGTACGCAATGGACAAACCTTGTGACTGCATGTCCCAAGTGCAACGGAAAGAAGTCGAATAAACTTCTGAAAGAATGTGGTATGAGACTCAAGAACAAACCCACCAAACCAAAGAGAATTGCTCTTCAGATGGTGGGTCTGGACGAATCCGGTAAAGAACTCTGGAGTCGTTGGGTTGATTTAGTTTAAGAGAATGACATCAATTGCTGTTGTATCATGAAGTCCCTTAATGCGAAGGGGTAGTAAACTATGGGCGCCTACATTTATATCGGTTGAGCCTGGATTGTTGGCGTCCGCAGAACTATCACCAGTTGGTCCGAATATTTGAACGGAAATCTTTCCTGCTGAAGCAGTGTTGTTGTAAATTGCCTTATAGTTACCGGTCACTCCTGTACCAGCACTGACAAATCTTGCTTCGTTATACATTGGTTGTGCCATTATCGTCTCCTTAGTTTGTGGGGTATCGTAATATATATGCTTTTAGGAATCACAAAGGCATACATATAAAGATTAATCAGGAGGTCGGAATGCAAGAGCAACAAGGAAATCTTATGCCACAACTGAGTGGGTTGCCGGGACCACGACCATTTAACAAGGGAAAAAATAAAATGGAAAACGAAAACACAAGCAGCAATCCAATGCAAGCAGACGGAAAACCTGACATGGGTAAACCAGTAACCGATAGTGTAGACGAGATCGTAGCAAAGGCAGCAGCGGCACTTGGTGCAGGTAAAGCATTCGGTGGTTGGACTGATAAGGTAGAAGAGGGCATCGTTGCCGGCGCACCAACCACGAATTATAGAGGGAGTCCATCCTCGCCTACGAGAGCATCAACTCAGCACGCGATGACTCGTGATCGTCAACTCAATCAGGCAAAGAAAAATCGAACGGCCAGTGGTAAGGCTGGTGGCGAGGGAATGAAAAAACCATCTCCTGAAAGGCGAGCATCGGCAGTACGACGAGGAGGTATCGACCACACTGGTTCCGCCAGCAGGTCAAACACGGAAATGGGAGCGAATAGGCGAGAGCGTAGCAACGCCTCTATTGCCCAGAACATGAAGAGATATGCATCTGATACAGTCGAGGAAGGTAACAATTCACCACTCGTCAAGACTGGTCCAGACTCATCCCGTCCAGTTTCGCAACAACAATATACCAATACTACTCGTCCTTCTGATGTCGAAAGCACAATGTCAAGAGTCAGAAATATTGCAAAACGCACAATGAATCAACAAAATCAACAAACAAAAAAAAAATGAATGAGATTGCTTTCCTTGCACCACTTGCAGCAAAGGCCGCTGGTATGGTAGGAAGACACCTAGCAAGTAAAGCAGTGGGTAAAATGTTCAAGAAAAGCAAAAATGCTGGTGAGGATTCAACGGTGCCAAATGAACAGTAGAATGTACAACCAACATCAACTCGATGAGATCGCTCCTCTTATTGGAGCAGCAGCAAAACTTGCACCTTGGGCGATGAAAGCAGGACGATGGGCGTTTGGTGCTTCAAAGTCTGCAAAATTTGCAAGAGGTGCGGCAACTGCGGCGGGTGTTCTTGGTGCTGTGAATAAAATGAAAGGTTCCGGTGCAGGTGGAGGTGCAGGTGCAGAGGGTGATGGAACCAGCGGAAGAGACTGGGAAGAATATAGAGACGCATCCGCCGCAAGGTCTCAAAAATTATCCTCCACAATAGATCCAAGAGAGGTTGGTCCCGATGGTACACCGGGAGATGATGATGAGTCTAAAGAACCAGGTCCTCCCGAAAGACCAGATCCACGAGGAAAATACGCAAAACCAAGTAAGGAAAAAGTAATGAAAGAATCAACAATGAATGAGTCATGGGCAAAAAAAATTGCAGGTGTTGCAAGAGGTGTTGCAAAAGGTGCAGGAACAATCGGAAGAGGAGCAATGGCCGCTTCAAGAATTCCTGGCGCTAAAGCAGTTGCCGGTGGTGCAATCATTGGTGGTGCATTAGCGGCGAGAGCAGGGGTGAATAGAAGAAGAAAAGCAGACTCCGCCTCCACATATGGTGGTGGTAGCAGCAACAATCCATATGCTGGAAGAAGTATTGCAGGTAGATTGTCAGAAAATAATAATGTACAAGAAGGCATCATTGGTAGTGCGGTAAAAGGTGCAGCACTTGCTGGAGCAGGATATGCAGCATACAGAGGAGTAAAGGCACTAAGAAACCCCGAGACGAGAGCAAATATCGGTGGTATGGCGAGAAAGGTTGGCGGAGCAGTTCGTGGTGGAATTTCAGCACTCGCAAGCAAATGGAAAAAGGCAAAACCAGCAGGTTGAAAACACAACTACATATTATGAAGATTGTTCTTGAAATTTAATACAATGGAGTTATACTATGAATATGCAGAAGAAGTTTACACATACTAGTCCCCCCGTTGAACTTGGAGAGTTTAGAAGTTTCACAGATAATACCGGCACTCGTTTCTACGAATCGCCTGGTGGAAAGTATCCTAGTGTGACTACTGTGACTGGGTTTGAGAAGAAAGCATTCTTTGCGGAGTGGCGAAAAAAGAATCCGAAAGAGTCGAGACGAGTACTCAACCGGGGAAACAAACTACACAAACTCATCGAAGATTACCTTAACAATGAAGACATAGATTTGCTTTCCTATGGACCACTAGTGGCATCTTTGTTCACACAAATGAAAAGCACACTTGATAACATTGATAACATTCAAGCACTTGAAGTACCACTGTGGAGCGACACACTGGCACTTGCTGGTAGGGTAGATTGTGTTGCAGAGTATAATGGAATACTATCTGTAATTGACTTCAAGGGTAGTACTCGACAGAAACGAGAAAAAGACATCGACAACTATTACCTGCAAGGCACTGCATATGCAATCATGTGGCACGAAAGAACAAAGACTCCCATTCGTGAGTTTAATATCATAGTTGGATCTGAAAATGGACAACCATGTCAAGTGTTCACTGGTAATCCTGTGAAGTATGTACCAAAACTATACCAAGCAATTAAAAATTATCATATTGCAAATCCTGCACTCCTAGTATAAAAAAAAGATAAATACTTGTATGATTAAATCGTTCGTACAATTCATCTCAGAAGCCTCAAAGAATGTCCACATGACACACGTTGAGGACTTGGTGTTTGAGGGCAGTAAAAGAGCAGAAGAAGCAGTCTCATTCTTAGAAGAGATCGCAAAGATGCTCGATGGTAATAGCAAGTCGAGAACAAATGCAACAGTCAAGTGGGACGGTGCGCCTGCGATTGTGTGTGGTATCAATCCAGAGAATGGTAAGTTCTTCGTTGGTTCAAAGAGTGTATTCAACAAGACACCGAAGATCAACTACACCATTTCTGACATACGAAAGAATCATAAAGGTGGAGTTGCAGATAAACTGGCAGTAGCATTGAAGTACCTGAAGAAACTTCCCATCAAAGGAATACTTCAAGGTGACATGATGTTTGGACCGGGTGATATAAAAACGAAGAACATCGATGGCGAATCACACTACACCTTCGCACCAAATACAATTACATATGCACTACCCATTGACTCTGATGCCGGTAAAAAAGTTAACCGAGCCAAGATGGGAATTGTGTTTCATACAACATACACTGGTAGCAGCATGTCTAAACTATCTGCATCGTTTGGTGCAAACGTAAAGAATCTAAAAAGAAATAGTTCCGTCTGGGTTGATGATGCAGATTTCAAAGATGTAAGTGGAACAGCAACACTAACAAAGACAGAATCAAGTTCACTCTCCTCCATACTATCTACAGCAAAGGGTCAATTAAAATCAGCAAAATCGTTTTTAGATGAGATTGCAACAAACAAAAAAGTAATTGACAATGTAAATATTTACGCCAACTCTAAAGTAAGACAAGGTTCAACAACTCTTTCTACCAAGGAATTCATAACATTCATGAATGACAAAATACAGAAAGAAATTGACGGTCTTAAATCTGAAGAGGCAAAGAAGAGAAGAGAATCAACAAGGGATCAGATGGTAACATATCTAAATACCAAAAATAAAGAACTGGATTCTGTCTTCTCTTTACATGCCTCACTTACAGAAGCAAAGATAATTCTTGTAAGAAAATTAGAGTCGGTGAAGTCAATTGGAACATTCATTCAAACGTCGGATGGTTTCAAAGTGACTGCACCAGAGGGGTTCGTTGGTATTGATAAGTATACTAGTAATGCAGTGAAACTTGTTGACCGTTTAGAATTTAGTAAAGCCAACTTCACCGTACCAAAAAACTGGTCTAAGTGAAGGTTGAATATTGAAGGAGAAAGATATGAACAAAGACTTAGTAAACAGAAGAAACAGTAAAACATGGGTTAGAATGAACGATAACAGCAAGTCCCATGTGTGGAGAAGTAAGTTTGTTGAAGAACATGGTGGAGAATTTGTAAAAAAAGGTAGGTTCTGGGAGTGGCAAACTATACATAGTAGTGGATCTGAAGAGGTGATTGAAAAGACGCCGATGTATGAGTTTAAGGATAATGAAGGTAAAACACAGTTAGTTGATAATCTAATGAAGTTTTGCCGGGAAAACGACTTAAACAAATCAGCCATCTATAAAGTGATGGGAGGCGAAAGGAAGCACCACAAAGGATTCACTTGTAGGAAGGTTTATAAATAATCATTTAGGAGAAACTCATGGAATTTTTACACTCAGCACTCGGAACAGTATTTTACACAATCGTTGTATTTGTCGCTGGCGCCTTGATAGGAACGCCTCTGTGGACCTGGGTAAAAACAAAATTACCGTGGAGTAAATGATAAAATAAACCCCACCGACTTTCAGTTTTTAAAAGGAGGTGGTCCAGACATAACTGAACCTACGGATGAAAGTCGGTGGGGTTAAAATACAAAACTGGGGAGTGTACTTGTATGTATACTCTCCAGTTTTTTTATACATATAGGGATGCATTTAGGAGTCTTTACATGAAAAAGATTGTGTTTACATTCGGTAGATTCAACCCACCTACTACTGGTCATTACTTACTTGCCACCCGTGTGAAGGAAGAGGCGAGAAAAAGGAATGCTGAGTACAGGATATATGGTAGCAATACCAAAGATCCAAAGAGAAATCCTCTCACACCAACAAGCAAATCAAAATTTATGAAGAAGGTTCTGAACGATAGAAACGTCGTGGTAAACAAGGACTCTGGTAATCCATATGCAGTGCTTCAGAAATTGAGTGCAGAAGGATATAGTGATGTCACTATGGTAGTGGGTTCGGATAGAGTTCCTGAATTCAAAAGAGGAATCAAGAAGTATATTGGCAAAAAGGGATACGAGAACATCAAAAATTTTGAAGTGGTATCTGCTGGTGATAGAGATCCAGATGCAGAGGGTGTTGAAGGTATGTCTGCATCTAAGATGAGAGCAGCGGCAGCAGAGGGAAACATTGATGCGTTTCGATTGGGAGTCCCATCTCATGTGTCAAGTAAAGATGTGATGGATTTGTTTTATGCAGTCCGAAGAGGTATGGGTATCCGAGGAAAGATTGAAGAGTCGTGGTTCAACTATGACGAGTTTGCAGAGTTTGTCAATGAACAGTCAGAGTTAAACGAATTGACACTTCAGGCAAGAAGAAAACTTTCTATGCGTATGAAGAAGACTGCGAAGAAACGTGCTAGGGTTAGAAAACTTCGTGAGAAGAGAAGAAAAACAAAAGTACAATTGGTTGCAAGAGCAAACAAGCAAGCGATCAAGAAAATTCGCTCAAGGTTTCATAAAGGTAGATCATGGTCTGAAGTTTCATTTATGGAAAGAGGAAGAATCAGCGAAAAACTAAAGAAGAAGAAGAAAGTAATTCAACGAATTTCAAAACGACTCATTCCTGCAATGAACAAAGCAGAGAAGGAAAGACTAGATAAGGTTAGAACACGAATGACTAGTAAAGATCCTGTAAAAGCGATTGCACCTACAAACGAACACATCGACATCATGTTTGAAGAATACTTGGAGGAGATAGCAGTTCCGAGAGCGAGACCTAGAGACAAAGTTTCTAGTAGAGTTGCGGCACAAGATAAGGTAAATAGAGAAAAGCAAAAAGCACAGGACAGGGGACTGGATGCTAAGAAGGTAGACGCGGCAAGAAAAAGAGGGGAAAGAGCAAACGGTCAAACTGATAACCGTTCCGACAAACAGAAAAAGTTTCCCAACTTACAATCAAATGATCCTGTAGAAGTACAAAGAGGAGATGAAGTTGAGATTGTTTTATTCAAAGATGCCAAAATAGATCAAATCAAATCTTCGAGACCAGTAAAACCGGGACAAGCAAAATCAATTTCAAATAAGCCAGGATTTGTTTGTGGTGAAACAGCACAAGCACTGGGTGTTAATTGTGACAAGGTTGCACAGGCACAACAAGCACAACAAGGGCAGCAGACACCAGAACAAGAAGTAAATCCAGAACTACAAAAAACATCCGATGCACAACAAATTGCTCAATCAAAACTTAACACTGCTCAATCAAATCAACAACTTGCTGATCTGGAAGCACAGCAACAACAACAGAAAGATGCCAAAGAAGCAGAATTAGCACAGGCATATCAAAACCCATATGCACAACAGTTAGGAATTGAAACCAAACCCCTACCCAAAGGCAAGAAAGAAAAGGAAAGGGGAGATACATTTCCTTCTGCCGGTCACAAGGCAGTAGATGCAGAGTTTGCTTTGGTTGCTGCCGCTAGTGGTTGTCATGATTTAACTGGTAAAAAGATGAAAGCATGTTTAGATGCTGCGAAGGTGAGTACAGGGGATCAAAAAATATTAGCACAGAGTTTAACACTCACGGGTGCTGGTAGAAGAATGTGGGATACTCTGGGTAAAATTATACCAGAGAACATGAAGGCACAGCACTATGGTAAGGGTGGACCTCCGATCACTTTGTCTGACACTTGGCAAAGAAATAAAGCAGGAGACAAAACACCAAAGACTGATTTGTACTGGGAAGATGAAAAAACTGGAGAGTCAATAAGAGCATCAATGAAAATTGGTGATGGACAACTCATGTCTGGTGGTGCAGAAGAATCTATGGCAACACTTGAGACGGCGATGAACCGTATGCGTGGTTGTAAGGGAGTAGATAAGAACGGACAAGGAACTGACTGTCAACGAAATCCAATGTCAGGTGAAGCAAAAGCAATAAAAGCAATCCAAGAAATTAAAGAGGATATTGCTAAATCATATGACAGAGATAGTCTTGGTGCGGGTATGGGTCCAACGTCATGGTGGTTGGACGGTGGTGTCGTAAAAACACCAGGCGATAGAGAACCAGATTGGTGGGGGAAAGACGGATCACCAGGCTCCAAGGGTGTCAAGTGGAAAGATGTAGTTGGTAAACCGCCAAACAAAGCAGACTTTCCAAACTACAATGAAAAGACAATCGATAGATTGAAGAATGCAAACTCTTCTCATAAGAGGATCATGGGTAATATTGAAAATCTATTCGAGGAGAGTGAAGAGTTCAAGAGACATGTAATTTACGAATCATTAACTGGTTGTGGTAAATTCTGTGGTTGTTGTGGTCAGGATGTGTGTAATGATTGTCAAGAGAAAGCAATGGCGACTCACATGGTTACTGCTGAGAAAGATGGAACAAAGGCAGCACTCACAGAAATCGGTGGACCGAATAGTCCGTTCGTAACTAAACTACTGAAGCAAGTGAACGTATCCGTGCGTCTCAAGAGCAGCCAAAAAATATCCAAAGCAACCGGGAAAGAAGGAAACTATAGTTGGTGGTCTGTTCTTGGACTCACCACAAGTGGCGGATTCATGGGTGAAGAAAATGTACAGGCATTTCTTGAGTTCAATGGTGATACAGAACATCCAAAAAACCAAGTGAAAAAAGCAATGGAGTCTATTGGGGATGATCCACAAAAACTCCTAGAGTTCTTCGGTGCTGAAATTGAAATGGATGTAACACACGGAAATCTAGCAGACACATTCGCAGAGAATACATCTGGTAAGCACACTGAGATTGTAATCAACGGAAAGACAACAAGAATTCCAATCGAAAATCCAGAGGATTATAGAGATTACCAGAAGGAAGCAGAAGAAGGCGAAGACCTAGACGAATCATTCCGTGTGCTGACTGAACCAGACATTCTTGACAGACTAGTAACACAGTTGAGAGATAAAGGAATGGAAAAAAATAAAGCATACGCAGTCGCTACTTCACAGTTGCAAAAACGTGGTGTTCTTAAAAAGGGAACGAACGACTTGACTACACATGGAGAAAAGAGAGACTCGATGGGTGCCGCAGGTAGAGCAAAGGATAGAGCAGCGAAGAAGGATGGTAAGTCTCCGAAGGATTATAACTATAATCCAAGAACAAACATTGCAACACAGAAAGAAGATTGTGGTTGCATAAATGAAGACAACACCGCCGCAATTGCAAAGCAAGTTAAGCAAGCAGTAAAGAAGTATGTGACTGGTACTCCCAGAGTTCAATCCAAGGGTGGTAAGGTTCGTTTCATTATGCTACGAGCAGACAAAATTGACAACAAACTTCGCAAGATGATTCTTGATGTTGAACATCCAAACGCAAAGGTTCGTGATAAGAATAATATCTCTTATGGAAACATCAGCGATAGAATTATCAGTGCGGGTGCAGATGTATGGATGGATGCACTTGGGTTGAAAGAATCCGTTCAATTGAATGAATGTTGGGACACACATGTTCAACAAGGATATAAAATGAAAGGTGGGAAGAGAGTTCCCAACTGTGTACCAAAAGGTTCTACAACTAAATTTGGAGAGTCAACCACACATGGTATTGGAACATTTGCAAAAATAGACATTCAAGAGGGAGCAACCATAAGTCTATATCTCTTGGACTTGATGGAAAATACACCCACATACCAACGAACAGACTTCTGTAGATTTACAAATCACTCACACAAAAATGCCAATATAACTCTCGAACGAATTGATGGTAGTCTTCATGCAACAGCAAGCAGAGACATTCAAGAGGGAGAAGAGTTCTTCATGGACTACTTCCATGTTCTTGACAACATCGGGACGGACATGAACATCATTGAAGATGTTCTAAGATGGACAGAAGGATATGAAAACCTATACATTCCAGAAGATACAATTCAATCCTTTGCACACGAACTATCATACCTCGTAAGCATAGGTGATTGCCCAGAACTGTCTGAGGAGTTCTTGAAAATTCTTCCTGAGTACACAGTATCGGAAGATGAAGATCCGGTGAAGAGAGCAAAAAGGCAAAAAGAATATAACGCCAGGCCTGAACAGAGAGCAAGAAGAAGTTCGAGAACAAATGAGAGAAACAAAAGAATAAGAAAAGGACAGGTGGAGATTGGTGATGGAAAAGATATAGATCACAAGGACGGTAATCCACTAAACAACTCCTCTTCCAACATAAGCATAACATCTGCGAATTACAACAGAGGACGAAATAATAACAAAGGCAGAACCAACGAAGAACATGGTGCAGGTGATATGGGAACAAAGGAATTGCTTAAAAAATATCTAAAAAATACACCCCATATGACTATTGATGCTAAGTTCAAGAAAGAGATGGATTGATGGGAGTAGATCATTGGATCGAATTGGGGGTTGCTATAGGAGCAATCGTAGTGGGAGTGACTTTTGGCATATATAAAGTGCTGAAAGGGAAAAGTGTAATGCTATTAGACACATTGAAAACCAAGGAACAGTTGAAGTTCCCCACATCTTGCTTCTGGCAAACTCACACCAGAGTTCACGAGACTCTCACTGAATTGAGAGTAAAGACAGATTGTGCAAGAGGTCAATTGGTGCAATTCCATAATAGTGGTCATTTCTTAGACGGTATCTCGATGAAAAAGATGTCCCTTACTCATGAATCGCTCGAAAAGGGAGTTTCATCTGAGATGGGAATCAAGAAAGACTTACTTCTTTCCATGTGCATAGATGGTTTAAACTTGCTTCTTGAGGACGATCCACAACTATACATGGTATCGGATATGGAAGATTCTTGGTGTAAGCAGTTCATGGAGAATAGTAATGTCATATCATTCTCATTCCTTCCCATTAGAAGACAGGGATTAGTAATAGGATATATCATGTGTCAGTGGTGTAGTTGGACAAAAACTGATATAATCGATATAGAGGAAGTAGTTTCTGAAATAACAACTGCAAGAAATCTAATCGAAATACAACTGGAACAGGAACTGGCAGGAACTAAAAAACAATAAATAGTAGGGTAAACCATAATCTACTGGAGATAAACATGAAAAGTTACAAAGAATTACAAGAAAATCTAAAACCAATCGCCGAAGGACAAGAAACTTCTGGCGGTGCTGCCAGAAGCGCCCATAGCGACTTCGGTGTTCATAGAATTGAACACCCAGAGCAATTGGGAAGACTCAATGCATTCTTGAATGCGTTTACTCAAATGGAGTTCATGGAACCGAAGGCAGCGATTGCAACGATGCGTCACAAACTCAATCTAGCAGGACTTGATTTTGATTGGAACAACACATCAACATATACACCAGAAGAAAACTTAAAACTTCCACTCAATAGGTTTGGTGGTTCTTTTGGGACAACTCCCACCCATGATCTAAAACAAGGTTTCTATAAAGGCGATAACATCTCCGAGTTTAATGGTGGAGTTGGTTTGGCTTTATCCATAGATGTATATCAGGAGGATAGTGGATTGTATCAAATGGATGCAAAAATTATTCCTAACGCTGAATAGTCAATCTTCTTTTTTATTATGGATTTTAAGTCACTCGACAAAAACAATTTTATGATGTTCGCAATGAAGATGTACACCAATCCTCAGTGTTTGGGTATGGATGAGTTTTACGAGGACTTGAATCGCATAAAGTATATAAAGAGGTTGTTGGGGAGGTATGAAAAAAAAGGTTCAATGAGAGAAAGATTAGTATTAAATCATATCATCATATTAAGCAATGTGTTCGGTGCAGAGGCATGTTCTAGAATACTTTTTCATAAGATAGAAGATAAGTTTCACTCATACTTAAAATCATTTTTAGAATACTTGAATCTACTACCAGTTCAGATACCAGAAGTAAAATTACAAGAAATTCCAACAGATCATAAAATCAATACAATGCTAAGAGGATTGAAATGATACTAAAAGAAAATAATTTATATGAAGCAGGAGACATGAGTGATGCAGGTCGAGTGATCAGTGCATTTACTGTCTTTAAATTTATCAAAATTAAATCTGATCCTTTCACTAAGATGGAAGCATATAAACTAGGAATCATCGACGCAAAGGGAAAATTTCTCAAGAAAGTAGATGAGTTAGAG
>UEXM01002154.1_pt1 | contig 14563 bp, 27 predicted proteins | sample 1796661 | NCBI WGS metagenome assembly UEXM01 (sample SAMEA4772469, study PRJEB27181) | metagenome | reverse complement strand
TCATCGTATCTAGCTAAGTTTAAACTAGATAAACAACAAACAAAACTATGTGACTCATCTGTATGTAATGTAATTTCACTACATATATTAGTCATATGTACTTTTAACCCGTGCTTTTTGTAAGCTGGTGGGTTACACTTATTTGTATTCCCCTTAAATAACACGTAAGGTTCTCCAGTAGCTTTACGCTTTTGAAGTAATTTTCCCCAACGTTTTCTAGCTTCTCCATCTCCTGATTCAACTCGTCGCATAAACTTGTCGCCGACCACAGCGCACTGGTGCAGGTTGAGCGATTGACGGTTAACGTCTCCTTTAGGTTCACGTATTTCGAGCCACTCATCGAAATCGGGGTGTTCAATGTTAAGATTAACCGATGCAGCTCCTCGTCGGACAGATCCTTGATTAGTGGCAAGTATTGTTGAATCGTATATCTTACAAAAAGGCACAACTCCATCACTTGTTCCATTTCCTTTAATTTTTGCACTGGCGGGTCTGATTTGATTAATTCCGATTCCTACTCCACCGCCGTGCTTTGCGAGTAGCATCATCTCTAGGTTTTTACTACCTATATCGTATATACTATCTGCGACGTCTATACCAAAACAACTGATCGGTAAACCACGATCTGTACCAGTGTTAGACAACACAGGAGATGCAAGACACAGCCAACCTGACCAAATGTATTCAAAAAATTTATCAGCCATCTCAGGACGTTCTAAACGTCTTGCTACAGTATTACAAACTCTATGATAAGCATCTTTAGGTGATTCATTTTTTAAAAGATAACCACCACCAATTGTTTTTTTATATACGTCGGTATCTCCCCAGTTAGGGTAATCAATACCTTTTTTCCATTCTTTATTCCACATATTATCCTATTAAATGTTTTGTCCAAGCAAATAAACCATTAATGTTTAATGCTACTAAATTCCATTGTTTTCTTGACGCCGTCTGTATCATTACGCATACAAAACCTAGTATGTATAATCTAGGATCAATAGTCCATTGAGCGGCTATTAAAAAGCCCGCACCCATATAGCCTATTCTACTCGAAAGTTTTTCCAGTGGTGTCAACCTCCTTTGTCTCACTAGGCTTTTTAGCCAAGTCTTTTTTAAGGTCTTCGATAGCTTGTTCATAATCTGGCATTTTTTTTATTGTTTCTAATGTACCAACAGCTAGATCTTTGATCTGTGCTATTTCATTATACATATGTTGTGAAACTCTTGTTAAAGCTTCAACTTTGTTTTTTATTTCTATTATTTTACTTTCTTTCATACTGTTTAGTTTTATAAAACATTACAAATACTTTTCTATTTTTAAATTTATTAGGATATTTACTATGAAAATAGTGACAAGGGTATGACACTAGTCTATTAGGCCTATACCCTATTACAGTTTTTAAATTCCATTTAGATATATCATTAGAGTCTTCGCTTAATAAATCGTTAAACTCTTCTACTGTTTCGCCTTTGTAAACATCTCCATATTCTTTGTGTTCCCAAAAAGCTGTACCATTTAATTCATCTGTGTTGTCACTAGACATATACAAAACAATAGCTCTATCAGGTTGCTGATTGTTTATTATAGAATCATTATGTATTCTCCAATCGTCATCTTGATTTTCTTTTGCTTGTCTAAAAAAACATAATATATTTTCTATTTCACATTTTTCAATAGCACCTATTTTAGATGTAATATATTTAACAAAATTTTTTTCAGGTTCTATAACCCAAAAGCTTTTGCCTGGTGTTTTAACTTCTTTAAAATTTATTAAATTTTCATTTAATATTTTAAAAAGTTCTTCGTCTATAAAATTATCTTTTACGTATATCATTACCAAACATCTTCAAAATCTTCGCCTTCATTTGCTTTACTATAGTCAGTCGGCCTAATAGCGAAGAAATCAGTGTGAGTGTGACCCCCAGTAAGATGATCGAACCAAGCCATTTTGTCAATTGACTTTTGGTCATAAGACTTTTCTGTCCAGTCCCACTGTTTGTATTTCCTTTCAGTGTATCCGAGCTCTGCGAGTTTATCACCGACTCTTTTTTTGATGAAGTGTTGTAAGTCATAAGCTGTTAAGTTTTCTATATCACCTGCTTCAAACATTTTAGTAATATAAGACATTTCTGCATTGTGCATTTCTAATGCGGCTAAATATATATGTGGCTCACATTCTTCTTTTAAACCTGGTATTTGAGAACACATGTGTCTAAACAATTGACAACCCATTTTACTATGTAGTGATTCATCTCTTACAGACCATTTCATTTGTTGACCTATACCTTTTAACATATTTCTCATTTGAAAACTGTATAGTACAGCAAAGGCAGAATATAAACTAACCCCTTCAGCAAAAGCAGAAAAAGTAGCAAGAGACTTACCAATACCAACAGGATCGGACCCGCCATAACTAACCAGGTTATCAAACCTTGCAGCAGTAGCAGGCTCATGGAGAAAAGCTTCGTAATCTTCGAGTCCAAGTGTTTCATTTAAATAACTATAAGCTACAGCATGTATTGTTTCTTGTGATCCGAACATCATGGCCATTTGCTGTATTTCGTGTTTAGGAAACCATGACACTACATTTTGCGTCCAATAATCTGACACAGCACATTCGGTTTGTGCAAAGCCTAATAGTATATTACCTACTAAACTTTTTTCTGCTGGAGTTAATTTTTCGTTCCAATCTTTAACGTCACCACTCATAGGTATTTCAGTGTGTAACCAAAATGCTTGAGCTTGTTTTAACCAACCCTCGGTGTAGTACTCAGGGTATTCAAAAGGTTTATAAGGTATTCTTTCTGTAAATAAAGGTGCTGCCATAATTATTTATAAATTTCTAAAGCTATATCTACAAAAGGTAAATAAAGCACGTGTGTTAATTGTTGATCTTCTTCGTAGCTTCTGGCCCCTAATAAAATTCCGGGATAAAAACCTACGCTTAAGCTCCAGTTTTTTGTTTCTTTTTTATCCATAGCATTGTATATTATATTGTTTTTGTAAGCGCGATATATCTTTAAACTTTACATAACCTTTTTTTGTTATAGACCATTTAATAAATTTATCAATTTGTCTTTCGCCATATTTTATTCTAGCTATTCTTTTATTTTCTTTAAAATTAGTTCTACGGTTTTGTCGCATTCCTTTTGGTTTTGAGGTTTGTATAATACAAACGGTTCTATTTTGTTTTCTGACACAAGCTTTTTAAACATTTTCCATCTAAGTGGAAATGACTCATTAGCTCTACCCTTGGTTTCAATTATAAAACCTCTACCTACAAAATCAGGAGTATATTTAATATTTAATATTTTTTTATTACCTCTGTTTTTGTAATCCCCTTTGCTATTGCCACATCTTTCATATGACTCAAATGGAAAACTAAAACCTTCCATAAGTTCGAAAGTTTCTCCCTCATACAAAGCTTTTATTTTAGCTTTTTTTAAAGCCATATACATATAACGTTCTAAACCTGATGCAAAGTTTATTCCGTCATATGTAATTTTTTTAGACTGTACTGGTCCTTTTTTTCTTTTAAAGAATCGTTTCTTCATTTACTTCTATATTGGTTACGTCTGTAGTAAACTTTTTATAAGCAACTTCTTCAATCTCATCTTGCAAACATCTTTTAGCCGCTTCAATGTATAACAACGCATCCATTAATTCTTCTTGTACATCAATTAAAAAACGATTAAGATCTTTTTCTTGACCCTCAATCTCTTGCATCATTGTAGCTCCGTATTTTTTCTGGCCTATAAGGCTTCGTTCGTCCATCTTTCTTAAGACTTGTTGAACTATTTTATCTTGTGTTTTAATCTTCATCTTTTACAAATGTTCCGTTAATCATTTTACCTGTTCTTTTGTTTATAACTTCATAAGCTGTTTGTATACATTCTTCTATATAAACACCTCTTTGATGAGCTAAGTTTGTTAATACTACAACCATATCACCAATAGCATCTATAACTTCTTCTTGATCGTCTTTTATTAAAGCTTTAGCAAGCTCACCAGCTTCTTCTTGTAACTTAACATACTGCACCATTGGATCACCTTTTTCATATAAACCTCTAGTTTCAGCCCATGTTCTAATTCTGTTAAACATCATTTGGCTATCATTATAATCAGGAATTTTTATTCCTTTATGTTTAGGATTAAAAAACGCTTCATAAAAAGCTTTGTTATAAATATAACATCTGTTATCATTAAACATAGATGTTTTAGCATTTTGCATTATCCACGAAATGTTTTTGTTTGTGATTTCAAACTGGCCAAACTGTGGGTGTTGCCATTTTAGACCAATGTTATCGTTTAATCTACCTTTTAGTTTGTTTAAAGGTACAGGGAAAGTTGTGGTTTGTTCTGTTATGTTTATTTTCATTTTATTAAATAAGTTTTTATATTTTTTTAAATCAATCTTATAGCCATAAGACTTTTGAAGTTCTATTTCGCGGTCTGATATATAATCTATATCCGGTGACTGCTCAAGAACTTCATACTCATCCTTCTTATAGCCTTGTATAAGAGTAACTCTGTTATTAAGATCACGTGTAACACCGATCTTTTTACCCGGTATGTGGTATAAATAATACATAATTATAATTTATTGTTATAGAGGTGCATGTTGTGTGCTTGATGGTAATACCAACCAACATCAATAGACAGTCTGTCTGCAATCATTTTTTGTAACATGCTAAATTGATATTGATCATTGCAAAAGCCGTACCAGATGTCATTAGATCGCATATAAACAGACATGTTCAGCTTATCATTAAGTATTGTAAACTGTATTGCATAAGTACAGGGAGTATCTTTACGATACTGCTCAAATTCTTTAGCATCATATATGCTTATTGCTGCGTGTCTAGTATTAGGGTGTTCTCTAAGCTTACCAACAACATAATCAATTTGATTATTACGCTGCCATTGCCAACCATAATTAGACATTACGTTTCCATCGCTATCGGCCATACGTTCCCATATTGGTGGCACTTTGCCGTATAATTCGCCTAGCTTTTTTATATTACGATCACCAGATAAATACCATTGCCATTCGGCTTCAGCATAATCTAGTTTCCAATCACGTTGTTTATTTGTTATGTGATTGTCTAGTGGATTTTGTATGTAAAAACCACAATTAAATAAAGCTTTTGTATTGTCAAAATCAATACCATCTTGTATTGCATAATTTAACAAATCTTCAAAAGCTGCATTTGCATTTTTATAACTGTTTAGCATATTTTTTGTAATAAAATTTATATAATTCAAATATTTTTTCGTTTAATTGTTTACCATTGTATTTAAACGGTGATCGTTTTTTAGCACCATTAACTTCTACGTCAATCCACCAAAAATAATTATCTTGATCACTGCTTGCAGCCCATGGAGATATTTTAACTCCATTATTAATACACCATAAATAAGCTTTAGTGTTTTCATCAGTCCACTCGGGTCCTAATATATTAACTTTTTTTCTACGCCAAGCATTCATTAATCCCAAGGCATTGCTTCAGTTTCAAGCTCAGCTAATTGATGAGGTATAAAACAACCTGATCTATGCTCCCATTTAAAATGAGCTTCAGCACCGTTTTCACCTAAGTTTTGAAACTTTACTTTAAGTACTTTTGCTTTAACTGTTTTAGCTTCGTAATCTCTGTGGACCAATATACCATGATAACTTGCATCATACCATTCACCACCACCCTTAATGTTATACATAGTAGGCTCTTCAATTTTTCCATCTTTATCTCTATACATTTTAGTAGGATGTGCTACAATAAAAACTAAAACATCATATTTTTTTGCAAACATTTCGATTTTAGTTAAGTATTCCATTGTATATCTATTAACATCCTCGGTTTTACAATCAATGTCTCTAATTTTATTAAAAGGATCAATCACAAGACATTTAATGCCTTTACGCTTAACAAGCTCTGCTCCTTTACGTAACACAGACTCAAGAGTATAGCGCTCCATATCAATATGAAAAAAGTTATCATTACAATGTTCAGACACTTGTTTCCATTTAGTTCCTCCTATATCATTTACATTAGGCATATCTTGCCATACTTTTCTCATTAACTTATGAGCGTGTAAGTACGTTGGTGCATTTTCAGGACTAGCAAAAGCTGTTTTCCATTGATATTTTTGATTGTAACCTACAACCATCTGATCAACGAAATCTGACTTTCCGCTACTAGGTATCCCAGTAACAGTGATAAACTGGCCAGTATAAGTACTAAAAATATTATCAAAATTAGACAACCCAATTTGGTAACCAGGTTTGAATCCGTTTTTAACAAAGTCAGTAACTTCATCTTCAACGTCTTTAAATGTTGTAACGTTTTCCAATGGCACAGGTCTTGCATTATTGATTTTTTCTGATAATTTTTCTTTGCCATATTTAATTAAGTATTCATTAGCGTCTTTACAATCTTCAAATGTTACTAAAAAACAAACTTCAGCTCCAAGTCTACGGACTAATTCTGATTGCAATGCTTGTCCAGCTTCATCTGAGTCAACTGCTAATATTATTTTTTCTTTATCTTCAAAATAATCTATACAATTATCTAAATAATCTAGGTTATTAGAATTTAAAGTAGCGCCATTAGGCACTGATATAGAATTTTTAATACCAGCTTCATATAAAGCTAATACATCCATTTCTCCTTCAGTTATAACGCAAGTGTCATAACCCACTATACTGTTTATATTATAGAATACTTTTTCAGCACCCTTATATAATTTAAAGTTTTTTCTTCCATCGCGATACTTAACATTAATAAGCTGATCACCCATGAAATAATTAAACTTTATTGTGTTCTCGGTCTTGCCGGTTTGTGGCATAAACTCAGGACCCTCACCGCACCGAAGATCGATAAGAGTCTGCTGAGATATACCTCTTGTTTTAAACCATTCAATTACTTTGCTAGTAGGAGGTTTTACCTCTACACTTTCAGGCCTTACATAAGTCTTTTCACTAGCACCTTTACGTTGATATGTGTGTAATTGAAATGATGAATCACAATGATGACAAGTACCCAAACCTCGATCCCAATCATAACTAGCACATTTAGCTTTTTGATTTTTAGGTTGTCTATGAGACGAACACAGGGGACAAATCCCCTGCGTTTTACCTACATCTAAATCGTGTTGGTTAAACTGGTCGATTAAAAATCCATTAATCTCCGTGTTGTTTACTTGCATGTATTACTATTTAAAATGGTAAATCATCTTCGACTGCTGCTGCAGGTGCAGGCGCCGCCTGTTGCTGAGGGTTGTCAAACTTTTTGACTTCTCCGTTAGTCCATACTAATTTTACATTACCTAAATATGTCTTTGCTTCTTTCGCTGTGCGTTCTTCTTTGCTTTGCGATACAATGACCGGACCTTGATTACCGAATTGATCAAGCTCATCGTTAAGAGTAATGCTGATAGGTAAGTATTTACCTTTCTTACCAACAATGATCTTATCTTTCGGTATCTCATTTAAGTTAATGCTTGCTGCTAATATTAATGCCATTAATAATTATTTATTTGGTGAAACATTCTTTGCATCTGGTCTTTAGTAGCACCAGTTGCTCTGCGTAGATTATCTACGGCTTTAACATGATTTTGATTAGTATAAAAATTATCTACACTAGTTTCTAATCCTGTTACAGTACATATTCTTGTTTGGTTTTTTCTTGTTCTAGCCATAATGGTTTAAAGGGTTTTGTTAATAAAATATTGAGTAGGATCAAAGCCTTCAGACTTATAAAATAATTCATAAGCCTGCACTGCTCTTTCGACTTTGTCCTTACCTCGTTCATAAAACTCTGGTGAGCAGTCAAATATACCTATTTGTTCTGTGTTTTTATCAATGGCAATAAATACCATTTCATAGCCAAATAGTTTACTATAAATATAAGCTTGTGAATCGTAATTATACTTAGAAGCAGAGTATTTAAATTTTTGAAGATCTGCTGTTGTTTTTAAATCAACAACTAACTTTTCATCATGGTTTATAATATCTGCTTTACCTTTCCATAATTGATTCTCAAGAGTTGTAATCCCTGGTTTTTCATATTCATTATTTTTATTACGTATTAAATCAAAGCAAATTTGATTTGATAACATTTTGTCTGTTAATTTTTCTATTTTATCAACTTCATGTTGTAATAAACATAATTCTCCGTCAGAAAGCTCTTTATATACTTTAGTATTTCTAGTTGTAGATTCTATAACCTTAAACTGTTTAAGTTTATCAGGTTCTAAAATAGCTGTATGAAAATATCCGCCAACTAAAAATGCAGGTCTCATTTCAGAGGCTTTACCTAAAGCTAAAGGATTGTTAAGTAACGTGCCAATATCAGAATTACTAAGATATTGTTTACCAAAATCTCCGTAATAATGTTTATCGTCTCGTAACTTTTCAATTACTTTTTCGTTTGTCATTATAATGTTTTAAGTTCCTTTTCTAATTCAGGTGTTACTTGGTATTTCTTTTTAATTGTTTCAATTTTACCGCCAGATTTTACAAAAGCTTTAGCTTTGTCTATAGCTGTTTTATCCATAGCTATACCGTTTAAAGCGTCGCTGTCTGCGGTGTCGTCAATTAAAAACAAATTACCTAACGCGTACTTCTTACCATAACTCGATGCGGTACCAAATTGTTGTGGAGTTTGCATACCTTTTTGATTAAGATCAACACCAACGATAGCTGTAGCGTTTAACGTATGTTCGCCATCTGTTATTGTTGCTGTTGTTTCTAGTATAGGCATGGGATCTGAAGCTAATAACTTTTCGTTAATAACTACTGATACTCCTAACTCTAATAGATAGGGTTTTGTTGCTTCGAGAATGTCTTCGGCTGATCTGAAGTAATATTTGCCGAATGAATTAAACCTACTTTTTTTCGATTTAAACTTTGTCTGGATTGTAGCCAGTTTAGTGTTTATTGTCATATGGTATATTGGTTTTTCTTATTAATATAATTACACATAATTTTAATGTTTTACATAGGTAAACTACAGGTAATCAAGCACTTGTGAGTGATCGACACTATTAATTAGCTTATCTACAGCTTGCTTTTTAAGCTCTGAAACACGCACATAATTACTTACACCGTCTATGTTTAGTTTAAAAGCAATGTCTTTAGCAGAGTGTTTATCACAGTCTAATCCATAGCTTAATCTTAATACTTCATATTCTTTTTCGTTTAAATGTTTGTTCATTAAACCTTTTAAGTAAATATTTAAAAGTTGTATATTGTATGGTTCAGATTTATCAGGTAATTGAAACATCATATTCTCTCCATCATCATTTACGGGCTGAGCATCTATAGATAAAAATATGCTATTAAAAAACATAGCAACCATTTTGTGATCTTTACCATTGTCTTTGCGTATTTCATTAAGTTTATGCTCTGGTATTCTTATATCACCTCTTGCTGCGTCTATTTTTCTACGTAAATGACCTTTAATTCTTTTACTAAAAAATGATTTTAAAGTTTTTTCTATGTCTTCACTTTTATTAAGAGTTGCCCAGTCTAGTTTATCAACAGCTCTTGTTAATGCTTCGCCGCCGATTTGTAAAAAGTCATTAATACTTAAAACACCTGATGCTTGTTGAGCTGTAGAAAATTTTCTAGCTAAACTTTCAACTAATGGAAGAAACTTTACTATCATTTCATCTCTAGTATAATCATTAAAAGCTTTGTCTATAGGTATTGAAGTTTTTAAATCTTCTTTATACCTTATATAATTCTGTATGTTATATTTCTTCATTTAGTATTATTTTTTCATGTTTTAAATCTTTACATAATTTGCGGTATACAGTTCTAGAAGAGCAATCTAGCAGACCTGCTACTCTACTCCACGTGATTTTTTTACCGTTGTTGTTTAAATCTAGCATGCATTGATAAATATCTTCTTTATCAACACCACTAGATCTACCAATTAGTTTACCTACAATACTAAGCTTTTTGCTTAATGTTAGTCCATTGTAAGGTTTAAACACTACTTTACGTATTTTATTTGCCGGTGGATCACCACCTTGATCAAAGACATCTTGTATCATATTATTTAGTGTCTTAGTTTTAATAAAAAACGTTACAAAACCATTTTCTTTATCAGCTATAAATCTAAATATAGTATAAAATTGGTCTTCAATGTCATTATCAATGTTAAGATAATATAATACAAGCATATGCCACTTTAATGATTTATATGTAGTTATTTTTGCTTTACTATTAAACAAGTGATAACATTCATACGTACCATCAGCGTAGTATTTATATTGTTTGGTTTCGATGCTAGGTATATCATTAATAGGATCTTGCCTATATAATATACGTCTATCATTTAACCATTTTATATTTCTATCTTGTGACATTTGCCTATTACTTTCTTTTATTCTTAAACCTATTGTCACGTCTAGGCTTTTGAAAAGCCTTTATTTTATCTGTAATGCCAAAAACATTTGTTTTTACTAAATGCTTTAAATTAGTTATTGTGCTCATATAATTCAATTTTTACGTTATTCCATTTTCCATACTTCATAGTTGTGTCAACTAAAAAGTCTATTCTATTTGTCCATCGTTTATTCATACGATCTCTTATGACCCAAAGGCCATTCATTTCACCAGCATTGCTAATTAAAACAACGCTATTCATTTTAAAACCTTTAGCTTCAAGATCACGAGACACAGCAATTATTCTGTGTGACTCGGGATTATCCATATTAATTTTAAAATTCGTAGCAGTTCTATCAGGCGTACTATCAGTTTGAGCTGGAGTTGCATGATATATTGTAGCGGTTACTACAATAATCTTCAATGTTTTTAATATCATATAGTTTTTCTTTTTTAATATTACATATAGAGCTTTTGTCACCAATATAGTATTGCCAATAGGCTCTTAAACTATCACCTTCAACCTTATATTCATCAGGCATACATTGTGGTGGTTCTGAAAAACCAGTATGTAGTATACCATCAGGATATTTAGCTAAAGGTTCTTTGCATTTTTTAATAGATAAATGTATTTTACCATAACGCTTAGTATATTCATCACCTAAGGCTAGCATGTGATAGTATAGCCAAAGATAATGACTAGCACTTTGTCTAGCCCACATTGTAGATGGGTGATTGACATGTGCTTTTTTATAAGGTACCCATTCAACTTCGTGCTCTAGACTGTGACATCTATGTGCCGTACAAAGCATTTGGGCTGATTCTAAGATCATTTTAACAACATGCTTATTATATTGTAGCTTTGCTGCTTTAACAGGATCCTCGTGTAAATAAAATATATTCATTTGTATCTTTTGTTATCTAATCTATTATAATGTTTGTCTAATAAGAGGTTCGCCACCTCTTCTGATATTAAGTTGTCGTTGTATAGTTGCCATATTAATTTACTCATAATTTCTGATTGATTTAAACAAAGGATGTCTGTAACTACCGTATTGAGTACGTTCGAAATAAGTAAACGTAGCTCGTTTGCCTATGTAGCCATGAATATTGTTTAGTATATTAGCTAGATCTTTGTAGTTGTAGCCTTTACCTGGAGGACAACCGAACTCTATACCGTCATCATCTTGCATTAAAAATTTGCCAAGAGTGCCTTTACGCTTGCCTTTACCTTCTTCATAGCCTACAATAAGAGCTTCGGTGTCTTGAAAGTCTTTAAACTTTTGTAAATTGTAAGATCTCTTACATTCATAAGGCTTGTCTAAACGCAATATAGAGCCTTCATAGCCGTTATTTAAATTATATTGATGTATAATGTTAGCAGAATCTTTATTGTTAACTAGCTTAGTTTCTACATATTTAACGCAATAAGAATACATATCACTTGTAACAAGTTGATTCATTCTGTATCCATATGGTTGATTCATTACGGTTTCTATGTAGTCATAGCAATGAAACTGAACTAAATGTTTAGCTTCAAGCCTGTCATTATCAGTTGGTTTTTTCTTTCTAACTAACGATATAATCTTTTCGAAATTATCTTTAAGATCATGGTTGTATAGTTCACCGTCTAGTACAACATCTGTATTAGCGCTAAATTCTGTTTCCATTTTAAAAAAATCAGTTAATGAATCTTTAATGTGTTGTAGGTTGTAAAATTCTTTACCTGTTCTGGAAAAACATCTAATGTTTTCTTGTTCATCAAGATATATAACACATCTAACGCCGTCAAGCTTAGGTTGTATAAATACATTCTCGGACCAGTCGACAGCTTTTTTGCCTACTTTGTATGCGAGCATTGGTTTTATCATAAATTATTTAATTTTTTTTCTATTCGGTTAATTTTTTTTAATATTATCGCTGCTTTGCGATACTCCTCTTTTTCTTCTAGCATTATAAGAATAGTATTAAGTCTTGCTAATTCAGAAATAAGTAGTTCCTCCTCGTTTGCTAACAAGGTTAGGGGACTAATGTCCCCGTATTTATTTAATATTTTCGCTAACACTAAGTCAGCTAAATGATCTAAATCATTTGCATCATTTATATTATCGTTTTGCATTTGTATTTAATTTGTATTGTTTCCAGTCAGTATAATCAAACTCGTGATCTCTTGACCATTTTCTTATTATATCATCTATTTTACTTACAAATACACAAGAGTTAGAATATTGATTCCAACATGTTATCCATACATCAGGTTTACCTGTCCATATAGTATAAGTATATTGATGATCTATACTTTCGTGAGAAGGGTATAAATACTGTGAGTTATAATGAAAGTCTTTTACTAAGTGTGATGCCATTCTTGATCCATCACCAAAATTATTAAAACCTTCATCAACTTGCATATGTTTAACCCAATTAGCAAGCTCTACAGCTCTATATTCAGGATAACCATCGTGATGTAAATACATGTTTACATAGCTTTTGTCACTAACTACGTTAGGATTACAAGCAAAGCCAAGCTCGTTGTCTTCAGCAGCAGATCTATCTACTACCATTGTTACATTTCTTGTTGCCATAATTTAATTTAATTTAGAGCGAAAAGCGGGACTCGAACCCGCAACATTTACCTTGGAAGGGTAATGCTCTACCAATTGAGCTATTTTCGCTTGGTGGTTCTAATCTAATAAAACCATATACGCTTTTGCATTGTTAGTTCTAAACCAACTTAAAGCTTTATCAAAGTCATTTATTATTTTTTGAGTATAACCTGATTGTCTTGCGAAAACAGCCTGACAACCCATTATAAAATCATAAATACTTAATTCTTCTGCGGTCAGCTCGTAGCTTTCGCCAGAAAAAGGGTTGGTTACCTCTGCTCCGTGTATATATAATTCTCCTGTGAACCATTTAGGTAGTTTTTGCTTCTTCATATCCTTGATCTATTAAGTCAATTGTTATTTCTTCTTCTTTTTTCTCAGCTAGTGTCAAGTATAATTCTTTAATAGAATCTTGTACATAAAACTCATACATGTCTGAAATGTATATATTACAACCTTCAGTTATAGCTTGTGTTAATTCTGTACCAAGATTATTGTCATAATAATGTACATTTTCCGTTACATTAATGTTTCTATCATCATAAGTAGCAACCCAAACACTATAACCATCTGCTGTAGTTTCTTCATAAATATGAAAATCAACGCTAGTATTCCAATCATCTGTTATAGAAGCATCATAATAGTCTAGTACAACTTTTTTAACATGCTCTTCATCGTGTGAATCTTGCTCGTTATATTCTGTTTTGTTTAGTAGTTCTTCTACTAACTCAGGTGTTATTAGTTTTTTAATTCTCATAATTAGTCTTTATTTATTATATTATTACCATATAATATATCTTGAGCAGATAAATTATAAGTTTTTACGTCACAGAAAACTGATATATCAGACATTTGACTTATTGTTAAGTCATACCATGATGTTTCAGACATAAGTGCGTACTTAAGTCTTTTAGCACTAGAATATTTTCTAGCGTTAGCTTGAAGCTTAGTTTTAAATTCTGGCTTTAGCTTTTGATAAATTGTTTTTAATCCCATATTATATATTTAAGTTAGTTGCGGGAGAAGGAATCGAACCTACGACCTTTGGGTTATGAGCCCAACGAGCTACCTCTGCTCTATCCCGCATTTAGTGGAAGTGGGCGGAATCGAACCGCCGTTAGTAACGTCAAGGAAGACATCCGATACTCTTTCAATCGTTCCAACCTTTCGTAGTTACTCTTACCTTATCACTCCCATTTCGAGGCACCAGTTGTGGACAGGTAGTTAACTAGTATTGTCATTTATCCACACTTTCTGTTTTGTACTGGCACAGTCGTATCCATCCGTTTGGTTCATAACTGCACCGATCTACCTAACGTGACCTGTATGCCGCCGCCTCGATTGCTAGCTATTCGCTTATGTAATTTAGGTACCATTTATCGTGGTATCTTTACGGTATACACCCACCTAAATCCTAATTAAGCTACTCGTCTAGCTTCTTTTTATTTTCTACGCCAAGCTTTGTGAACTTGATCGCTTAGCTCTTGACTTACTACTTGTATTTCAAGAACTTGTTTGTTTGCAATGATAGGTATATAGCTATAAAGCTGAGTCGTGCTACAGTTAACA
>UEXM01002153.1_pt1 | contig 14564 bp, 21 predicted proteins | sample 1796661 | NCBI WGS metagenome assembly UEXM01 (sample SAMEA4772469, study PRJEB27181) | metagenome | reverse complement strand
GATTTATAAGGCCATTACACAGGATATCAATTTTATACCTGGAAAACAGGAACAGGATAATATGATATTTAGTATACCACTTACCAACGCATGGATTGTTGATCATGACGATAAACCACAAGTGGATATTACAGAAAAAGTTAAGCGTTACGCGGGTCCTAGAAATGACTTTCACGATCAAGCTGTTCCACTTCAAGACTTTCTGTATTACACTCAAAAAACTCTTGAAACCAGGTTTCCAAAAATAATGTTGGTTAATTCGTTGGGTATGAAAAAAATAGTACTGACTACTCAAGATTATACAAATGATCTACGCATCCCTTAATTCCATGTTACATATCATCAGATACTTTCGTTGCCAAGTAGAATTTTACCTCTCCCAGGTTTGCAACGTTATATTTCAAAATCAGAAATCTATTACCTTCTTCCTGCATAATTTGCACAGACGCACACATACTCGTCGCCTTTGTAAATATATTCAAATACTTTAAACTATATAGACCACTGATTTCCTGGCTATCATCAGGGCATTCAATGTATGTCTCTTGGTTTGCAAAGTCGCCTTCACACCTAAGACGAAAATCCTTACCAACCCTAGTAATTTCAATTTCAGTACCTATATTTGACATATCTCTACACAACCTCTGAAAATCTGTAGAAGGTAGAATCGTATTACTTGTCATTTTGACATCAGGGACTTCAATGCGACTTTCGTTGATATCCAATAGTTTCAGTTGAAATTGTGTTTTCGTTTTTTTTGATTCACTTATGATCTCAATATCCATATATTCTTTAGAATTGATTTCAATCTTGAGAACATCGTTGTTTGTTATTGTCTTTAAAAGTTTGAAGGTGTTTGAGATATTAACACCAGCAATTATTTCATCTTGTTCACAATGATATTCTTCAAAATTGTCAGCAGATAAGAACATATCAATTAGAGATGTTCTCGCTGTATCCAATGTCACGATATACATTCCCTGTGGACGAAAGTAGATATTTACATCATTCAAAATTTCTTTGAGTACTTCAAATGTTGATTTGATGGCTGATGCTTGTATTGTAATCAGTTTCATATTATTAAATAATCAGCGTTTTATCTTTAATTAGTTTGGTCTGAATATGCAACACCTTTACTCACATCCCTAGAAATTTTGTCTTGTAATTCTTGTGTCATAGCTGGTTGAAGAGACTGACCATATGAATCAAGAGAAAACATCTCCGAATCATTATCTTCGCTGTCAAGAGTTGTCATGGAGCACCCCCCACCGAAACCCCAATTCGTAATTTCTTTGTTAGGGAGTAGAGACTCTAACCAATTTTTTATTTCGCTACCAACAAGAATTTTACCGTTTTTAGTGAGCATAGTGGGAACCCTTGTGATCTTATTCTTGTATGCAGGTGGAATACCCTGAGTATTTATGTTATGATAATGGACAAGTTGTTTTAATCGTGGTTGTCCATTGATATAATCAATAATTTCCATAGAATGTTTGCATCTTGGACTGTATATCAGTAGAGACATCTAATATCTATATGGTATTTTGTAAAAAAAAATTAACGCATAGTAGTAAAGATGATGAATTGGTCTTTGACGATCGTTCTTATTGCTATTGTCCTGCTTCTCACGGTTCGTCGTGAGCCATTTACAGAAATCTTCGGGTTTTCAGGACATACTAAACCAACTGGTCGTGTTCGTTTCAACGATCCCATACCCAACTTTTCAGGGTACGAGCAGGTAGAAGCTGATATTGATAATGATATGATGCAAACATTTGTTCTCCAAGCTAATAAAGAGATTTCTAGGCGTACTCGTCTTTGCACATACATAATTGAGACCGTTAACGTTAAAAAGTATGTTGGTGAAGACAAGGAAATATACGAATGTGTATTCATGACAATGAAGAATAATGGATTCTCGTTCGGTTTTACTGTTGCGGCTTATTTTGAAGTTGAGAATGGCGTTATTAAATTAGGACCTCTTCGTACACAGCCACTCAATGATGAGTCGGCTACCGAAATTGCTCCTTTTGTAGATGGTACTTCAGGCAAAGACTTTGTAAAATATGAACTTGTGAAAGAGAAAGCTACACCCACCCTCAGTGAGTTAGAAATGGCTAAAAATAAATTACAGTAATTATAATGATCAGCATCAATGACGTAACAAAGATTGATGAAAAGAGAAAACAGATCAAAAAAGAAATATACACACGAATATACGAACAGTTTTCTCGAAAAATAAAACAATGTGTTGAACTTGGTCATAAACAAGTATTTTTGACAGTACCTGCGTTTGTCGTTGGGTGTCCCACATTTGATAGATCGGCAGCAGCACGGTACGTGGCACGGCAATTTAAGTTGGGTGGATTTGGTGTAAGACTTGTAAGTGAATACGACATCTACGTGTCGTGGGTGGTACCCAAAAAAGTAAAGGTTAAAAGTGTTGAATCTGAAGAACCAGACTTCCCAGACCTCATGAACTTGAAGAAGATGGCTGATAAGTACAGGAGAAGTGCGTAGGAAGTATGGTAATAAAAACACACTCAATGATAAATGGACAACCTGAATGTATTGGTAGAAGCCAAGAAAGAGTACTTAGGCCAACTTTGCCTCATCATGTGTCCGGTTATGATTGAAGTATTTCAGGATATGTACAAAGAAGCTGTAACACTTTCCAAGGGAAAGAAGACCCTTGTTATGTTTCAGAAGCTTCTAAAGGAAGTTCCCAACTGGTCTAACCAAATGTCCGCTCAACACACTAGTAACATTGCTGATCGCTGTGCTTGGTTCAACGACCTTCTAGCGGCGGTATTTGTTGCCTGTACTAAGATTCTCTCTGCTGTTCGTCTAAAGGCAGACAACAAGAAGATTAGTCTCAAGCTTCCAACTAACGAGGTATTCATTCAAACATGCTACAACAACGCCGCTAAGGATCTTTATCGCGACCCTTACATTTTCCACGATGAACAGAGTGAATATACGAGGGATGATCAGCTTACTCAGCGTTTATGTGTATGCATAGAATCTACCGTAAAAGAGCTCATCCCAGTTCAGCAGATTCTTCAGACCTACATGTCCCAGGAGACTCGTGATATTGACCTTGATGGTGAGGTTCAAGACACTGAGGATCCCGATGTGTTTGATACTCCAATGGAAGAACCAGAACCAGAACCAGAACCAGAACTTCCCCCGATGGAAGAACACCTTCCAGAGAACGAACCTCTGGGGGGTGTAGAGGATCAACAAGTTCAGCCAACTGGACTAGAGAATGAGTTTAAGACTGTTCCAGGTGTCCAAGCTCCACCCGTGGAATATGAGCAGGAACCAGGTATTGAAGAACCCCCTTTACCTCAGGCCGTTGAAGGGGTAGATGAAGGTGTTCTTTTTGGTGATGCACCCGATCACCGTGTAAAAAAAACTGCGTATAATTAAATGGAGTTATCCGACTATCTCAGAGATCCAATGAGCGCTGCACTCATAGCTGCGGCTATCACAGCTGGATATATTCACGTGAAGGCTCAGCTTAATAACGAGGGTAAGCTAGAACTTAATAAATACACAAAACCAGCAGCTCTTAACGCTATTCTCGTATTTTTCATAGTATCTAACGGTCTTGGTCAAAAAGAAACTATTTCTACCGAACCTTTTTAACTTAAAGATTAAACCCTACGTATAAGAAAATGGCGTCTGTCACCGCGTTTAATGACATGCTCTCTCAATTTCTTGTGGAATTGCACAAGACTTTTCCAGATGAAAAAGGCATCAAGAAGATGACTACTTCCTTTGAGGTAATCAAGCAGACCAATCCCCGTCTAATTGTTGATAGTTTTATGAAGGGTGTGACTCCATACGCGAATAAGATTTCTGCGAAAGACGAGTCTTTCCTTTTGGAGGAGATTGAGAAGATTGACTTTCTTAAGGATCTCAACATCAAGAGTTATTGGACTCGTATGAGTGCCAATACACAAGCGGCTACTTGGCAGTATCTACAGACTCTGTATATGCTTGGTACCACAATCAATTCTATTCCAGCTGACACTCTCTCCCAAATTGAGAATATTGCAAAAGGTGTCGCTGACAAGATGCAGACCGATGGTGGTGAACTTGATCAAGATGCACTCATGCAGATGATGGGTAGTATGCTTGGTGGTATGGGTAAAAAATAAACTCATGGTATATTAAATGAAGGTTTGGTTTGAAGATCCTCAGCAAATTACTAGATCTGACCAGGTTTTACAGTTTTGGCCAAACATTGAACAAACACCAGAGGACCGAATTAACTCTGCTTCTCGTTTTATAATTTACGCGTCTTGTATTATTTATCTTTCTCGTCGCGACCCAAGGATTTTTGTACTAGGTGGTACTCTTTTAGGAGTTCTTTATGTCATGTACAAGTCTAAGATGGTTAAGGAGGGTTATGGATTAAATGTGAGAGCTGATGAACGTGGGTGTCAGATGCCTACCCAAGATAATCCAATGGGTAACGTTCTTATGACAGATTACACAGATGCACCAAACCGTCTTGAGGCTTGTTATTATCCCAGTGTGAAACCAATGGTTAAATCCTATCTAGATGACCGTATTCCATATGATGCGGGTAGATCTCGTTCGGCTCTCCCAGAGAGGCAACGAGCTGCTGCCGCTCGTCAGTTCATTACTGCACCAGTATCTAAGATCCCAGGTGATCAAACTGCTTTCGCGGAATGGTGTTATGGATCCAAGAATAAACGCGACTGCCGAACCAATCCAGAAATGTGTAACCCAGACGCACGGGGTGTTCAATTAGAGGCATTTGCGGGTCTTGACCCGGCTGGTGATAGCCGAGTTTCTCATCGGGGACATGGATTCGCTCCAGCTTAAATATAAATATTCTCGTCTAATAATAAACATGGCATACCAATTACAACCTGGTCTTGCAATAGTTCAAAATACGGGCGCTCTTCCATCTATGAAGGCCACCGAAGAGGTTTTTGTATATCCTCAGCCCAGTACCCTTAACTACTGCTGTCGTCCAAATACTATGCTCTATGGAACTGCTCCCTACATGGCCGGAAAGGGATCTCCAGCACAATTCATCGATGTGAGTGATGAACTTCGTCCACAATCTACTACTCGTTTCAACAGGGTTATCGTACCAACCTATGAACGCAACCTTTTCCCACTCGCCAATATGGAGTGCAAGGTACCTCTCCGTTCTATTGGTTATGAGCCAATGAGTACTCGCGCGGAACTCCAGAACGGCCTCTTTCACCAAAGATACGCTAATAAAAATGTTACTAAAAAATAAGAATGGCTGACCCCATTTCACTTGCAGCTATTGCTGGTCTAATTTTTGCTGGTAGATCTTTTAGTAAAAAGGCTGAATCGGAACCAGTTCAACCAGAAGTGGATCAGACAGTTGAATTTATTGAACGTCCTCAGAATGCATATGATGAAGTTTCTGAAATGGTTGAACGCGGTTTTGAACCACGTATGGAAATTCCTCAAAAGAGAGAAATGGATAATTTTGCTGATATCTCTTATCAACAGAGAAGTGGCGGACAGGAGATTCTCAACATGAGAAATCGTATGTACGACACTGGTCGTATGAACAACTTGTCACCCATTGAGAAGCAAATGGTTGGTCCAGGTCTCGGTGTCGGTGCTGACACTCCAGCGAGTGGTGGTTATCAACAGATGTTCCGTGTGAACCCTATTAATGTAGGTGAATATAGACTTACTACACTTCCAGGACGATCTGGTCCAGCCGCGGATACCACTGGTGGTCGCTCGGCTCTCGTAGGACAGTTGACCCACAATAAACCAGAGACTACTGCCCACTTACCAACACGTCTTCCACCCAGTGCGGGTCGTGCTCAGGGCATGTCTGGTGTGATTCCAAGAGCGAGTCATCAGAAGACTATGAGAACAACTAACCGTTCGGAGACGGGTCACCGTGCGGATGGATTAGGTTTTAATGGTGCCAAGCGTTTCATATCCGCTCAAAGTATGCCACAAGATCCTACACGATTTAAGAGTGATCGTAACGACGGTCAATTTGAGCATTACGCTCATGCGAATCCAGGTATTACCAATTTCAGAGGTGCGTATGAGACTAGCGCGGCTGCTAAAATTACTACGAAGAACAACGAAGAGTTGATGAGGTACGGCTTCCGTCCAGAGGATCGTCGTGGTAAGGCTAACCGTATGGGTAACAAGGGTCGTATGAATGTTAGAGAGAGTGCCCTTAAGCAGGGTGGTGCCCTCACTGCCGTTCGTACTGATACTTCCCGTATTGACGGTCGCGTGAATGGTCCAAATGGTGGTTGGACTCAGAACTATCAGCAGAAGCCATTCCATCAGTTCAATGCATACAAGGGTAACGAGAATCCCAACTCCAGAGATTTGGGTCTGGCGGCGAGAGTTCTACAGAAGAACCCCCTTTCTCAAAGTATTTATTAGATCTTCAGTTATAGATAAAAACAATCATTAAAATATTGTACATATATTTTAATGAAGGTTCATACCCTTGACATAGATAGTAGTGAGAGGGATACCAACGTGTATACATACGCTAATAACTACACGGTCACTCTCAAAGAACCTATTTATGACGTTGCACAAATTAAACTCGTGTCTGCCCGTATTCCAACTCCACAATTGACAACATGTGCTACGAACAAAACATTGAGCATATATGACTCAGGTGCACCCAATGATCTCATTGAAGTCAGCTTAAATGAAACGAACTATACAAACGGTACAGCACTCGCAAATGATCTTGATACTCTCATGCAACCACCATTGACATGTATAGATCAAGTTGTATTTGACTCTGATACTCAAGCTCTTACATTTTCAAATACAGATGTTGGGTCTAGTAACACGTTTACGTTTCAATTTTTTGATGGTACGAATGGTTATTTGAGTAATGCAGCTGTCACTACACCACACCAAGTCATGGGCTTTTCTTCTAAAAATCCACCAGTCAGTGACAGTGTTGTTTCAGGTGCAATAAACTTAGAAGGACCAAACTCACTTATCCTTCGCATGACATCCGGATCAGATGAATTTACAAAAACTGTGTATTCAACGACACCATTCTATACAGGGCACATTCTTTTGGATGGCACAGATGTTATAAACTTTCATGGTGCCGACGATCCACTCACACATGAGTTCTACAAGGGACCACAGAAGTACGTCAAGGATATCAAAATAGAGTTCTTCTATATGAGCCACGGTAGACTCATTCCTTATGATTTCAGGAATCAAGAGCACATTTTGAAATTTGAAATTGCATGTTCTACAGACAAGTTACAGGGTCTTCCAAAGGTTCCTTTAGAAGTTGTTGAAAAGGAGTTACCGCCACCAATAAGTATCCCTGATATGGTAGTTGATACTTATAAATGGAAAGACTATCTTTCTATAGGTATTATTGTATTCGTTGGTATAGTTATCATGAGTCTCATGAAGCGTAAACCAAAACTTAGCGAGTAACCGCATAGACAGGCTGAGCGGGCTTGGACACACGAGTGGAGATACCAGAGATGATCATGTAGACCGCAATGGAGAGTAGAGTAGTGAGCACAGCGGTGAGGGTGTACTGAGTACCACCGTTCTTAGGTACCTTGATCACCTGCTGGATGAACCAACGAACGAGGTCCATCCACGACATGGCAGCCGCGAAGGAGAAACCCGCAACGATGGAGTTGAGCGATTGGGTCTCGAGCTCCTGAGAGACGAGGTTAACAGTCTTAAGTGCTTGGGCGGTCATTTCGGTCATTGTGAATTTTTATACTGTATATTTAGAAAATTATTCTGGTAATAACTCCTCTTTTTGTACAATTTTTTTATACTTTTGTTGTCTGATAATTGATGACTTGGCAAATATTTGCTCTTCACCATCCGAATCTCCATCAGTACTGGACTCGGAATCATCATCATTTGTTACCTGAAATGATTTATATTCAGAAATCGTCCACCCCTCCGGTTCCGATGTACTCATTACTATTAATAGCATTTTTTAACATCTGTTCTGTCGGATTTTGAGGAATCCAGTCATCCCAACGATCAACCGCTTCATTTATTTGATTGAAGATTGGGTCATTACCCGAGTATCTCACGAACTCTGGACAATTTTCCGGTTCAACGTCCTCTTCATCTTCATCCGTTTCTTCATCTGTCAACTCTTCTTCATAAATTTCAGGCATCGTAGAACCGATTGTTTCACCGACTTTGTACATCGCACAATATTTCATCGCATATTCCATATCTTCAGAGATGATTACATCTCTTCCACAAGCTTTGGCGTATTCGGCTGAAAGTAAAGTAGCTTTTTCCATAACAGGTAAAAGAATATTAGTCATACTTTGAATGTATTGCTCCAACATTCCATTCCCCATATCACCAAAACCACTTTGCATGTTCATCTTTAGTATTTAACGTCAAAAAGAGTTTTAGCAGCTCCCTCACCGACACGGAGGATATTGTGACTGAGTGCGTAGACTTTTAATTGCCTTGCATAATCCACACATGGTGTGAGACTTAGGTTAAGAATTTGTTCTTTTATGAGGCTGAAATTTATTTGACCCGTTGGATACCATTTCTCGGGCTCTAAGGCAAAACTATAGGAGTAAAATCGTCTAATGAGTTGAGTTTTAGAATGGTGAATAGCTGCCTGAACAGCCTTGAGAAAAATGACATTACCCGTTTCTCGTGTGATTATAGGTTGACCATCTAGGTCAAGTGTGAGGTAGTCAAGATTCTCATAGAGAATGTATTTACCACCCGTGTCTTCTAAAGTATTATCATAATCAAACGGTGTCATATATTCACCCTCTGCTGTACCAACATCACCCTGTCTTTGAATGACAAAGTAAAGTTCCCTTAGGGGATTTACAAAATCCAATTTGAAGTTACCTTCTTGTTCACCCTGAGAAACATCAAAAACATTTTGTTGAATCTGAGTGATCACATAATCTTTCTTCTCCGATGCGAGTTTGATTCTATCAGATGGTTCAAGGAATATCACTTCTGCACACAATTTGAAATCTTTAACATGAATTGTACCAGGTGTTACAGGTTGAAGTGCCCCTGTTGATCCGTTTATGATTAGATGATCATGATCACGGAGTTTAATCTCAACCTCAACTTCCTGTTTCCTGATTGCACACAAGGGTACCGCCAATTCTGGGTTATTGTAAAAGTAAAACGGTAAATCTACGAAAAACTCCTCGTCCGCAGTTGCTGTACCGATTGTACCAAGAATATTCCTGTCGGATACCCGACTGGATACTGTACGTTCTGGGTACTTCCCAATGAGTTCTTTGAGAGCCCGCTGCTTTGTCTGTGTAACGTTGTGTTCTGAATATATCTGAAGATAATCACTTGGTAATCTCTGGATAATTTTTCCACCTATAATGAGATCAGCATGTTCAATAAGTGCATGACCAATGGACTCTATATATCTAGGATCATCGTAAAATAATGTAGAAATAAGTGGCAATTTCATCTTTACGCTGAGTGTTGTTAAAAGATCTCCGGTATTTTGAGCGATTCTAAACCTTGCTTTACCCCCAAAATCTACTACATTTTCTGAATCTATGTCCACATATTCTCTTGCAAAGTTTGTGTGTTTTCTAAAACTTTGCAAAAAGTATGTATACTCTGGGTCCAATGTAAAGAACATGTCTTGGACTCCAGATGCTAAAAGCTGTACACGACCAGCCATTACTATTATAACATTCTAAAATTTTAAACCTGCTAAACCACTATTTACACGGAGTATGTTGTAGTTTACAGCATACACTCGTGTATTATTATTATCAACTCCATTAATAGGGTCAATTTGAATTGTGAGAAGTTTATGGAATATACGACTCATGTTAACTTGTCCAGTTGGATAATACACTTCTGGATTAAGTGCGAAACTATACATACCAAACTCAGATTGTTTATAGTTCGTATTAGCTACATATTCTGGGGGACTTATATGGTGTTTTAGAGCTTGTTCATATACGAGAAACTTGCGACCTCTGTCAAAGACTATTTCATTGTTGAACTTTAGTTTAACATTCAAAATCTTGTTGTATCTATTTGGGTGATTGTCCCTGACGGCTTTTTCAGATTGTGACACAAAGAAAAGTTCTCTCACTGGATGTGAAAAGTTAAGCATCACAGATTTAGTATTTTCGCCAGGTTTCATAACAAAATTGGACATTTGAACCTGTGTGATAACATAATCAATTGGTCTCGTCATAAGATAATTGCGTTCTCTATCAGTGAGAAATACAAACTCTGTATCTATAGAACATTTTATAAGATTCGCAGACACGTTTTCTGATGCACCACCTTCTATAAGTTCTGTGAGAGGTCTTAATTTAATTTTAACTTCAACGAGTTGTTTCGTCAGTGCACAAGTTGGTATGGCAAGACTTGGATTGCGGTAAAAGTAAAATGGGAGATCCATAAAATAGGTATTGTTACCTGTATAACTCAGAAGCTCACCATGACCATTTAGAAAGTAAACAGTTTGATCAGTGTCATCGTCTGTATTATGGAGCTGCTGATGCATATAGATGTATTCTCCAGTAATCTTTTCAATCGTTTGACCACCTATGAGAAGTTCAGCACTCTCCACTAAGTGTGAAATAATAGATGGACACCATTCATCCCCTCCAGGTGATGGATCATCTAGTGTCACTTTCAAAGTCATATTTCTAATAGCATCACCTTTATCATTAGGTATTCTGAAATGAAGATTTTTACCAAAATCTAAATCAACACCATCAAATTGAGTTTCTACATAATCAATTGCAAACTTGGTGTGTCTCCTAAAGTTCATCAGGAAATAGGAAAACTGTGGATCTCCTGTGAGCCATTGGTCTTGGACTCCAGTGGCGGCAAGTCTTAAACGACCTGACATTCCTATAGTATGTGAGTAAAATTTTGCTAAATAAAACGAAACACTACTGTAGAATGAACCTTCAATTGAAGAAATTCAAACCTGAGACGATATCAGATGACAGGGTTTGTGTATTTATTGGAAAACGTAACACGGGTAAGTCAACGCTAGTCAAGGATATCATGTACCATAAGAAACATCTCCCAGCTGGTATAGTTCTTTCAGGAACAGAGGAGGGTAACCATTTTTATTCAGATTTTATACCGGATCTATTTATCTATGGTGACTACGACAGAGATGCTATAGAAAGAGTCATGGCCAGACAGAGAAAATTAGTAGGTGCGGGTAAAACAAATTGTGGAGCATTCATGCTTTTGGATGATTGTATGTATGACTCAAAGTTCTTGAAAGATACGTGTATTAGACAGTGTTTTATGAATGGCCGTCATTGGAAGATTTTCTTCATGTTGACGATGCAGTATGTTATGGACCTTCCACCAGCACTTCGTGCAAACGTTGACTACGTGTTTATCCTCAGGGAAAATATCATTCAGAACAGAGAAAAATTGTATAAATCATTCTTTGGTATTTTTCCCTCTTTTGATATGTTCTGTAAAGTGATGGACGCATGTACCGAAAACTATGAATGCCTCGTTTTAGATAATACAGTGAAATCTAACAGGATACAGGATTGTGTTTTTTGGTATAAAGCAACCGTGAGGAAAAACTTTAGGGTGGGAAGTCCAGACCTCTGGAGACTTCACAAAAAGATGTTCAACCCCAAATATCTTCAACAGAAAGAAGATGATGCTAAGAAGGCTACCAAAAAAACAAATCTCAAGATTACAAAGACGAAGTGACAGGCTGCGTCACTTGAATATCTAGAAAACATGTATTTATATCAGATGTCTACTGATATAAATACACTTAATCTCGCTGATAATGGGGATGGAATGGTACCATTAAATGACAATCCAACGACAACCTTTACTCCTCAACCCCCAAATCGTGAAGCGTTTTCGCAACCCGAAAAAAATATAAACCAAAGTAAAGAGACTACGATGGATTCTACTCCCATTAACGATATTATGATGGAGGCCCCAATGATGATGGATGAGCCCAAGATGCAGGGTATGATGCCCCAAATGACCGCTCCTAATCCTCAGGGTGCTTACGCTGCTCCTCAAGTACAGGAGGCCAAGCCAGAGAGCAAAAATCCTCTCAATCTTACCGATGATCAAATGATCGCCCTTGTCGCTGGCGCCGCGGCGGCCCTCGCAGTGTCTAAGCCTGTTCAAGACAAGTTGGTGACTTCTATTCCCAAGTTCCTTAACGAACAGGGGAGTAGGAGCATGGTTGGTCTTGCGTCTACCGGTGTAGTTGCGGCTATTGTTTTTTATTTCGTGAAGGACTACGTCGTCAAGCCCTAAACGTTTGATTCCCAACCCATATTAGAATAGATTGATTTATCAATACCCGAATAATAGGTAATTAGAGCTCCCAAGGACAACATCCCCATGAGCAAGGCATTCGTCTTAAGTGTCTTGCCCTTGTCAGTCCCGTAATCCTTTAGATCTTTTTCCGTTCTCTTAAACAATTTGTTAAAAATGTAGGTGAAAATCAGAGCAATTATGCTCGTAGCGAAAAAGAACTGGCGATCCACCGCGAGTTGGGGAACGCGTCCCACCATCATATGGAATACATTAGGAATCACTACAGTTAACCATACTAGGTTTACATAGTAGTTGTTGAAGACATTCGGTACCTGGGTAACACCGTAAATAGCAACCCAATATCCTATAGCCACCAGTAAAACGTTAAGAGGTGTTTTCATTTATTATCTATTGAGATTATTTATCCTGTACATGTTGACCACAGAACTCTGTCTTTTCTGGTATTTTTTCGTAAATACCCAAATTTATACACACGTCACGAAGTTCTAAAAAATTATTCCAATATTCATCCGAGTGAGAGTATTCTTCAACAGTACAGTGAGCTAATTCATGGATAAGGACATGAAAAATTTCATTTACAGAACCATCAAGACATAAAGTGATTTCCTCACCTTTATTAGTATTATACCCAATAGATCCATTCATTTTCTTTAAACCAGTCAACGGAATTTGATTAGCCAACATATGAAATTTAGGATGCTGTGTATCACCTACATGCCTCCTGAGAATCTCGTATTTCTCTTTGACTTTCACAAACTCTCGTGGTTCCTGTGTCGTCGCGAGTACATAGACATTTATAAGAAGAAGTATAATGAACGCGATCATTTCTTATATACAAATATAATTTTACTATACAGTTCTGAAATTGGGTTACCTGTAAGACCCTCCCACAACTCCAATTTGAAACCCAATTCCTCTAAATGTGTTACTAAGAGGTCTTTATACGCGACCGGTTCTGAACGCGGACCATCTGCATAAAAAGGTGTGTCCACTAAGTTCACAAACAACTTCTCACCAAAACCTCCATTTCCATGGTCCTTCATTAGAAAGAAATTGCCCATATCATCTTTGAGAGGTGTTCTAAATATGATCTTCTCAGAATCGGGAATGATACCAATGAGACGCGCACCGGGTTTCATTCTTTTCTTGATTTCTCTGATTGACGTGAAAAACTTTTCCCTTGTCTGAAAAATGTAGTGAAGTGAAAAGTTATAGCAAAGAATGTCATACTTCCTATTCGGACACTTATGAATGTCACCCTCGTAGAAGTTTACCCTCATGTGCATATTTTTAGCGCGGGACTTGGCCTCCACGAGTGCCCCTGGCTCTGGATCACACATACTCATGTTAGCCCCGCACTTATGCCATTTCTGTAGATCACCACCAAAACCACAACCAACGTCCAAGATTTGATCCCCATTCTTTGTCACGAGTTGAATGAGTTCCCTCTTGGCGTTGTTATGGTTTTTTCGGATTTCCTCCATCTTATATTTTTTTAGATTCATCTCTTTTACTTAGGTTTGGATGTCAAACACGTGATCAACTCTTTTGAGGGGTACCGTTACCCACAATTGTCCACTCATTGAACCAGTTAGAGTAGCCTTGAAAGGTCCACCAACTTTGCTCACATAATCGTTGGGATTGCCATTTTTATTAGGTTCCCATTCCAAGTCTGTGACGTTACACATATCTGATCGGATGATAATGAGTTTATACGTACCATCAAACTTATCTTTCTTTGACAACATGAAATGATAATCGCAATGATTTTTACTGAGATGTTCTAACTTTTCTTCTAAGGTTTTGAAGCTTGTTGTACGAGATCCACTGTATTCCACACATGAACCCAAATTATGAGACCGATTATTTTTGAGAACACCAGATTTACATGAAATACGTGATTCAGTAAAGTCTACAAGTCTCATATCTTCACCAACTTTGTGAGAGTTGTCCGGCTTCCATGTCGTCGCATGACCAATATCACTGAATGAATTTGTCAGTATTTCTTCCCAAATGGTACCAGTAATGGGTTGACGAATTATCGTATGATACGTCTTCACATTCTTTTTAATCATCATAACCAGGTTATTCATGTTTGTTTCATTCCATAAAAAAGATTCAAGTGTCGGTTGAACTCCTATATGGAGGTGAACATGACATAAATTATTAATCCATGTAGAAACTTTGATAAGTGATTCTTTCATGTATCCAAATATACTTAAAAC
>UEXM01002150.1_pt1 | contig 14571 bp, 12 predicted proteins | sample 1796661 | NCBI WGS metagenome assembly UEXM01 (sample SAMEA4772469, study PRJEB27181) | metagenome | reverse complement strand
GCTGCTACTTTTTATGTCCAATGGGTATTGATGTCAGGTACAGACCACACAAGTGGTTCACTAGCTACAACTTGGCAAAACCAAACAGATGCAAATAGATTTGTTGGACAAGTAAATTTCTTTGATAACACCAGCAACAACTTCTACCTGACAGGCGTACAATTTGAAGTCGGAGAGGTAGCCACGCCTTTTGAGCATGAGGACTTTGCAACTACGTTACGCAAGTGTCAAAGGTATTTTGCAATTAGGGAAAATGCTCACGCGTCACTCGACCGATATTTTTCTTTACTGCAAGCATACAACACAACTTCTGTTTTTGGATTTATTGCAAGTTATCCAGTCACTATGCGTACTACTCCAACTGCTTCTCAGTCGGGTAGTTTTGGTGCTTACAGAGAAGATTCTGCTAATGCTAGTATGGCTACTACAATAGGCAATTTAGCGGGTACTAGCGAGGGCTGGCGTTCAGATGGCTGGGGTAGTGGTAGTAGTTTAACTGCTGGTCATGCTTCTGTGATGTTTGCTAGTGCTGGTGCTAAATTAATTGCAGATGCGGAACTATAAGTAGGTGGGTTAAACATGGAAATTAAAAACGCAAAATATATGAAAAGCCTAACTGACCAAGAACAAACTGGTATTTCAGCAACAATTGACGGAACTGAAATGTCCGTACCATTAGAGCCAGCCAACCGACACTACGAAGAAATCATGCGCCAAGTAGCGGCTGGTACTCTAACCATTGCAGATGCTGACTGATGGATTTAGTACACATTATAGATACCCTAATCGGTATAGTTGTAATGGGTGGAGCGTGGTTTCTTTCCGGCATGACAAAGGAACAGAAGCGCATAGAGATACTACTCAACCGTACCCGTGAGGAGTACGTCACTCGTAGTGAGGTTCGTGAAGACATGAGCCGTGTTATGGAAGCATTACATCGTGTAGAAGACAAGCTAGACCGTGTATTACAGAAAGACTAATAGATGGCTGTTACAGAAGAAGATGTAAAAAAGAAAATGCTTGATCAAACAGATCAGAAGGCATTAGACGCATCACAAAAAATTACACCAACCGCGCAAGTAGCATCCGCAAATGAATTGTTGGATACTACAAGTAAAAAAATAACTGCCCCTACAGTTGCGGCTCCTGCTCAGATTAGTTTACCGGGGTATGATCAAACAGCCCCCATAGCTACACCCGCTAAAACTTACACATCAACAGATGCAAGTCCCGGTATAGGGGCTGCTACTGCTGCACAGGGTACTGTTTCAAACGCTGCCATAATGCAAGCAGCGCAGGGAACTGTTTCTCCTGCAAGTCTAGCCACAGCCGCTACAGCAACTCTTGACCCTAGAGCAACTACTCAGTTCCAAATGGGTCAGTTGATGAGTTCTATACAAGCAGGTCAACCTCTTCCTGCGTGGGCTGCACCTCAAGTTCGCAAAGTAACAGCCATCATGCAGCAGCGTGGACTTGGTGCAAGTTCGATGGCTGCAGCAGCGATGGTTCAGGCCGTAACCGAATCAGGAATACAAATTGCATCAGAAGATGCGGGTAAGTACGCCACTATTCAACTTGCTAATTTGAGCAACGAGCAACAGGCTGTTTTACAAAATGCAGCTACCTTTGCTTCGATGGATATGACAAACTTAAACAACAGGCAGCAAGCAGCAGTTCAAAACTCTAAAGCTTTCCTGTCTATGGATATGGCAAACCTAAACAATGAACAACAGGCCAACACTGTTACTTACCAGAGTCAAGTAGCAGGACTTTTAGCAGATGCTGCAGCAGACAACGCAGCAAAACAATTCAATGCTAAGTCTGAAAACGAAGTAGACATGTTCTTTGCGGAGCTAGGAGCTACAATTCAAACAACTTCGTTAAATCGTAAAGCAGGGCTAGAACAATTTAATGTTAGTCAAAAAGTAGCCGTAGATCAATTTAACGCTCAAATGCAAACTACCCGCGATCAATTTAATGCAAACATGCAGCTTCAAGTTGATCAAAGTAATGCAAACTGGCGTAGAACAATAAACACTAACAACACGGCAGCTACGAATGAAGCAAACAGACAGAATGTACTAAATCTTTTGGGTATTAATCAGAATGCCATGAACAACATTTGGCAAACATACCGTGATCAAGCTTCTTGGAATATGAAAGCATCTGAAAACGCCAAAGATAGAGCGCACAATGCAGCTATGCAATCTGCCGCTATCGCAGCGGATAAAGATATGTACGACACAAAATACGACGATTATCTTATAAGTGAAGTTATTGATAATATTTTTGGTTAGGAGCCAGTAACATATGGCTAAATTTTGGAAACAAAACTGGTTTAAGGCAGGAGTGGCTTTAGTAGGTGCTAAAGTTGCCGGGGAATATCTGTTTGGAGATAGCGACTTTGGATTTTCAGGGGGAGAAGAAACCTCGTATTTTACAGGAGACAACCTTGCTGCAAAAGGATTGAATTACTTTGGTGTTACTCCCTTTGGAAACACTGCCGTCGGTTCCAGCATTTACGGAGCAGTAGATGATTTTATGCCTGACTGGATTAAAGATGGGTATGATGCTGTTAAGGGTAGCGGTGCAGAGAAGAGTGCTTCTTTCCTGAACATGTTTGGTAGAGATATGGGGGAAATGCCCTCTGGTAAACGATCAACTCAAGCCCGATCTATTCGTACTGATACTAACTTTCAGGCTGGGCAAGCTGGACAAATTCCGTTGGGAAAGAATGGCAGGGTGGCTAATGCTCTATCTTCAGGCAAGATGAACAATTTTCTTGCAGGGCATGTGAAAACAACATACATCCCCCCTAGAATTTTAGCAAGTATACAGCCCGTCGGAAGCACAACTGCTAAACGAGTTTCTGTAAAACGTAGCGCAACCAGATCACCAGCATACACTAAAGATGCAAGAATTGGATAGATAGCATGGCTTTTGATAAAATAAACTCTTTAGCTGCTCCTCCCGGACACTCCCTTACGGACCCACCGGGGAAGTGGGCTTGGGAACGGCCTCCTGTTTACGCTGATCCTGACGACGCAATTGATTACATCACTGAAACTATTGACACTCCTGATCAAAGGGATGGCATTTTAAAAATGCTTTACGCTGGAATTACAGTGGAAGAGCTTGTTGGACAAGTTGCGTTCAAGGGTTTCATGCAGGGGTACTACACACCAGACGTTGCGGAGTTAATCAAACCAGCAATTGGTATTTATTTGTACAACATGGCAGTAGAAGAAGGGTTTGAACCCCAGATGTTTGTTGAACGAGAGGAAGAAGAAGCTGTAGATGACGTTGCTTTCTTCAACATTCTCAAGCAGCGTAACCCTGAGTTGTATAACTCCATGAACGAAGAGTTGAACAGGCAGGAGCGTATGCACTTGGAAAAGTTTGAAGAAGAGATAACTCCGAAAGAAATACCAGTACAGCCTGAGTCGGTTTCTTTCTTAGATGTGAAGGGGCCAAAGTAATGTCTGGATTTGGAAAGATTTTAGAAATTGGCCTTCTTGCTGGGAGTGCAGCGTATGCAAAAGGCAAAAGAGAAGATGCTAAACGGGCTGAAGAAGCAAAGCTTGAAGCTGAAGCTAAAGCTGCTAGATCAGAAGTATTAAGAAAAGAAGACGACGCGGAAAGAATCCGCAGGGATGAGAACGCTTTCCGTATACGGTGGCAAAGTCCTGATGGCGTGTTTGGAGAAAAGATAGCTGGCAGTCCTACCATGATACCTGACGGTTCAACAATATTGTCAAAAGGCAGCATCAAGAATGGATTTAAGAAACACGAGGGAAAATCTGTAATTGAGACGCTACTTCTTGACAGAAGCGACGGGCAATTTAGAACCCAGCTAGAACTTGAACAACGTTATGGACCCAAAGCGGCAATGATGTTCTTTCCCCAAGCCGGACAGCGGGTTGATGGTAAAGACAACATAATTAACACTGACCAAATTAAATTGGCAGCATCAAGCGTTGACGCAGGTATTTCAGGCGCAAAACGCGAAGTCGTTTATATAGTTGGAAAAACTAGATACAAAAACGAAGCAGATGCTTTTGATGCCCACAGAGAAAATGGGTTTCCTATTCGCAGGGTTACTAACACAGTAAATGCTTTTGGTGAAAACGCACGAGATGAAAGAGACATAACTGGCCCCGGTAAAAACGAGGGTGATGAGTATAGCTACGTAGTCCTAGAAAATGGTGCAATTATTAAAAAGAAAGACAAAAACAAACTTTTAGAATACTACCCCGAAGAACAAATACAAACAGGAAAATTTGTAGGTGATGATCTTATAAGTCAATCAGTAAAAGCTCCATCAAAAAGAGTCGTGACTGAATACGGAGCAGAGGACGGCAAGACTTTTTCAAATGGAAAAACTGTCATACGGGATGACGACCCCAGTTTTACTGAAGATGATATTAAAAAGGCAGGTGAATCTAGGCTGCTGGAAGCTGCAGGACCGCTGGGGGGTAAAGGAACTACGTACAGTGCCAAAGGTACCTTTACGGCAATGCCTACTCAAAGCCAAACAGCTAAACAGAAAGCTGCACTAGAGCAATCCAAATACACTACTTATATGAAGCTTCCTAACGACCAAATTATTGGGGGGCTTGATGTACAAAATGATTCTGAAAAACTAGACTCTGTGTTTGATAAAACAATAGAAAATATGAATATTATAAAGACGGGTACAGTCACTCTTGAAAACGGTACAAAGGTACCCATAGGGCATCAATGGGTAGATAAATTCGGACCTCTAGTTATCAGGTCTATAAAAGAACAGAAAAAACTTATGGGCGGTGACATGACGGAAGTAAATACCGTTGGAGTCGCTAGTGAATACATTTTAAGAAAACAAGGAAGAGGGAAGTTGCTTGAAATTCCCGGTATGAAAGCGTATCTTCATTCTATAGACATGGAAGGTAACGAAGCAGAAGCCTTACGCATACAAACAAGTTTAAGAATAGGTGAAGACCCTGACGCTACTGTCGTTATATCTAGGGAGCCTATAACTCTAGAAAACAATGAAAGATTAGGTACTATGATTTCGGGTACAGTTGTTGAATCAAAGTACAAGTCTCTTATTGAAGGGACTATTCTGCCCTTGTTACAGAACATAACAAACAATAGGGATTTAGCACTTAATACACTAAGTACATACATAGCTAAAGAACGTGATCCTATAACCCTTGAGACCGTTCAAAGACCTGACGGCTTGGGTCCAGTTGCTTCTCCAAATCAAATTCTTTTAGATTTGTTTGCGTCCATGTCAACTACCGTTATTGTAGCTGGCGGCGATGGAAAAGTACCAGTTACAGAACTAGACTTGTTTAAAGCCTTTATAAATGACAGTGGAACTGGAAACTCTAAACAAATACTAGCTGCCATGAGTTCAACAGACAAAAGAGCAATGGCAAACAAGTTTACTGAGTCACTAGATGGCGATACAGAAGCAGGAATAATGCTTGTACGGGGTCTGATAAACAGTCTTGGATCAACACAAATGAAAATGTTAAAAAACAAATTTGGCTTTACTAATGGAGCAGCCGATCAAAGGGCTAGACTAGGTTACAAAGCTAAGTATGACAGTGCTATTCGTGCTAAGAAAGTTGGTGTATCAGCCTTACGAACTATGATTAACCCCGATGGATCACTTAGGAAATCTAGCACAGTTGTTTCTTTTGATCAGACTGTAGACGGGTTTATTTACTACGGTCAAGAAATAGGTAAACGAATCCGGGGTCTTGCTAAAGATGGTGTGCAAGGAACCAACTTTGGTAGGCAATTTTTAGCTAGTACTGCTTCACGTGTTTCAAGTAATAGCGGTGTAGCAACAAGCACTCAATTTAGTAACGAAGCACTACAAACTTTTGAAAATAAGTTTGATCAAATTGCTCAAGAAGTTGCTGCTGCAACTGATCAAGAAAAAAGACTTGATGCCACAAGAAAGTTTCACCTGACTGTGCTTGCCTACGAGCTTGCTGCTACAATTCAGGGGGGAACGGGTGGCAGAACTATATCTGATCAAGACGTACAACTTATATTTAGCTCTCTGAATCAAGACTTTGCTACTACCCCTCTAGCACAGGCAGCATCTATTCAAGCAGCAATTGCTATGATTGACGAAATACGAGTTCAGTCGTTGTACTTAAAGTCTAAGGATGTAAAAGACAACGCAGCAGTTGCTATTGCAAATGAATTAAGAGGAACAGCAAGTCCTTTAGTTAGCATTTCAATGAGTTTAGACGATGGTATTCTTGCAGTTACTAACAGATTGGGGCAGTTAAATCCCCGATCACCAGAAGCCTTTGACGCTGAAACAAGAGTGTCCCCTGCAGACGTACTCAAGTCTGTAAATCTGAGGCTGCGTTTGCAGAAAAAAGAAGAAGTAGATAGCATAGAAGCTGCAAAAGAACTTCCTGAGTACCAGCTAACTATAGACTCCTTAAACAAACAACGACAAGGGTAATACAGAGCATGGCTCAAGACGGGTTTTCAATATTTGATACACTGAAGAGTAGTCCAACATCACTAGCAGAAGCTGTGACTGCTCCTTTTAGTGGTACTCTTCCCCCTAAAATTGTTAAGGATCAGCCCAAACCCGAACCTACTGTAGCGGTAAGGTCGTTTGACTCGCTGCCTAGTGGACAGCCTGATCCTCGTAGTGAAAACTTTCCCTACGCTGTACCATTCTTTATTCCGGGGGCTGGGGATCAGAGTTTAGGAACCCTTAAGTACGACACAGAGGGCTTTGGAGTAGACATTTCTGAGTCAGGGAAGCCGTTTCTTTCAAGCGAACCTGCTCTAACGGATGACCCGTCAAAGATAACAACAAAGTATAGTAAACCATTTGCTGGTATGCAGACAGTTATAGAAAGAACTCGCCCTATACAACGAGGAGCTTCCAACAAAATAACTCCCATACTTTCTATAAATGACGTACCGGAGATAGCAGATAATTTACTATCATTTGATGTTGTTATAGGCTCTGACGGTAAAGAGTATTCCCTAGAAGACTACGCGGGTGATGATATTGAACAGCGTAAAGAACTTGTCGATCAAGTTAAGGGAGTCAGTGTTGGGGTTAAGTTTACACCATTAGGCGGTAAAGAGACAGACCAACGAACTGATTTGTTTCCCATAGACTACTTGAAGGCTACTGTCTACGATGAAAATTACGAAAGAGTACTTAAGGACATAGATGATCAGCTAGTAGGAATACCCTTTGCAAGTGACAAAGCCAAATACCAGTTTATGATTAACGATGGTATGGACGAAGATACTAATCGCGCTATCTTTGCTAAACAACTTGACGAGATGCTTATCAACGCGGGAGAAACAAACGCAAGAAACCGCGCAGGGATTATTTTGCACTCCGTTAATTTACCACAGTTTGGTGGTGTTGGGTACGGAGACACATCTAAGTTAACGGGTATAACAAACGAAGTTGCTAGGTTTGCTGTGTCCACTCCCGCATATATTTTTGGAGAAGCCTACCAAGCAATAATAGGTGACTTAAAAGTTGGAAACTACAATCTTTCTGATTCTGTAGATCGTCAGGCGTGGGTAAACTCTTTTATTCCCAAGATGCCTAACTTGATACAAGACAGGTACACTCAAATAGGTCTGGATGTGTCCTACCCTGTTGCGGAAAGACTTGCTCGTAAATTTTCAGGACCAGCCGGTACGATTGCTGCTATTGCTACAGAAGTAATAGGCGGCACCGCTCCTGCAACAGCACGTAAGATTGCTGCTGGTGCGAAAGAAATGAAGATGTTTAAAGAGTACTCAGCAAAGTACGAAAAAGATTTTCCTGATGCTGACCCTGAAGACATAATTCTTGCATACCAGAAAATGCGTAAGTCACAATTTGGAGCGTTTGGGTATACTAAAGACATGAGCCTTGTGGTTAGAGAGGCTAAAGACATAAAGCTTATCGGTGGTATTGTAGGTATTGCTGCAAAACCAATTGCTTTTATAAATGGTATGCGTACATCCAGCCGTTTTAAAGCGGGAATGCAATTAGAAGATGCAGCTATGGCTGTTAGCAAGCGTATCGAAGTAAGAAACATGGCTAGTTTCTATGCAAATTTACAAAACCAAAGACGGGCCTTACTAGAACGTCAAAAGCTTCCAAAGGGACTGTCTGCTAAAGACACACAACGTCTAGAAGATGTCCAAAGAAAAATACACCTTACTAAGCTAGACCTTCGCAAGACTGTGGCAGAATCAGAAACTCCCAAGTTTGTTCGTGAGGCTGGGGTTCAGGATGCGTGGGTTATATTAGGGGCAGCAACTGCCAATCAAGCTGCTGAAATATATGGTGGTGACCCTATGTTATGGGAATTTTTAGGGGGTATGGTGGGTATTGGCTATGGTATTGTGCGGGACAGGAACCAAGCAGCAAAGTTACTTAAGAAGTTTGACACAAATGACATAAACGAACAAGATTTAAACCTTGCAAATTTAGTCCTACAAAATATGCAAAACTTTAGCCCAGAGTTTCAAGAAAGCTTGAAGACACGAGTCAAATACTTCAACGGTCTTCGTCAAGAATTAATTTCAGTTGGAGTTGACCCGGAGTTACTAGACACATCAACAACTAGAATGTTTGGTCTGGCTCTTCTTCAGACTATTGAAGAGGGACAAGCTCTTGACCTACACGGGCCAGCAGCAGCAGCCTTTAACGGTAACGTAGAAGGCTTAACAAAGAACTTACAACAGCAACAAAAGCTTCTAGTTGGGCTTCGTAGTACTTTAGAAGAACTACGCTTAATAGAGGGCGTAGACGTAGAAGGTAATCCTGTAAACAAACTGTATGAAACTGTAGAAGCAGCAATAGCTTATTCAGACGGAACTACCGCACAACTAAGAAGTGACCTTGAGGTTTTGGGTAGAAGCTACGAAAAGAGTATACAGGGTTTGATTCTTGGTGGAGACGAAAAGTTTTCTCATTTAGATGAGGGTTCTAGGACAGAACTAGGAGAGGCTTTTGAGTCACTGTCAAAACACAACATATCAAGGGTAGACAACTCCAGCATAGTGGCTATAAGAGATGAAGCAACCAGAACTTCTGACTTACTTGCTACGACTATTGCTGAAAAAAGTAACCAGATTGCTCGTAAGTTACCCACCCAAAATGAAGTCAATGCAAAAGTTGGCGGTACAATTGAAAAAGGAACCATCTTCAAACCTGCACGGGATGAGGCCAGACCAAGCGACATTCAAACAGCGGGGGATGCTCTTGCTGCCGTGACTGAAAATGCAAACGTAAGAGAAAAGAATTTAGCCGCTGCTCCTTTTCGTCAGCTTGACAACTCTATCTTTTACACAGTCGATGGAAAAATGGTAAGCAAGCAGGGTGCATCAACAGATGCTGGTCCTGTTGTGGATCAGATGTTTGAACTTCTTGGTAAAGAGGAAGGGGTTATGATCCTTCGTCAAATGGGGGGAACAACTCTTTCATCTACTAATACAAACAGAATGTTTGAGTTTCTTAATACTGCAGCCGGATCGTTTCTGGATGATGCTGCTCAGAGGTTGGGTAAGAATGTAGACGAACTTAGAGATGAAGTTTTAGCAAGTGTGGGAGCATCTCGTGATAAAAGTATACCTGTAGACTTGTTTGTTGCTCAACAGATTAGAAAAGACGCTGCTGCAAAAGGAGTAGAGCTTGGGGTACTACCTATCAACTACCAGCAAGCAAAAGAACTATCTACTGCTTTAAGTGAGATAGAGTTCAAGGCACCCGAACCTGCTAAGTTAGCTTACGCTAAACTAGGTGTTGTTTCTGACAACCTTATGAATAGTTTTGAAGTACAAACAGAGTCAGGAATGAGAGTTCCGGTAGGGCAGTTGTTTATTAAACAGAAGGATGGCAGTCTTAAGTCTACCCAAGATGTCCTTGCAGAAGGTAACGAACTGTGGACGGACTACAAGACACGGTTTTACAATGATGAGAAAATAGGTAAATGGCTAGGGTGGAGAGATAGAAACGCTAGGTTACCTAGAAATATATCTCCTGACAATCCGCTGGGTATAGACTACGGAGATAACAAACCCACTAGCTGGTTAGACTTTGAAAGCATCTCCAACATGAAAGATGCACAAAAGAAAAAAATTACAAGCTCCCTATCAGAAGCGTTGGGAGTCCTGCAACCTAATGGTACTCGCAGAATAGACTTAGGAACTGCTGATGGAAAAGCTATAAAAACAGTACTGGAAGCTCACGCAAGAGAGTGGATGCAGGAAACTGTACTAAGCGGGAAGCCAATTGACTTTAATGAGTTCCGTAGAAAAGCAAACAGCTTGCAAGATACTTTTGTCGGGGTAGATGCCAACGGTAATAAGACAAAAATATTGAACATTGATAGCGTTATGCGGGATGTCTTTCCTGATTTTGGACCAGATGCAATAGACAAAAAGTACTACGATGCAGGTGTAGAACAGTTAAATGCTTTTGCAAAAAAACAAGCGGCTACAGTAAAGAAACAAGCTGACAAAATTATAAAGGGCTTTGACGAAACAACAAAATACTTACAGGGCTTTTCTCGCGAAAAGCTTGACTCTGAAAATGTTGCTTCCGTGTTAATATCAGGTGGTATAGGACGAATTAACGACGTTAAGGCTCACCTTAAAAAAGCAGGAAGAAACGACGAAGAAGTAAACTCAATCCTGACTGCTTTACTAACTCAAGAAATAAACAGAAAAGCATTTAAGCCGACTGGAGTATACCAGCTTGACCCATCTGACAGCAAAGTTTTGATTCCAGAACTTGACTTGGATCAGGAAGGTCTTAAGAACTTTATGGGATTTACCGATCCTACAACCAGAGAAGCTGTTATAAGTATTATCGGGGAGAAGACCTACAAAACATACGAAAACATAATCAACTTTACAGCAAACCAAACTGTTGGGGCATCTGCCAATATAAATCTAACGGGTATACCCCGGAAGTTTTCTGTCGAAAGCTACATCAGTAGGTTCTACGCCGTTAACAGGGGCGTAGTTAGCTTCCGGTATGTGGGTACAGAGGCTGTACTACAGCAGATGAGGCGAAGAAACATGAGTGTTTTGACCGCTGCTTTAACTAACCCTAAAGTTGGAACGCTGGTAGCAGAAATGATTGAAACAGGAAAGCCTCTTCCGGCAGATAAAGAGCGGCAGTTATTTGAGATGCTTGTTATTGGTTTAGAAAGATTCGATAACATAAACAGTGCCGTATCCAGTGATGATAAATCCGTAAGTATAGTGAGTGATTTTGGACACTCGTTTGAATACAAACAAATACGTCAAAGACTAATAGCTGAACAATAACTATAAACAGAAGGTATTACAATGAAAACATACAACAACGGCCCTCGTAAGGGAATGATGTACGGTGGTGCTGCAAAGCGCAAGCCAATGATGTACGGTGGAATGGCAAAACCCCGCAAGAAAGCTCAAGCGGGGGGAATGATGTCGTCTACCCAGTCACAACAAAACATGATGCAGAATCAGTCTATGTCAAAGCCCATAACGCAAATGAAAATGGGCGGGGGGCTTAAGATGGTAAAGAACTCTGCGGGAGAGAAGGTTCCGTTCTACGCTGCAGACGGTAAGGGAAAAAGCTAGATATAGTTTCTGGACTTTTCCATCATCTCATCTGCCATAGATCGAAGGTATCGTAGAAGGGATGCGGTTGAGTGTGACCCATCCCACTGGGGTAGTCCCTCTACCATTGCAGATTCAAACTGCTCCGGCTTCACTCCTTCCCAAGTCAACTCTATGGTGCCGTTTTGTTTTAGATTAGCCTGAAATGTAAACAGGTTAGCCTCTGTGCTTTTGTTAGCCATCTACTTGTTCTAATTCCTGTATTGCTAAATTGTAACAATCAGCCTTGAATACAAAGCCGTTGCTTGGGTCTACGTCACCCACCTTGTAGCGGGTTGCTTTTGTGTAGAAGGTTTGTTTTGGTATCTCACCAAGAATCCACGCCTTGCTGTGATCTGTAAGAATACGGACAAAAACGTAACTGTCACAGTCCTGCTTGGTTCCATGCGCTGATACAGAACAGTCGTAGTTAGGTGATGGTGTGGTATTGCAACGCTTGGTCTTTACGTCCACCCGTTTGTTTCCAACCAACAGATCAAAGTCTTTGTTGTTGGCATCAGTACCACCAACGTAGTCCTTTACAATCACCTCGCCTATAGCCCCGACCACATTACTAAGACTACCAGTTATGCTGCCCTGTAGGATGCCTACAGAGGCAGCTTTCTTTTTGGCACGAGCTATTATATCAGGCGTTATTTTGATCTGTATCACTGTTTGTTTCCTTAAGACTCTTGGCTAATGTAGTCATAAAAGTAGACTGGGATGCCTGTAGCTGGGCCATTCTAAAGTTTAACTTCTGTATTTGATCACGTACATCCCGTATCTGCATGACAGTATACTGATCCACATGACCCATGTCATCTACCTTGTATTCTACTTCGTCTATAATAACCACATTCTCTTTATCCGTCATCGTCTTCTTCCTTTTCGGGGTTAGGATAATACACCTCAACCCATGATTTACACTCAGGACATTCAAGGCAACTGAGTATAGTATACCTGTCCTCTGTCAGTTCATCTACATCGTGATCACCGACCCATCTTAATTCTGTGTTACAGTGCCAGCAATTCATGCTGCCGTCAAGTCCACAACTTCACAAACCCCTGCAGTACAGGCAAGTTCACGAGAGCCGCTGGTGTTATCTTCCTTTTCAAACTCTGTTAGTTTGTTCCAGTCAATATGTACCACTTCCATGCGTTGCTTCCACTCAAGGTATTCATCAGGCTCTATGTCCTGATAGGGTGCCTGTTGGTATGTGTGATCACTGTGAGGAAGGAAAGAAACTCCTGACGCTACATCAAAGTTCTCATACACCCACGCTCCTACGTCCATCCATTCCGATTCCTTAACTGATACAGTAATGCTAGGCTTGTGTTCGCACCAGTATAAAGCGTAGGTCTTCCACAACTCTAGTTGCTCTATGGCTGTAGTTTGTGTGCGGGTAACCGCTCCTTTGGGAGACTGCATTGGAAAGCTGAAGACTGTTACGTTGTCCGGCTTCATCACATCTCGTTCAGCAGGTACACCACTGTCCACAAGAAACTGTGTCAGGGGGTCTTTGTTGTCACCACGAACAGTACGAATAAAGTAATCGTTGTGTCGTGCGTGAATACCACTAGCAGAGTCTGTAAGCTGCGAAACAGTTCCGCTAGGTTTGACGCAGGTGATTGCTGCACTGACGGGTATACCAAGTAACTCCGCATACTCACGGTTTGTTTCCACCGCTACGTCACGCATTTCCTGCAACCATAACTTACTGTCAACATTCTTGGACAAGACATGGTGATCCATGATGCCCGTTAAAGAAACCCCAAGTAGCCTTTCTTCTTCTGTGTTATCCTTCCACACTTTCCTAAGATATTTGAAGTCAGTCAGGGTAGACTGCATAGTTCCAAGAATGGTAGCTAGTTTAACTTTGTGTTTGAGTGACTCTAGTGTATCATTTTCACGGACAACTATTTCTGACAAATTACAAAACTGGTATGGGCGTAGCACGATCTCACTGCAGGGGTTCGTACCCCACATGTGTCCTGTCTCTCTTCTGCCATTACGAGCTACCTGCTTTTCAGCGGCCTCACGGTTAAACATACCACGCTCACCAGACTTACTATCGTATAAGGCAAGCCACTCACGCATAAAGGTACCCATCTCAGGCTTTGTTTTGTAGGCTACAGAGTTGTTAGCCAACGCACGTTGACCCTCTGTTTCCCACCACTGCCCAGCTTTGGCGTGACGCATTTGATCGTCATTTAAATTAGATAGGCTGATCAGGGCTGACCTGCGAACACCACCTACAACAACTACCTCGCCCACCTTGCACATGAGGTCGTGGCACTCAATAGGAAATAACCTACGTCCAGCAGCCTTCTTAAATATTTCTATGGTAAAGTTAAACAGATCAATCAACGGCTGGGGGCCACTAGCTCTACCGCCCATGACCTTTAGCCGCGCACCTGCGGGGCGAATAGCAGAGGTATCCCAAGAAGGAACCTGACCTGCATAAAGCAACGCAACTAATTCACGATAGGCTTTAGCCCATCCCGGCTTGCTGTCTGCTACATTAATTACAGTGCTAGAGGTGCTAAAATTGTCAGATACTACAGGTAGCTTGTCAACGTTCTCCCTCTCTACACTAAAGCCAACACCAGTGCCGCACATCAATATGTACATACACTCATCAAACGAACGGGGGCTATCAACCGGAATGTAACTACAGTTGTACCCACAGATGTTGTCACGAGCCAACGCTGGCCCTGAAGTCATCATTGCCCTCATGGAAGGCATAACCTGAAGACTAAGAACAGCCTCACGAACCTCACCTAAATCTACTTTAACGTTACACTTTTCCTCTACCTGACTCTGCATAAAGTCCATGTAACGATCCACAGTTTCATCCCAATTCTCACGACGCTCTTCTCCATCAATCCAACGAGCATAGCGTGACTTGTGAATAAACTGCTGGTATGGTGTAG
>UEXM01002148.1_pt1 | contig 14576 bp, 15 predicted proteins | sample 1796661 | NCBI WGS metagenome assembly UEXM01 (sample SAMEA4772469, study PRJEB27181) | metagenome | reverse complement strand
GAATTTAAAAGATCATTTCTCAGCATAACCCATTTCCTTAACCATTTTATCGATTCCATCTTTATTCCACAAATAATTTAACCAACATGCCGCTTTATATTTTGTCCATGAAAAGTCCATAAAGCTAATTTCAACATTATTCTTTCTTAAAAGTTCCATTTGTTTTGGCGTAGCCCTGTCATTTAACCATCTCTTACTCTTGTTAGCGGCCTTACTGCTCTCAACTTCCCTTAGAAAGTCATCAGCGGCAGATGTAGCTTGTACCTTACCACCAATGGCAACAGCTTTCAGTCGCTTGTTTTGAGCCTTTACAAGCCCTATTGAGTTATCACCTATAGTAGCGACTATTCCAAATCCGTCAAATCCAGTAGCCATCATACATGAACCGTTACCGAATATGTCAATCCATCTAAACGGAGACAGCTTCATAAGATCAAACTCAGTGAGCTCAAAGTCATGTAACTCAGATTTATCTTGACTCTCGAACGCATGACCACAGTTTGGACATACACGCGAGTTCTGAGGAATAACCCAGCCACAGTTAGAACATTCTTTTGTAGGAGCTAATCCCTCACCGTTTTCCTCACCACCATCAAGATTAACCCCTTCGTCTAAAACGCCATGTGTCATAATGCTTGTTCCAAAGTCTAAAACAACACAGTCTTTTTTAATCATATTAGGATATAGTTCTGGATCAATGATCCTCAAACCTCTGCCAATCATCTGAACCATTGTAGATTTGTAAGAACATGGCCTTGTCAGCACAATGCACGATACTGGTGGAGCATCAAACCCCTCAGTTAAAACAGCTACATTCACAACTACTTGAACGTCACCATACTCTAAATCGTGCAAAATCTGTGATCTATCTGTTGAGGATGTTTCGCTTGTTACAACTTCTGCATTTATATTTTCAGCCAAGAACTCACCAAGCAACGCATTTGCATGACTAATTGTAGAACAAAACACAACTGTCTTTCGATCCCCTGCCTTATCTATCCACTCTTTAACTACTCGCTGATTAATAACAGTTCGGTTCATAATGGCATCGACTTGTTCCATATCAAAGTCGTTTGCTAGTTTGCGAACTTCGTTTAGTTTGTCCTTAACACCAACGTCAATAACGTATGCTCTTGGTGGAACTAAAAATCCCTCTCGAATAAGTGTCGTTAGCTCAATCTGATGTGAGCAATTATCAAACACACTTTTTAATGCTTTCTTGTCACCTCTGTTTGGCGTAGCCGTAAAGCCAACAATCTCTGAGTGTTCATTGTCATCTCGCACAGCATTAATAACTTTTTGATATGTTTCTGCGGCAACGTGATGGCTTTCATCAATTACAACCATGTCAAACTTAGGTCTTTTTGCCAGATTATTATCCCTTGATAATGTCTGAACCATAGAGAAAACCGCCTGACCATCCCAGTTCTTTACAGAGCCATTAACAATGCTTGTTTTAATATCTGGGTTTATCTTGCTAAACTTTATCATGTTTTGCTCTACAAGCTCGTCACGATGCTGAAGAACTAGGACACGATTACCTTTTTTATATCTTTTACCAACTAACGCAGAGAGCATGATTGTTTTACCAGCACCTGTAGGCGCAACAACAATCGTATTTTTTCTATCGCTTAGTGCTTTCGATGCGTCTGATACTGCTACATCTTGATATGGCCTTAGTATCATAATTAACCTCTAGTTGGAGTGGAGAGAATGGTGAGGGGTTTGTGGCACTCTGCCCCTCGTCAGAGTGTGAATCGGCGTGGTCATAAACACCTTAGCCACTCACATTTAACCTTTTATCTAGCCCAATCAGGAACTGGCCCACTTGCTGTGGCCTGCGGTTGAGGGGCTTGGCTCGTAATAGGAGCCGCACCACCAGAAATAAAATCCTTTGAGTTCGGAGTAAGAACTATTAAAATTTTATTTTGATCTGCGTACCCATTTGTGCCTTTTTCGACCTTAACTTTAGCACAGATCTCCATGCCATTCAACTGGTCGATACCTGAGATTTGTCTCTTGGACTGTGCCGCTTCGGACATATCCGCAGGATCAAGGTTGTTATGGCTTTCGATAATAGATCTAAGAGTTCTTAGACCAATCTCTTTAGCCACAGGGATACCGCTTTGGCCCATTTTATCACCGTCTACAAAGATATTATCCCAAACTTTTCTACGGTCATATGGCCCACCAAACACAGTTAATTCTAACTGAGCCCATTTTGCTCCAGTATTGACTGACTTTTTAAACCAGTTACCTCTACCAAACTCAGAGATTTCCATATCTCCGGGTTTTAGTGAGATGATTGCACGAACTACAGTTCCGTGTGGAATGAGTTCAAATTCTCTTGTTGATTCGTCAACAGGCGTATTATTTAGATTTAGCATCATTAGCTCCTTTTTCCATATTTTGAGTTTTGGGATCGACAAATTCCAACGGTCTATCTGACTGTGGTTTGCCACTACCCATCTTTGCGATTAGTTTACCTAAGTGAGGCTCTTCGAGAGTTTCGAGCCTGCCAGAGCGATCCTTCGCAGGATAACCCCATTCATTTAATGGATTACATACAAAAGCACGAAATTGTCCATTTTCTCCAGTCAAGATTGCCATTGTGATTAATTCATCAACAATTCCGGGCATTTCACGACCAGTTTTTGCACCCTCAATTTGAAGGGAATATTGTTTTCTACCGTAGTCATCTGTGTACTCATCTAAGATACCTACAAAAATAACATTCTTTTCACGAATGTGTTGTAGATGTGTTAGCCAAGCCATCATTTCACGACCATGCAAGCCATATGCGGCTCTAGTATCTAACTTACCACTTCTATCTGACTTGCACTCTGGTTGCTGTAAACACCATTGAAAACACAACCGACCTGCAACCGTAATACTATCGACAAACAAAGTATCGTACTTGTTCATCATCGCTTCACGATCACCATATTGAGCCGATACATATTCAAAATGCTTTTGACCAAACACAGAGTCTTCTGCAAGAGATGGATTACTGCCACCTAAGAAACACGCAAAGTCACGACACTCTGTCCATGTTCTAGGTCTAATGACATCTACTGGTAATCCTTCGATTGCGGCATCACCAGCTTCTAAATCCATAAATAGAGTCTTATCGGAGTCGAGTGTTCGAGCGAGTGTAGTTTTACCTACACCACTCTGACCGCACACAACAATCTTGTGACCACGCTTTTCTTTCATGCGTTCGTCAGCAGAAATAATTTTTAGTCCACTTGACATCTTATGTCTCCTCTTCAATTCTATCAATTTTAAACTTACCCATTTCAGTAACACGACATGGCTCTAACATATCTTTGATCTTCTTATGGGCCGCAGTATAAACACGCTCATCTACAGAAAATGTTACCTTTGCAAAGTGATTAGCATCGTCTGGGTTCATTTCCTCAAACGCTTTTTGCAACTTATCGTTGTCCCACTTTACTTTTTTAGGAATGTTAATTTTAAACCTACTGTTGCCTTCTGCAATAGTAGCTGTGCCGAAGTCTTTGCCTTCAGAACGCAAAGTATCTCTTGCTTTCTTTAGAAACAAATCTTCTAACTTCTCATCAATTTCTTTTAATTCTGCGTTTAGATCTTTTACGACAAAGCGTAATTCTTCACGTCTATCGAATAGCTCAATGCCATCCATTTTATGACCTCCTTTATATTAGTTTTGTTCACGGAAACATTTGTCCCACAATGTACTATTTATGTCAAGAGGTTTTTTTACTTAAATATATTTCAATACCTAAACAGGCTTTCATCAGCTTCTTTTTTAATTTGAACTCAGGTGTTTCAACGCCTTTAGCGTCTTCTACAATTTGTGTCCAATTGCCGTTCATATCTTGCTTTTTGTACCTGAAATCCGCAATATAAGTACAAATCTTTTCTCCGTTTACTTCTAGTGCAAAGCGAACTTGAAGTTCTAAATCTTTTACTGTTCCAGCTTTTTCGAGCGCCTTTATATAAAGATAACGCTCAGACTCCCATTTAGAATCAAACTTTATACCGTTAATCGTTACCTTTTTATTATTGTATTTAGACCTTGACCCAAATCTTCTGGGATTATATGGTGCTTTTACTAACATTTTTTAAAAAGGACTCCTTACTATGCCAAATCCGCTTAAATATAAATCTGTAAGCCTTACTTTAGGCGCATATGACAAACTTGTCCATGTAGCTGACGTAGAAGATAGATCAATAGGAAGACAGCTTTCTAGGCTTGTAGATCAAGCTTACGCAGAGGTTAAGCCTATGCCATACAAAGAACTAGCGACTAATTCATCAACATCAAGATACGGTATTTCTTCGGCGCATGACTCTGTAATCGAAGACGATTAAGGTTTTAATAATCCAGCGCTTCCAAGACCCCCAAGTAGTGTAGATGCTATATAGGGGTTTTGTGCCGCACGTCTTCTTAAACTTTCTTTTTCTCTATTATTAGAAGGAGTAGACCTTCTTATTGTAGGAGTTCCAAAAGCACTTTCTTCAGATAAAACAGTTGGTTTTACTTGTGGAACAGGCGTTCCACGAGATTGTTGATTAAACGAGGTAGCTCCACTATCGGCAAGAAGCATACGAGATCCTAATTGTCTAGCCGCAGTTTGACTTCTATTTACTCTATCTAAAACTCTTCCTGTTTTTTTAGCGACATTAGCTATATCTTGACCTGTTGGAAGACTTTTTCCTGTTTGCTCTACAATTGTTTCGTTTAATATTTTAGTTGTTCCTGCAACAATTTCTTCAGGTGTTTTTGCTTTAACACGCATTTCTAAATATTGTTTTAACTTATCTGGATCATTTATAAATCTATTTAATATTTTAAATCTTGCCGCTTTTGGAAAATTTTGTAATGGAGATGTAACTATACCTGCTCTAATATTAGCCGCTACTAATGATCCAGCTCCTGCCGATGCAGTATCTTTAAGGAAAGCTAAATCAGATGCTAATCTATTTAAACCTTTTACTTTTTCCTTACCTAAAACTAAATTTAAAACATTTGGGTCGTAAGCCTTTAATGCTTTCTCTAAACCAAGAGCCTTTGCCTCGTTCACAAATATTTCTTCGTCTACTGATTCTAATATTTTTCTAAGAACGGAATCTTGTATATCTTTTGTAACCTGTGCATCATCTTTAAAAAAATTAAGAATATTTCTTATTTCAGGCATTTTTATGTTACTATTTAAAATTGCTTCTGCGGCTTCATCTACATCTAAATCGTTTCCTCTTAAAATTTGTCTATTTATTTTATCAAGAATTTTAGATGAAAAACCTTTATCCAAATTAATTTTAGCTTCATTAACTTTTGTTAAAGTTGCAACAACATCATCACCCGGATTTTGTTGAATAATTTTTTGAAGAATAGAATTATCTATTTTAGTAATTCCATTATATGATAAAGCTTTTGCTAAAGATTGAACTTTATCCCAATCATTTTTAAATAAAACTTTTCCTAAACCACTTTTCCTTATGTTTTCAATTTCGGTAGCAAATGTAGTTCCTCTAAACTTTTCTGGATCAAAAGCATCTCTTCCAGACCTTTGAAGAGCATCATCTAAATAAGTTCTAGCTAAAACTTTTCTAACCTCTTCTGGATCTCTGTTGGTTGCTTTTAAAAGTAGTTTAACTTTTTTTGGGCCGTCTTTACCTTTAGTAAGTTCAAGAATATTTTGTTGTATTGAATCATTTGCTTCAATTTTTAATAAACCATCAGGTTCGTCAATAGTTCTTATAACTTTTAAAGTTTCTAATTTTGAAAAAGCATCTATATCTTTAGCGTAAGCTAATTGAGCTTCTTTATATTTTTTAATAGCGGATCTCATTTTTGCCGCATTACCACGGCCTATACCAGTAAATTTTATAGGTACATCTCCTAACAACATATCATCCATATTCTGTTTTATATCTTGTAAATACCTTACTGTGCTTGAATCTTTTACGCCTACAGGCCCATACTTACCTCTTAAAGTGTCATAGGAATCTTTTCTTAAACTTTTAAGACCTTTAAAAGAAGTAAACCCCAGCCTAGATCCACTTTTTTTAGTACCAAAAGTTCCTTTTAAATTTTCTCCAAATCTTTGAAACGGTTCAGGAGCGAGAGATTCATTATTGTCAAATTCTTTACGAATTATGTCATCATATTTAGTTTTTAAAACCTTTATATCAAAAAGAGGTATTTCACCTCCTGTTTGAAAAACAGTTCTTGCGTTTGAACCAGTCCCTACTTGAATTTCTCTACCAAATCCTTTTAAGATGTCATCTATTGCTTGATAATTCTGATTTGATATTTTTTGAAAATCATCATAACTTTGTGTTAAACCTTTAAGAATATCATCCGTTACATCTACTCCTTCTTTTGTAGCTGTAGTCAAAACCTCTACGCCAGAATCTACAGCGGCTTGAGCCGCTTTTTGAGCTTTTAAAAGTTCATCTTGTAAACTTTTTGCTTTTTTAGGAACAGAGTTTTCTATTGCTTTTGCAATATCATCAACACTTCCAACACCCGCACTTTTTAATAATTTTTCTTTTTGTCCAAAAGCATAATATATGTTTTTTATAAGTTGTTTTTCTTTTCCACTCACACTAGCGGCAATTTCTCCTAATCGGGCTACAGTTTGATTAACCCCAACTGCCTTTAAACTAGGCATACCGGGAGCATCTGGATCTGATAATATTCGCAAACCTTGCTCTTGTGCTGTTTCACCTGTTGGTCGAAGGCTGTCGTCAAGTTGACCTCCTTTTACAGATTTAGCACCTTTTATAGCACCTCCCACCACGGCCTTACCTGCTCTTATTATAACATTGCCTGCTATATCTAAAGTTCCTGCTAAAGCGGCTTCTTTTGCAACATCTACAGCAACCTCTCCTAAAGATTGTTTTTGAAGACCCAACATCCCTTCTATAGACTCCTCTACAGATTGGCCTATTCCTGCTCCAGCGGCGGCTCCCGCCGCACCTGTTACAAGACCCGGAGCGCCTACAATAGCTCCTATTATAGATCCACCTACTTCTGGAACAAGACCTGCAAAGTCTGCAAAATCTCTTGCGCTAAATCCTTCTTCATCAATAATAAGGTTTTTACCTATAGGCTCCATACCTTGATTTATTTGACCTGCTTCTGTTAAAGCTAACCTACCTTCTGAGTCTTTTGTATATCCCTCTTCACCAACAAGATTTTTTAATAGGTTTTCTTTTTCTTCTTCTGTTTCCATAAAAGAAAGTTTAGCTCTTAAACCTCCCCCAGCACCAGTTTTATAATCAAAGTTTTCATTTTCACCTGAAGATTCCGAAAGCAAATCTTCAAACGATTTTGCTCTTGGTACGCCAAGATAACTACCTCCAGATTGAGATGAACGAAATTTTCTAAGTTGTTCTTGAGGAGACAATTGTTCGTTTTGTAACGATCTAAATTGACGTAACTGCTCTTGGGGTGTCATTATTGAAAATCTTTCATTGTTAAATTAGTGCCGAATTGTTTATTTAAAGCATCTAATTCTTTTTGATCTCTTGGAACATCATCTTGAAGAACGCCAAATTTTATTCCAGCATTTTTATCAAGCCAGTCTATAGAACGATCAAGATTTCGTTGAGGCTTCAAAACAGTAAGGTCATAAATTTCTTTAAGCTGTCTTCTAATCAATTCAACATCACCGCTTGTCCAGCTAATCTCACCGATACGCTTTGCAACCAATTTACGGTCATTGTCTGATAATGTTTTGCCTGATTCTTTAAGAATGTTTGTTGCCTCATCAATTGCTAAGTTATTCAGCACACGTTTAGCTTCCCTAACATTGTCTGGCATACTTCCCGCATCAATACCAAAGTTTCTTAATGCTTGTTGCATCCCACCCAAAATTTGTTTTGGAATGGATATGCCTTCATTTAAGTTTTCAAGTAAAACTTCAAACTTTTTTGATCCAGAAGTAATTGATTTTTGATATTCAGCAAATCTTCTAATAATTGTTTCGTCAGTTTCTTGTATCTTAAACCCAGTAGATGTTTTTCCTTCATAATTTGGATCAACTGCCGCCGCCATTATTTGCAACTCAGGGGGAACGTCATCTGGATCTCCTCCAATTAATGACACCATTTTATAATCAGTCCATTCATCACCTAAATCAATACCTTCAGCCCTTGTTTTTAAGATATCAAGTCTATCTGAGCCTTTTATAAATTCAAATTGTTTTTCAAAATCAGGATTATTAACTAAATCATTAATTTCATATTTATTTAAATCAACAAAACTACCTTTATCAAAATTTGCAAATTCAGAACCGGGCTCACCTTTTTCATAAACCCAATACTTTCCTCTATCCATTGTTTTTTCTTTTGCTGATCTACGAAGAGTTTCGTCAGCGGTTTGTTTATTTAAAGCATACTTACCACCTGCAAGAGCCCCCTGACGCGCAACTTTTTTAGCGGCTTCTAATTTTGGTAAAGCTTTTTCACCTGCTTTACCAACCTCACTAAGAATTTTTCCAACATTAAAACCTTTTCCAGCTTTATTTTGCATTAAAGCCAAGCCCATAGCCATTAAAGCTGAACTTTTGTCTACTTTTCCGCTTACATCAATTCCCGTGGCTTCTGCAAAATCTTTTTTATAATCTTCAATAGTCTTTTTTTCTGGTGTTTCAGGGCCAGCTCCACGCGCTCCTGTTATATAATCTTGCATAGCAGACGAAAATAAATCTTCTGTCGGGTCACTGCCCAAAGCTTCTATGCTTTCATCGTCTGTTTGAGCCTCACCTATTTGACCTCCTGTTGCAGGAAATGATTTTAAATTAGCCTCTTCATCTATTAAATTTCTTTCTAAATTCCTTTTAGCATCAAAATCGTCTCTAGCATTTATCTTAGCCATTACATCATCAGTTATAGATCCTAATGGGCCTTCTTCTGCAAAAATACTGTCAGGACGTTTAAAGTCTTGATCTCCGGGCTTTGGCTGATCTCTTAAAGAAACTTTATTGGGGTCTAAATTTCCAACTTTTGTATTTAATTTATCACCTGCTGAAATAAATGTGTTTTTACTTGGATCATATAATTGATCTCTCAACCCCGCTATAGTTTCAGAACCTTCTGTTCTTCCAAAAACATCAGTTAAAAAACCTAAGCCCTGAAGATTTTTATCAACAAAACCTGTAACAGCTCTCCCCGGAAGTTGAGGTATTTTTTTTAAAAAATCTCTAAATCCTTGGTAATCTTCAGATCTTTTTTCTGCTTCTTTACGGCGTAAAAAATTTTGGGAATTAGTCCCTAACCCTAACTTTTCTGGCCCTTCTAAGCCAGCGGCATTTCGGAGTTGCGCTTCTGATAGTATAGCCATTTCGTTACCCCTATGCTTGGTTTATGCCTTGGATGGCTGTGTATGCTCCTATTCCGCTTAAAAATGGATTAGCAGAAGGTTGTGGCCTGTAAGTGCTGTATATCGACGCTGAAGGCGTTCCTTTTAATGCACCGTAACCATAGTCTAAAGGTCTAGTAGCCTCCTCAAGCGGCCTCTGAGCCTCTTTACGAGCCATTGCTATCCTTGCATCTTCATATGCTCTGTTTCCGCCTCCAAGACCCGCTAGAAGCCTTAAATCATTAGGAGCCATAGATCCGTAAACCCTACCTACATCCGCAGAAGTTCCGCCAATACTGCCCATGTTAGAGCCAATACCTGACAATGAAGCTCCTAGTCCACCTGTTAGTCTACCTGATTCTAAGTTTCTTTTCTTTTCTTCTTCAAACGAACCTAAAGACGTTTTTAATGCGTCACTGTAACCTTTATCTAAAAGATTAGCTATAGTTTGAGACTTTTGAGCTAAAATATTTCTATCGGTTTCGGCTCTTTGTACGCCTTCTCTGGAACCTCCAAACGCCCCTGCTTGAATTGCACTAGCCGCAAGTTTGTTTTTACTAATGTCTCCCTGCCTATCAATTTGAGACATAGCTTCGTCAATAACTTGCTGTCTGTATGGGTTCATAAATTTAGATGTCGCAGTAGCAGGATCAAAAGAACCAGTTCCTGCATCAACTTTTGACTTTGCCTCATCAAAAAATCCAGCACCTTTAGTCATAGTTCCTAAACCTGAACCAATAGCATCAGCGGATGTTTCAAAGTAAGGAGAGTATCTATTAATAAATCCCTCACTGCCTGCTAAATTAAGTGCTTGTAGCTCTAAGGGATCAAGACCAGCCATTCTGTATTCTGGTATATTAAACAGATTTTCCTGTTGAATCGTGCCGCCTTCGTATTGACCAGTTTCTTCGTTATATTTACCGAATATCTGATCTAATAGAGCTTTTTCACGTTCCTCTATGTATTCTGGACGACGATTAATACTTTCTACAACTTCATTCATTACGCTATATCCTCAAGACCATTCATTAATTTATATCCGTTTTGGATTCCTTTATTAAGATTTCCGCCCCCAAGACCTTCTACAGCCTTTCTAGTAAGGACAAACTCACCCGCTGTAAGCATTGCAGGAACATCATCTTTAGTTCCAGAGCCCTCGCTTGGCATTATTCCACCATCTCTTCTAGGAAAAACTTTACCACCGTCATTATAGCCCCCTAAGATAGGTCTAAATTCAGTAGTTCCTCCAAACGGTCTTCTTCCGGGTGATTCTTCTTCTTTTCCAAATATCTTATCTAAAAATGTTGATCCCAAACCAAACAGCAAAGCCTCTCCACCTTTACTATTTAGTAAATCAGTTAAAAAATTATTTTTTCCTTTACCGCCCACTGCATCCGCAAGAAGACTACCAATACCCATTGTGCCTTCTGCCTTTTTTCTTTTTGCAACGGGAGCTATGCTTTCTGTAATGCTCGGTCTATTAGGATTGTTGTCTTGTCCTCTTCTACCAGTAAAAGTTCTTTTAGGCTTTTGTTGGCCTCCTCCTTCACCAAAAAAACCTGAGTCTCCACCCAATCCACCTATTAATCCACTCGCCAAAGCTTCTTTTGCGTTTACTTTACCACCCATTAACTTTTGCAAAGCTACATTTGTAATTACATCTTTTCCAGCTCCAGAACCAAAAATACTTTTTCCTATAGAAAGTAATTCTTTCCAAAAATATTCTGAGTTTCCAGTATTAGGATTTATACTATTACTTTGTGAGCCCACAACGTAACGATCTGGGTTTCCTCCCATATTCGATATAGCAGTAGCAATACCAGCACCCAGATTAGGGTTGTTTTCCAAAACTGGACGTGGAACAACGACCTCACCGGGACTAACGTGAGCCACCTCTGTGTCGCCAAATCTACCCATCATAGCTGTGTTCTTTAACAAGGAAACCACCTTTCTAGGTTAATTTAACAAAAATTATATTGTTTGGCTAGTCTTTATCCTATTTGTCTCATTCTTTCAACCAAACGATCTGCTCTATTTTTTACTTGATTATACCAACGACTGTCAACCATCTCGTCTGCCGCAGATTGCCAATCTCTTGCATCTACACCACGCTTCATACCTTTAAACGCAGATAAACGACCTAACCCCATGTTAAACATCATATTACAAATTATTTGTTGTGCCTCTTCTGGAAGCTCATCAAAGTCAGGATAAAGGCTATTACAGTCAGAAAGTACGCTTTCTATATCTTCATTAAAAAGCTCATCTATTCTTTCTCTGCTTACAGGATCGCCTACTTCCATGTCGTATTCGGGTTCACCTTGTCTACATAAATGCCCAATTCCTACCGTTTTTAAATTTAAATGATCTAAATACACCTCCTGAATTTCGCCCTCATCAATTTTTAACTGTTCTATTAATAATTCTAAATTCATTTATACTTTCCTTGCTTTATCTATTGCTCTTGAACCAAACCAGAAAGCTAGAATAGCCGCAAAGATTCCTTTGGTTTCCTCATCCCATAAGACTTGTATGGCTTCGGCAAAATTAGTTCCAGACTTCAGAGCCTCCATCAGTAGTGTTATCTCAATGGTCGCAAACAAAAGAAAAAATGCGTATGTGATGACAGGACGCACTGATTTTTGCAATCCAGCTATAAATCCTACACCCTTATTAATAGATATATCATGCTGAATAAGTCGATCATGTTCTTTATCGGCCCCCATTGTTTCATACATTTTAAGGTCTTGATCATAGCCAGAAGCTCTTAGCTCTGCCATAGCTTTCATCTTGTCTAGTTCGTGCTTATTGTCTTGCTTCCTAGCAAATGAATCCGTAATTGCTGGAACCGCTGAACTAGCAAAACCTAAGACTGTTCCTAATATTGATAACATCATACTCCCTCCCTATTTCATTTTAGTTTTGCTTAATGCAGAACCTGTTATATAAGCCGCCACAATACCTGTGTTTGCGATTAAAAATGTAGACAATACTGAAGATATTGCTTCCATTCTGTCAAGAGAAATTACTGGAAGCAACAAAAATGCTACGCCTACAATAGAAACAATCATAGATACTATAGCCATCATTCGTTGTGTATCCGCTTGTTTATCTTCGTTCTCAAGCCTGATCCAAGTAGCATGGCGATCCATTTCTTCGTCTGTCACAACCCCATCTCCGTCAGCATCCGCTACTGCGTACTTACTTTTCTCTTGTAATACTTTACCCATAGTATCTCCTACTTAGACATTCCTGATAAAGGATTTTCTAATGCTAACCTTATTTTGGTATCTAAATCCTTTTTAAGTTGTTCTATTAACTCTCTGTTTTCTTTTAACATGTTTTCTATTAATTCTCTATTTTCCTTTGATAACTTGTCCATCATAGCTTGTGTTTCGGCTATCTTAGTATCTAAACGGTCTACCATTTTGTCTCGACGTTCTTCCGAACTAGATATTAATCCCCTAACAATAGTCACATTATCAGAACTAGTTTTATTAACATCTTCTACAGATTGCCTGTTTCTTTGTTCTTGTTTTTCTAAATTTGCTTCTTGTTTATCTAAATTAGCGTTAAGCTTATCAGAGGTTACCTCTATGTGGTTATTTAGTTCCGCCACATCTTGATTTAAGTCCATTCTTAAATCATGCAAGTCTGTCTGTAATGTAGCGGCTATAGCCTTAACACTATTAATTTGTTCTCGAATAACCGCTGAAGTAGCCTCGTCCACCTCTTTTAACAATTCAAATTCTTTTTCAACTATTTTAAGTTCGGCATCTGTCTCGCTAATATGGGATTCTATCCAACCCATATCGGGGCTAACATATTCTTCTACGGCCTGTTGTAAATCTTCGTAATCTTTGTAAAATTCAAAAACCGCCCAAGATCCACCAGCCAAGGTTCCCATCAAAGGTAAAATCCAAATGAGTTTACCAAGGAAACCTTTACCAGATACCTTTACGCCACCATATTCTAGTTCAGCCATTATCCGCTTTCCTTATAGCTTTTAAATCATCTAAACTTTTATCTTTTTTACCGCCGTCATATTCCCAAGCATACCCTTTTATAACCATATACTTGTTAATATTCTTGTCACCATCATGTAACCAACCTAACATGCGACCGTATTTACCATCTTTTTCTGTTTTAACCCTTAGATCAACCGCCTCGTCTAGTTGTTTTTCTAAAAAAGATTTAGCTAATAAACCTTCTGCTTTTTCCTCTAAGTCCCGCGTTCTACTTTCTGGTGTATCAATACCGGCTAATCGAACACGTTCTTTTTTAGTAAGACTAAAACCCAAATCAATTTCTATATCTATGGTATCTCCATCAACAATTTTAACTATTTTCTTTACTGCATATTCGTACATGTAACTTTCCTACTTGTATTGGCTGTTTACCAAGTTGTTCATTTTTTGACTAGATCCCACCATTAATAGGTATGCCGCTATGTTATTATCTGACAATACCGCATCAGGAACAGTTGCGCTAGAAAAAAATCCCGGTATGTCTTGTTGTAACTTTTGAGCGCTAAAAAATGATTTAGTATCTGCTATTACATTCATAACAATAAGTGTTTTTAGTTGATTTGTAGTGTCATACCTACCTTTATCACCCATTTTCTTAACAATCTTTGTACCTGCTTTTTGTTTGTCTTCTTTCTTTTGTTGTTTCGTTTTAGGTTTTACTTCTTTTTTAGGCGCTACCTTTATTTCTTTTTTAGGTTCTTCTTTTACCTCTTCTTTCTTTTCTTCTTTTACTTCTTCCTTAATTTCCTCTTTAGTTTCCTCTTTAGGCTCTTCTTTTACTTCCTCTTTAGGTTCTTCCTTTACTTCTTCTTTTATTTCTTCTTTAGGCTCTGTTTGCTCCTTTGCAGGTTGGTCTACAGATTCTTTTTCATTGCTTTCGGAAGTAGTTTCTACAGGTTCTGGCTCTGATTCTACTGAGACTACCTCTATCTTTTCTACAGGCGCTTCAACTTTAATCTCTGGTTCAACATTATTATTTGGCTCAGGCATATCAGGAGGAGGCATCATATCTATCTCCATCTCCATTTCAACTTCTACCGTTGTGACAGGAGCTTCCATTGAAATCTCAGGCATTTCAAATTCAATTTCTGGCATTTCAAAGTCCATTTCAAAATCTATTTCAAAATCTAACTCTAATTCTACTGTTTCATATGAAACATCGTCCATACCACCGTCATCAATAGGCTCTAACT
>UEXM01002147.1_pt1 | contig 14592 bp, 17 predicted proteins | sample 1796661 | NCBI WGS metagenome assembly UEXM01 (sample SAMEA4772469, study PRJEB27181) | metagenome | reverse complement strand
AATGCACTTACTTTCCTGAAAAGATGTCACGCGGTATTTTGGCGTTTAGCAAAAAGTACGACAACATTACACACAAATCACATCCTTTAGACTCAATGGTTGCTGATTATTTAAACAAAGCAAGAATGAAATACTGGATACATTGTCCGAGTTTAGTTGACCATAGAGTTGGTAAATCAATGATAGACCCTAGAAGAGCAAGCACAAACAGACAATCTTTTACTTTTAAGGATGTAATTAATGGCTGATGTAAAATGGGAAACTCCTTTAAAAGAAGATCAAAGAGCTAATCCAGTTGTGTACTCTGCAAAAATTGATCTTCCCAGCATGATAAAAATACCAAGCAACTCAGAGCTTGAAATAATATTTAAAACTAAAGGTTATAAACTGCAAACTTGGGGAAGGTCAAAAGATAAAGATGGAAAAGAAATAAGAACAAATGATCCGCATTGGATTGGAGTAAGAAATGGTACTCCACTGCATACTGATTTTGCATATCCTAGGTATAGCCATCATTTAAAGGTTCGAGTCGATGATGGAATTGTTGTAAGGGGAGTTGATAAAACAGAGCTTTTATTAGAAAGAGGAGTGTTTTATATATTAGACACTCATAGCCCTCATCAAGTTTTGCATAAAAAAGATAGTGCAGTTTGGAATGTTGCAGTATCAATTGACTCTCATGTTCTGCTTGACCCGATGGAGTGCATTAAAAAAAGCATTCAATTTGCCGCAACAACAAAAATAACGAAAAGATGAAAATTTTTCTTAAAGATAACGTATTTGACCAAGCTGTAGAAAGAATTACTTTTTTGTTCAGAGAGTTTGATGAAGTGGTAGTCAGCTTCAGTGGAGGCAAAGACAGCACTGTAACGCTCGAAATGGCACTGCTTGTTGCTGAAAAAGAGGGCAAATTACCCCTTACAGTAATGATGCTTGATCAAGAAGCTGAGTGGCAAGCTGTTGTAGATTACGTTAAAAGGGTTATGTATCGGCCTGAAGTAAATCCACATTGGTTGCAAGTACCCATCAAATTATTCAACGCGACAACGATGGATTACCCTTGGCTAAACTGCTGGGATTTAAATGAAGAACACATGAGAGAAAAAGATCCGATAAGTATTAAGGTGAATGATTACGGTACAGATCGCTTCTACAATATGTTTCCTAAATATCTAGCCAAGCACTACGCTGGTAAATCCGTTGCGTTGCTTGGGGGTGTAAGAGCAGAAGAAAGCCCGAATAGACGAGCAGGTTTGACTAATGGCGCAACGTATAAAGATATAACCTATGGCAAGGTCTACGATGAGAAGCAGGGGCATTATGTTTTTTACCCACTGTATGATTGGAGCTATACAGATATCTGGAAAGCAATACACGATCACAAATGGGATTACTGCAAAATATATGATGAGTTTTATAGGTACGGCATATCACCTATAAAAATGCGCGTAAGTAATCTTCATCATGAAACAGCAGTCGACCAGCTTTTCTACCTGCATGAGTTGGAGGGCGATACTTGGGATGCTCTTACAAAAAGGCTAAAAGGAATCAACCAAGCCAAGCACATGAAGAAAAGCGATATGTTTAGGGCTAATGAATTGCCGTTCATGTTTAAGGATTGGAGAGAGTACAGAGACCATCTTTGTGAGAACCTTATCCAAGATGAAACCATTAGAGCAAAGCTAGATAAGAAACACGTTTGGATGGATAAGAAATTCCATGACATGAATAACATCCATGAAATGTACAAATCACAAATCCTTGGCATTCTGGCTAATGATTTTGAGTTTGCAAAGATATCTAATTTTCTAGGTAGGCCAGAGACTATTAATTTTTTGAAATTCAAGCGAGGTTTAGAAATTAACTGGAATAGACCAGAGAGAGATTTAAGGTACATAAAACCCCATCAGAGAGGCAATCCTAGTGAGTGATATACCCAAGCAACCTATAAGCGATGTACAGTGGGTCTCTATTGATCTGGTAGAGCCAAACGATTACAACCCTAACTCAGTGGCAGGGCAAGAGATGAAACTGCTACATACGTCAATAAAGCACGATGGTTACACTCAGCCGATTGTTACAATTTACGATGAGGAGAAAGAGAAGTACGTCATAGTTGATGGATTCCATAGATACTTCACTTGCAAAAATAACAAAGATATATTTGATGCTACTGGAGGTAGAGTTCCTATAGTTGTTATCAAGAAAGATATCAACGAAAGAATGGCCGCAACAGTTAGACACAACAGAGCAAGAGGCCAGCACTCAGTCAGTGGTATGTCCAACATGGTTTTCTCTATGCTTGACAATGGATGGAAAGATGAGGAAATATGCAACCATCTAGGAATGGAGCCTGATGAGCTACTTAGATTGAAGCATATAACAGGGTTTTCTAAGTTGTTTGCTGATACAGAATATAACAAGGCTTGGGTAACTAAGCACCAGATACGAATAAAGAAAGAATTTGCAGACGCGGAAAAGGACGTAAAAAACGGTAACGGTTGAGCTATGAATCATAAATTAACAGAGCAGTTAAAATTAGCCATAAGAGATGAGTTTGTTCATGGGGTAACTGATGAGCAGGGAGTAAGGCAGTACCCTACAATTCAATCCCTAGTATCTAAGCATGGGGTATCTAGCACAACGCTATACAAATACTCTAACGAGGAGAACTGGCAATCTCAGAAAAACAAAGTCCAAACAGAGATACAAACCTTACTGGATGAAGAAAGAATTACAAAAATGGTTAATGAGTCTAAAAGGCTGGATGACTCATCTATACAGATAGCTCAAGCCATGCTCGGCAGGGTTGGGCGTAAACTGCAAAAAGCTTTTCAAGATGAGCAGAATAACCCCAATGTTGAGGCTCTATCTTTGCAAGATTTAAGAGAGGCTTCACACGTAGCACAAAACGCCCAAAGATTAGGGAAACTAGCCTTAGGTCAGGCTCAAGAAATTTCAAAGGTATCAGCAGATGTCAGCAACCCCGAAGCCTTCCACAGAGTTATGGAACAACTTGACGAGCTTGCGTTCGCAAGGTCACAAGGCGGTAGCAAGCCTCTACACTGACTGGCTAAGTACCGCTAGGCCGACACAATTAACGCCTCAAGGCGATTGGAATATATGGCTTATATTGGCTGGCAGGGGGTGGGGAAAGACTCGTACAGGCGCGGCAGATGCTATGCTTTACGCTCTACGCAACCCAGAGGTGCAAGTTGCAGTAATCACGCCAACATTCGGAGATATTAGGCGCGTTGCCTTTGGTGGTGTATCAGGAATATTAAAAACTTTGCCGCAGGGCTGTATGCTTGAGGGCAGGGGACAAGGTTACAATTCATCTGCATCTGAGATACGGTTATTCAATGGCTCTAAAATATTTGGTTTTTCTGCGACTGAACCAGATCGTTTAAGGGGTCCACAGTTTCACAGGGCTTGGTGTGATGAGTTGGCGGCATGGAGATACCCAGAAACATTTGATCAGCTTATGTTTGCGTTACGGCTAGGGGATAACCCTCAGTGCGTTATTACTACAACGCCAAGGCCAACACCACTCATCAGAAAGTTATTAGATAGAGATGATGTTCGTGTAACCACAGGTAGCACATTTGAAAACGAGGCCAATCTAGCAGAATCTACGTTGGCAATGTTGAAAGAGAAGTACGAAGGGACTACCCTAGGACGTCAAGAGCTATATGCAGAAGTGCTTGATAACTTAGAAGGAGCGCTCTGGAATAACAGAATGATAGATGAGGCTAGGCTACCAAAAGACAGCCAAATAGAGTTTACTAAAATCGTAGTTGCACTTGATCCAGCGGTAACTGCAAATGATGATTCTGATGAAACTGGTATTGTAGTAGTAGGAAAAGATCAACAGAACAAGTATTATCTGTTGGACGATAAATCAGGAAAGTACAGCCCAGATGAGTGGGGTCGGCTTTCAGTTGAGTTATACTACACATGGGAGGCTAATCTAATAGTTGCAGAAGTCAATAATGGCGGTGACTTGGTAGAAAGGCTAATAAGGAGTATTGATACATCATGCAGGTACAGGTCTGTTCACGCAAGCAGAGGAAAGATGCTTAGAGCAGAACCCATATCAGCATTATACGAACAGGGCAAAGTCCACCATCTGGGAGTTTTCCCAGAGCTAGAGAATCAGATGTGTACCTACACAGGTGACAGGCCAAAACCCTCCCCAGACAGGCTTGATGCTTTGGTTTGGGGATTAACTGAAATAAGCAAATCACGCGGTGAAATTGCTTGGAGAGTTTCATAATGGCTATATTTGATAGATTTAGAAAGCAAGCACAACCAGTAAGTGTTAAGAATTCGTCTATGGTTGGTTACTTTGGTGTAGGGTCTGATCCAGTTAAAAATTACACCTATGATGAGTTAGCCGCTGAAGGCTACATGAAAAACGCAATCGTCTACAGGTGCGTTAATGAAATATCAAAAGGCGCGGCATCTGTACCTTTTAGAATTATAAGCAGAGATGGAGATGAGTTTGAAGCTCACCCAGCGATGGATTTATTGAGTAGACCTAACCCATTGCAAAGCTATACCGAGTTTATGAATGCCTTGTTTGGATACCTTCTCTTATCTGGCAATAGCTATATGCTAAGAATCACAGGCATGGGAAACACCCCCAAAGAACTACATCTTTTACGTCCAGATAGAATTAAGATTGAGGGCGGCAAGGGAGCGATGCCAGCTAAGTACGAATATATAATCAATGGCCGTATAGAATCAGTTTACGATGTAGACCAAGAGAATGGCTTTAGCGACCTTAAACAAGTAAAGCTGTGGAACCCATTAGATGATTTCTATGGTATGTCACCACTTAATGCGGCCGCTGTAGAAGTAGATCAGCACAACCTATCAAGCAAGCACAACATAAACCTGCTCAACAATGGAGCAAGGCCATCAGGTGCGGTTATATTCAAGCCTAAAGATGATCAAGGTTTTGCGGTTAATCTAACAGAAAGCCAGAGACAGCAACTATTAACAGACTTAAATAATAGGTTCCAAGGGACTGCAAATGCAGGTCGACCCATGCTGTTGGAAGGTGATTTTGATTGGAAAGAGATGGGGCTTTCACCCAAAGATATGGACTTTATTAACCTTAAACACATGAGCGCAACCGATATTGCTATGTGTTTTGGCGTCCCCTCGCAGTTGGTTGGCGTTCCAGATGCACAAACTTACTCAAATGTAGCAGAGGCGCGATTGGCTTTGTATGAAGAAACAATTATTCCTATGTTAATGAAAGTTCAATCAGATATTAACGAATGGTTGATGCCGCAGTTTGGAGATGATATTGAATTTGAATTCAACACTGATGATATACCTGCTTTATCTGAGAGACGGAAAAAGATATATGAAAATGTTATTGGTGCTGTAGAGGCTGGCATCATGACAAGGAATGAGGCAAGAGAAAGGCTTGGTCTTAATTCTGTTGATGGCGCTGATGGTCTGTTGGTCAATGCCAGCTTGTTCCCACTCAATGAAGATTTGCCAGATAAGCCAGTAGAGGAAGATGATGCAAAAGATTTTGCTATTTATGATGATGAGCTAAAAGCTTTATCTGATATAGATACCGTTCCATCTAAGGCTATGGCACAGGAAGCACAAAGAGGTCTTGATTGGAGAAAAAAGCACAACAGGGGCGGTACGCAAGTGGGCGTGACTAGAGCCAACCAGCTAGTTAATCGTGACAGGCTGTCCCTTGATACAGTTACCAGAATGCACAGCTATTTCTCTAGGCATGAAGTGGATAAGCAAGGTCAAGGCTTTAGCCAAGGCGAAGAAGGCTACCCATCAGCAGGGCGAATTGCTTGGGCGTTATGGGGTGGAGATGCTGGGCAATCTTGGGCAAGAGCCAAAAGAGGTCAGATGGAAAGAGAGCAAGAAGGTAAGGCGGTATCTTCAGCAGTAAGGGAAGGGCTAAAAGGCAAGGTAGAGAAGCACAACGAAAAGCACGGAGATAATAAAACGAAAAGAGCAACGCTTAGAATGTTAGAGGCAGTCTTTGATCGTGGGGTAGGGGCTTATCGGACGAACCCTCAATCTGTCAGACCAAACGTAAGCAGTCCAGAGCAATGGGCTTACGCAAGAGTCAATAGCTTCCTTGCGGCACTCTCATCAGGCAAATTCAGAGGCGGCAAGCATGACACTGATTTATTCCCAAAAGGGCATCCATTAAGCTCAAAAGATTAAAATCAGAAAAAACGAGGCTCAGAATTGCGTTCTAAGGCGTTTAAAAGGGATACCCTATGCCTAGGTATTCCCCAAAACAGGTGTTTTGACTTATGAGTGTAGTATCACAAATAAAGCAATTGTTTGGATTCAGGCAGGGGTTTGTCAATGCTAGGCGGTATGCAGTACAGCAAGCTAGGATGCGAGACAACCTCAGTCGCGGCTTTCAGAAAAAGTTAAACACTAGCTTTAACAAAACAATCAACATCGTAGCTGGGCAAATAAAAGATGGCGAGTCTATCAACAGCGGTATATTAGTCAGAGATATAGAGGTTGAATTAACAGCCGTTGTCAAAGCTCAGTTACGCAGAGTATTTCAAACCGTATTTGATTATAACGATAGAGCATACAATCGGATAGACCAGAAAGCTGAAGATGATGGTGCTTTTCTCTTTGGCAGGTCTGTTGCCTTTGAAGAAGCTATCATCCTTTACTTTATGAATAGAGAATCATTCATCAGTAGCATATCAAGAACCCAAGGCTTACTAATACTCAGTCGGATAGAGAAACTAAGAGCAAGCGACTTTACACTAGATCAGATAGCAAGGGATTTAAGAAAAGAGTTTAGGCCAATCAACAAGAATCGGGCGGCACTCATTGCAAGGACTGAGACACACAGTGCGGCAGGGTTTGCACATCAAAGCTATCATAAACAGGTTGGCGATAGTTATGGTGTATCAATGCGTAAGACGTGGGTTGCAACAAGCGGCAGTCGGACTAGAGAAACTCATAGAGAAGCAAACGGTCAGGTTGTCTCTATGGATGAAGATTTTATTATAGGGGGTGTCCCTATGGGCTATGCTGGTGATCCGCGAGGTGGTGCGGCCAATGTATGCAACTGTCGGTGCGTAGTTGTCTATACTGATATCCGAGATTCGGTTGAGGATGATTTTGATCCAGATGATTTTGAAGATGTCTGATGCCAAAAAAAGCCCCCGAAGGGGCAGGGCTTGGTTGAATTAGAAGGCCGCTATAATCTGGTTGAAGTTAGCGTAAGTATCTTTTGCTTCTTGGTATAGGCTTGCTCTAATTTCGTTACGCTGGTTGTAAAGCTCTACAGCTAAGTATCCAGCATCTTCATGTTCAACATTTATTTTAGCTAACTTAACAAATGCATCACCGCTGTTGAGTTCCATTGCTAAACAGCTAAGAGCCATTCCATGCTCGTTCATATCAGTTAATTCAGCAATCTTGTTAATAACCACTTTGCTCATTCTTGCAAATCTTCTCTTTTCCATTTTCTTGCACCTTGTTTTGTTTGTTTATGGGTTTATTATAGCAGGTTTGTTTACTATTGCAAACATTTAGATCAAAATAATTAGCGAAATAATTAAGCCAGCGGTTAGGAGGGCTGATACAAGCATCTGCTCTCTCTTGATGTTGGCTTCTGTTCTTGCTGGGGTTCTGGCTACTGCGTAGTTCATATCAAGCACCTTTTATTTGTTTTCTGTTTATACGTTTAGTATAGCATACAAAGTTTGCAAATGGAAACATTTAGAACGAAAAAAAGCCCCCGAAGGGGCTAATTATTATTCAGCTTGGTTGATTAGTAAATGTATCAGTTGAGTGTGGGTAACAGAAAACCCAAGTTCCTTGGACTTGTTTTCTCGGAGGATGTTTAGCTTTTGAAGTAGCTCACCAGTTAAGGATATATTTTTTACATCTGCTTTTTTCTTGTTTATTGCAACTTGCACCTTTCTTCTGGCAATCTTTTCTTCATCTGTAAGGCGCGGCCTACCTTTGTTGTACTTTCTTAAATCTTCCATATCAAATACCTTTTATGTTGCCCTACTCGCTTAGAGCTTTCAGGCTGGTTAAATTTCTGATGCGGTTCCCTTGAAGGGTTTCCGCTTTTGAAAATCAGCTAATTTATTAGCAAGTTCTTTCTCTATCATATCACTCATCAATTCAATGTACTCCTCAGAATAATTTTTATCACTATTCTCAGGAGCAAGATAATTTAAGAAGTGACTGAATAGATATTCCATCTGCTTGGTTTTATTAACTCCAAACTCTTTATGAACATGATCCATCATTTTGAACTGTTGACCTTCTAATTTAAAAGTAACGTAGCATGAGTTCTTGCTTGTATGATGATTTGGCATATCAAGTACCTTTTATAAGTTAAATTGTTTAAGAAGCCAAGCCCTTTTGTTGCTTGGTATGTTTATTATAGCACACAACAACCCCTAGTGCAAGCCCACTTTGGGCTAAACCCTTTTCGTACTGATGGGGGTGTCCTTAAAAAATGGTTGTGATACTATATGTCTGGATGTAAAGTGTCTCAGATGCAGATGCCTAGATTCTCAAGCGATCAACCGATTGCAAAACAACAATCTAATGGAACGGTGTATGGATAAGATAAGAGAAGAACTTGAATCTGATGATCTAATGGCTTGTATTGATGCACTTAATACGCACATAGAAGAAAGCGAAGTCAAAGAAGAAGTGAGGGAAGATGTATTCTCTACTGTAGAAGAGGCTGAATCCAGAGCTAAAAAGATTGGATGTGTTGGCACTCATTCCCACAGCGAAGATGGCGAGATTGTATATATGCCATGTAAAACCCATGATGAATACACTAAGCTTACTGGAAGAGAGGTAAGCGGATATAAGCCTAATAAAAAGCCAGATGATGAAGATGATAAATCATCAGAGCAATTCCTAGAGATAAAAGCTCAGATAAGCGCACTAGGTGAAGAGCAAGAAGAGGATGGCGTATTTGAAGGATATGGCTCTATATTTAATAACACCGACCTTGGCAATGATGTAATCGTCAACGGTGCATTTACCAAAAGCATAAAAAGAACAGGCGCTAAAGGCGTTAAACTCCTCTATCAACACAAAACAGATATGCCCATAGGTGTATATGAGTCTATAGAGGAAGATGAGAAAGGATTGAAGGTGCGCGGCAGGTTGGCTATGAAAACCCAAGCTGGTCGTGAGACTTATGAGCTAATGAAGATGGGCGCTCTTGATGGCCTCTCCATTGGTTTTAGAACAAGCCCTAAAGGGCAATCCTATGACCCTAAAACAAAAACAAGGGTTATTAAGGAAGTAGAATTGATGGAGATATCTGTTGTAACTTTTCCGATGAACCCGAAGGCCAAGGTTGATGCGGTAAAGGCAAAAGAACTATCTATCAGAGAATGGGAGAACGGACTGCGTGATGCTTTCAACTTATCTCGTTCAGAAGCAAAGATGGCCGCAAAAGCTGTACAGGATGCTTTTTCTCAGCGTGATGCTGAAGAGCAAATGCAACCTGATGTAGATGCTATCAAAAACCTAACCCGAAAACTCAAAACCCTATTAGGAGAAATCCAATGAGTGAAGATGTTAAATCATTAGTATCTGACATGGGTACAGCTTTTGAAGAGTTCAAAAAAAGCTATGACCAGAAGTTAGAGAACATGGAAAAAGGCGTTTCTGATTCTGCGCTTGATGACAAAATCGCTGGTATTGAAGCAAAGCTCGACCAGTATGAAGATGTTAATCAACGCATTCAGGCAAGCCAAAAAACCCAAGAGAGCATTAAAGAGCAGATGGATCGCATGGAAACAGTTATGCGTCGACCCAACTCTGGCTTTACTGCAAAGCAAATTGACGAAGGTGTAGCGGCATTTGATTCATACTGCCGTAAAGGAATGGAAGGTATCACTCCTGATGAGAAGAAAGCACTTACTGTATCTAACGATACCACTGGTGGATATTTAGCTCCTCCAGAGTACGTGCGAGAGCTTATCAAGACAATTACTGAAATCTCTCCAATCCGTTCTATTTCTCGCGTTAGAAACACTGGACAGCGTTCTATTCAGATTCCAAAGCGTACTGGCACTTTTGCCGCGCAGTGGGTATCTGAGTCTGGTACTCGTTCAGAAACTACTGGATGGCAAGTTGGCCTAGAAGAGATACCAGCGCATGAGATGTATGCCTTGGTTGATATTTCTGAGCAAGATTTGGAAGATTCAGTATTTAACCTAGAAGCAGAAATGCAGTCTGAGTTCACTGAGCAGTTTGCTAAAGCAGAAGGTACAGCTTTTGTATCTGGTAATGCTGTAGGCAAGCCAGAAGGAATCTTGACTAACAGCGATGTTGGTGAGGCAAATTCTGGAGCAGGTGCGGCTCTTACTGGCGATGGACTTATTGCTTTGGTTCACTCTATTAAGGGTGACTACAGCCGTAACGGTACTTTCGTGTTTAACCGTAATACTCTAGCTGATATTCGTAAGCTAAAAGATACTGCTGGTCAGTATGTATTCCAAGCAGGTATGTCACTTGCTGGAAACATGGCCGCAACTATCTTAGGTCATCCGTATGTTGAAGCTACTGATATGCCAGCCGTAGGAGCAGGTAACTATCCTGTTGCGTTTGGTGACTTCCGTAGAGGTTATCTAGTAGTTGATCGTGTGGCTATGGCCGTACTCCGCGACCCGTTCACTCAAGCGCAAACTGGTAATATTCGTTATATTGCTCGTCGACGTGTTGGTGGTCAGGTCATTCTTCCAGAAGCAATCGTAAAGCAGAAAGTTTCTGCGTAACTAGGAGATAGATCATGAGAGATTTAGGCAATAACTTAAAAGTCATTCAGAGCCTTGCTCCAGTAGTCGCTAGTGGTAACGCTACAACTACTAATAGCACTGGTGTTGATCTTCAAGGCTTTGAAGGAGCAATGGTTTCTGTTGCTTCTGGCGTTGAAGGCGATACTTTGGCTTCTAACTTGAAGTATGACTTTAAACTTCAGCACAGTGATGATAATTCATCTTTCACTGACTGCGTACAGAGTGAAGTAACCGATGTATCTATTACAAACGGCATCTTCTTAACTCTTGATGATAACGCTGAAACTCCGCAAGCTACTGAGATTGGTTATATCGGTGGTAAGCAGTACATCCGCGTTAGCGTTGTAAGAACAGGGAACCACTCAACTGGTACTCCTTTGTCTATCAACGTAGTTAAAGGTCATCCGCATCATGCTGGTGGCGCAAGCACTTATAGCCTTGCGTAATTTGTAAATAGAGATAGGGGGTGTGACTCACCCCCTTGATCTTTTGAGGATATTATTATGAGCAAGCAATACAAAATTGTAGTACCCAAAGCTGGAAAATCATCTGATGATGGTGAAGTGGCTCTATATGAAGCTGGCACAGTTGTCACTGCTGATGAGAGTTGGAAAGAAGATTTAATGACTGCATTTGAAGGTAACGGATGGGCTATGGAAATAAAAGTTCAGGATACTTCAGATATGGTTAGAGCTAGAGATGATAAAGGGCATTTCATTGCTGATGACCCATCTACCCCAGAGGTGAATGAGGCTTATACTGAAAAGAAAGCCACACCGAAGAAGAAAGCTACACCGAAGAAAAAAGCCGCGCCTAAGAAGAAAGCCGCGCCAAAGACGTAAGTCGGTTTATGGGAACCATTAGATATGACAACTCTATTTCTTGTACAAGGAGATACTGGACCTCAAGTACAGGTCAATCTTACAAGGGTTGATACTGGCCTAGCTGTTGATTGCTCTAACGGAACTTGCACGATGAAGGTAAGGGTAAGAGGCTCTGATACAACCTTGTTTACTCTTACAGCTACTAATGTAGGCGATAACCTACAGGATGGCATCCTTATATTTTCTTTTGGAAACAACCTATCATCACTTGCGGCTGGAGCTTACGAAGGGGAGGTAAACGTAGTATTTAGCGATGGAAGTATAGAAACTGTATATGAAGTTGTTGATTTTGTTGCGCGAGAAGATTTCTCTTGAGTGATTTCTTTATTAAAACAACGGTTATTGATAAGTCCATCAAAAGGGCTGTTGTAGATAAATCTCTAAAAGCCGTTTTCAAATCAGGCATTTTCTTAATTATTAAAGAATTTGCTGATTCCTCTGTTGTTACCGAATCGCTGTCTCTTTCCATAGGTAAGCCCCTAGCCAATTCTTTTGCTGTTTCAGATGGACAATCTTTAGGCATAGGCAAAATACAGAGTGATGGCTTTTCCGCTGGAGAAAGCAATATATTGGCTTTTGGGAAGGTTCCAAGCGATTCTGCAAACTTAACAGAAGAGGAAGAGCTAAGTTTTGCTAAAAACATATCAAATGCAGGTGTTGTATCAGAGTTATACGCATCATCGTTAGGTAGATCATTTTCTAATAGTTTTGCCTTATCAGATGAGCCTAGCTTGGGTTATGTAAAAGCATTTGCAAATTCATCAGTATTTACAGATAGCTTGTCTTTCCCTTTTGGTAAGGTATCATCAGATAGCGCTGTATTTTCTGATAACGAAGTTTTTGGCGTTGGTTTGTTTCTTGATGATACACTCTATGTTACAGATGATGCTGATGGCGTTGCTGGAGATGATAGTACATATACGTTTGTTAAAGTGGTTTCTAATTTTTCCATCTTGACAGATAATGATACCATTGCATTTGCAGGAATTAAGAGCGAGGCTTTAGGTATCGCAGATAGTGGTAGTGGGCGTAGTCAAGGTTATTGTGCCTTTGATTATTTTGCAGAAGATTATGTTGGTTCAAGTTGGACTTTCTAATAGGTGATATTATGAACAGTGAAGAAAACACAGGAATAAATCTAGCAGGGCAACTAAACATTGTTTTGCGAGATAAGCAAGGAAACATCAAAGAGGAGCGCATAGAGAAAAACCTTATAGTAACAGCAGGTTTAACTTTTATATGCTCAAGAATGACAGCGGCATCTGCTGGTGTTATGAGTCACATGGCGCTAGGTTCAGGCACGACAGCCGCGGCCGCAGGGCAAACTGATTTGGTTTCTATCTTAGGAAGCAGAGAAGCGCTTGATAGCTCCACTGCATCGACCAATACAGTTATTTACGTCTCAAGCTTTGAAGCTGGCGAGGGGACAGGGGCAGTCACTGAGGCAGGTATCTTCAACGCCTCCTCAAGTGGGACTATGCTTTGTAGAACAGTGTTTCCTGTAGTAAACAAAGCATCAGATGATACTATGTCTGTTACTTGGACGATTACACTTACAGCATCTTAATTAGAAAGGGGTAGATCATGGCTACGATTGTAACAAGGTCAGGCAAGGGATCGCCCCTGACTAATAATGAAGTAGATGCGAATTTCAATAATCTTAACACTGATAAGCTAGAGCTTGGTGGTGGGACTCTTACTGGCAACCTAAATTTTGGCGATAACGTCAAAGCTCAGTTTGGTTCAGCGACAGATTTATCTATTTACTCAGACGGCACTAACTCGTATATCCAAGAAGGCTCAGGCACTTCAGGAATTAGAATTACCACTGATAATCAGTTTTTAATTAGAAAGCACGATACTGAAAACATTGCGGCTTTTAATGTTGATGGTGCTGTTCGTTTTTATCATGACAATGCTCAGAAGTTTTCCACCACCTCCACAGGCATCTCAATCTCAAACGATGCTAACTTCCCTGACAATGGTAAAGCTATCTTTGGTGCTGGTAATGATTTACAGATTTATCATAGCGGTACTGCTTCTATCGTTGGTGATTTTGGTACAGGCGATTTATTAATACGAGGTGAAAACTTAAAGTTACAAAATACAGCAGGAGAAAACTATTTAGTAGCAACAAACAATGATGCTGTTCGTCTTTATTATGACAATGCAGAAAAAATAGCCACTACATCTGGCGGTATTTCGGTCACGGGCGAGGTAGCGGCAACATCCCTAGACATCTCAGGCGATATAGACGTAGATGGTGTAACAAACCTTGATGTTGTAGACATTGATGGTGCTGTAGACATGGCAAGCACTTTAGCGGTTGGTGGCGTAGTAACAGCCAACGCAGGTGTAGTGGTTGATACGATGACTATTGATGGTAGTGCAATTGCTTCTACTGGTTCGCTTGGTCTTGATATTGGCGGTAATTTAACGATTGATGTTGATGGAACAGCAATTACTTTAGCTGATGGTGGAGCCAATTGGGGGCAGATGTTTAATTCTGCACAGAATTTTGTATTTAAAAATCCTACAGGTGATAAAGACATACTTTTCCAAGGAATTGATGGGTCATCAACCATTACAGCCCTTACCCTTGATATGTCAGCGGCAGGACAAATGACCACTAATTCAAACATTATTGTTGGTGGAAATATTTTCCGAGGAAATATGCAAATCAGCAGTCAGGAAATTGATGTAAGTGAGGGCGACTTAACCTTAGACGTTGCAGGTAACATATCTCTTGATGCAGATGGTGGCAACATACTTCTTTTGGATGGAGGAACTAGATTTTCTAATATTTCTTCATCTTCAACTGATTTAGTTATACAAGCATCTGTTCAAGATAGAGATATATTTTTTAAAGGCGACGATGGCGGTAGTGTTATCAC
>UEXM01002146.1_pt1 | contig 14609 bp, 16 predicted proteins | sample 1796661 | NCBI WGS metagenome assembly UEXM01 (sample SAMEA4772469, study PRJEB27181) | metagenome | reverse complement strand
GCCCTGAGAGCGTGTCTTTCCTCAACCGCGCCGCCGGTCAGCGTGGCTCTGTTGACAACCTTACCGATGGTCTCAAGAAGGAGAATCTTCGAGACCCCAGTGTTCAAGAAAAGTTTATTACTGAATATCTAAAGGACTTTGAGGTCAGCGATGAGGAACTTGACCGCGTATTTGAACTAAACCGCAAGTATAGCACCCTGGCACAGGAGAACGAGGATGTGTCTCGCAACGTTGACTGGAGGCTAGACAGCCTTGAGTGGGACAATCTGTTCAACTATGGCGAGGACAACAAGATACAGTTTAGCAAGACCAACGGCATCGTTGGCATCTTCGGTAAAAACTATTCGGGCAAGTCCTCTACGATTGATGGGCTGCTCTATACCATGTTTAATAGCACGTCCAAGAACGAGCGCAAGAACCTCAATATTATTAATCAAAATAAAGAGGGGTGTAGAGGCGTCGTAAAGGCATCTATAGGGGACGAGACCTACGAGATACACCGTACATCGGAAAAGTATGTCAAGCGCCTTAAAGGGGAGGAGACGACCGAAGCAAAGACCGATGTGGACTTCTTTAAGATTAACCTTCTCGGAGAGAAGGAGGAACTAAACGGACTCACCAGAAACGACACAGACAAGAAGATTCGCAAGGTTTTTGGAACAATGGAGGACTTCCTGCTGACCTCTATGGCTTCTCAGCTTGGCTCTTTGACCTTCATCGGCGAGGGCTCAACCAAGCGCAAAGAAATCCTAGCCAAGTTTCTTGACCTGGAAATCTTTGAGAAGAAGTTCAAGATGGCAAAGGATGACAGTTCTGGCATCAAGGGCGCGCTTAAACTACTAGAGGGTAAGGATTTTGTGAACCTTATCACGTTTGCCTCTAAGGAACTTCGCGAGAACGGCGAGGTGATTGATGGTCACAAAGCAACTTGTGAGGCGACCCGAGAAGAAATTAAAGATGTCCAGGCGCTTCTCCGGGATGTTGAAGGTCAAATCGCGTCTATCCCCACGCAGATGATAGATTACGACGCTGTCCAGGAGGACTTGGACACCAACGAGCTTAACTTACACAAGGCTAATGAGGCACTGAAGATGCTGCAGCAAGACTATTGTGAAAAAGAAAAGCTATTAACAAGCATCGCTGCTTTCTTGTCCGACATAGACATTGACGACATTCTCATCAAGAAGGAACTTCTTGTCACAAAACAAGAAGAGTTGTCGGAACTCAACAACCTCATCAAGCTTCTTGACCGTGAACAGGCGAACAACCAGAAGAAGATGAAGATGCTGGAGACGCATGAGTATGACCCCGACTGTCGATACTGTAGTGAAAACAAGTTTGTAAAGGACGCCCACACAGCCAAGGAGCGCTTCGCGGAGAATGCTGCCAAGCTTGCCACGCTACACAATGACAATGGTATTATTCAGGGCGACATCTCTGCACTCAACGAATCCGAGATTATTAAGAAGCATGGTCAATACGAACAGCTTGTAATCAAGAAGCGTAACGTGGAGCGCAATCTAACGCAATGCGAGCTAGAGATCGCACAAAACAAGACAACCAAGCTCACCGCAGAACACAATATCCAGCGTCTTCTCAAAGAGATTGAAACATATAACGAGAATAAAGAGGCTATTGATCAGCTTGCGCAACTCAACAGGCAGAAGCGAGACCACAAAAAGAGCATTTATTCGCTTAACAACACACTAGAAAATTGCGATAATGAACTTAAGGAACTATATGTAAAGCACGGCTCGTTGGAACAGCAGGTTGAAAACCTACGAAACCAGAAGCAGGAGCTGGAGGACCTAAGAAATCAATACTCTGCTTACGATCTCTATATGCGCTGCATGCACAGCAATGGCATTGCATATGATATCATTAAGAAAAAGCTCCCTGCAATCAATGATGAGGTCGCCAAGGTCCTTACAAATATTGTAAACTTTGAGGTCTACCTTGAAAGTGCGGACAAGCGGCTTAATATCTTTATTAAGCACCCTCGCTTTGAACCGCGACCGCTTGAGATGGGGTCTGGAGCTGAGAAGACAATTGCCGCTATGGCAATTCGATTGGCACTCCTGTCTGTCTCCAGCCTACCCAAGGGCGATGTCTTCATCCTTGATGAACCAGGCACTGCTTTGGACGAAGAAAACATGGAAGGGTTTGTGCGTATCCTAGATCTGATTAAAGCTCAATTTAAGACCATCTTGTTGATTTCGCATTTGGACTCATTGAAGGATTGTGTTGACTCTCAGATAGTTATAGAAAAGAAAGATGGGTACGCTTTCATAAACCATTAACTACTTACTAGTTGTTAACGGAGGAAAGATGACAGAAGCACAAATACAAAAAGCTCCCTTTGTTGATAGGGTCCTTGGAAAGATAACTTCAAGGAAACTATTAGTATGGGGAACGGGCACAGTCCTAGCATTTCTAGGATTCGTGACCTCTAGTGATTGGGTGACAATCTCAGTTGTATACATCGGCTCTCAAGGCGTTGTTGATACTGTAGTCGCCCTAAAGAATGCGGGCTAGTGTGAGCTGGCTCGGGACGAAAACCTTCCTATTAAAGGCATGGGCATGGACCAAAACTCATTGGTACGTGCCTGTGCTTTTTATTACCGCTGCCTTACTTACCATTCTTACAAAAGGTAATGCTGTTGGTCCCATTTTGGATCTAATGGACAAGAACCGCAAGAACTACGAAGATAGAGTGAGAGTTCTTGAAGAAAATCGTGAGAATGAAATAAGGAGGTCAGAAGAAGTCAGGACCACTTTTAATGAAACGATACGACAGATTGAGCGACAACATAATGAGTCTAGTAGTTCACTTGATAGAAAAAAGCGTCAAAGGGTTAAGGAGCTGGTGGAGAGCTTTCATCAGGATCCTGGATCCCTCTCAGAAGCCTTAGAAAGGGAGTTCGGGTTTAAGAATGTTGAGTAGAGTCTTAGTATTAGTAGTAATTTTTAGTTTATTTCCAGCAGATTTGTTCGCACAAGAAGAACCACAGTTTACTCAGCTAGAAGAAGGTGATCCTGCACCATTTGCAGGCACCCTATTCAACCCAACAGCCACCGCACAACTGATCGCAGATCGTGAGTTTCGGCTCACCGACTGTGACTTGCGTGTCAATTATGAGATTAATCTCTTAACTGCTAAGCGGGATTTAGAGTATAATCTATTACAAGTGCGCTATGATTCGCTTGAGGAACGCAGCCTCGCGCTATCTAATCTGAGGGATCAAGAGATTGCCGACCTTCAGGAGATGGTTCGCAAGCATCCAAATCGCAATAGCCATTGGTTTTTTGCGGGAGGGTTCATTGTTGGGGCTGCCACTTCAATCGCAATCTTTTTTGCAGCACGGGAGATAAACCAGGGGTCGCAATGAAGGAAAAAGATTGGGACGAGCTTGCAAAAATTGAACAAGCCATAAGTAAAAAATATGGGAAAGACGCAATCCAGAACCCAAAGGGCAACTGGACTGACGAAAAAGAGAAACAATACCTTGAACAAATTAAGCTCTTAGCCGAAAAAGAGACTCAACTACTTGAGAAGGACGAGAAAGTAGAAGTTAATGGCATTTTAGTACCAAAGAAACTACTTAATAGAGAGTCTAATCGTACTTGTCCTGTATGTGGCACTTACTCATTTCATATCCGCGACGATGTTTATATGAGTAAATTTGATTGTTGTTACAAGTGCTATGTACAGTGGGTGGAAGACCGAGAAGAAAGATGGCAATCTGGATGGAGACCAAATAATGGCAACGACACTTGAGGTTATAGAGGCAATATCGCAGGCAGCGGCAAACATAGGATATGATGGCGCTCATGATGAAAGCTTCTCGCACGATGGTAACGCAAGATCCGCAGGTCTGCGAAGAGAAGATGGGCACATGATTAATGACCGCCGCGTTATTGATGGGTTTGGTGTTAAGTTTCTTGGAAACATGCTTTGCATTTCATATCATGGCGAGGTCCAACTTAAGGAAGTATATGCGAATGGGTTTGAGTCAGAGATCGACCAAACGATAGCCGAAGTAGCGAATTTCTTAAAGAAGGAATATAAAGCGATTACCGGCAATACTTTATCTTTAACAAAAGAGGGCGAATCTGATATTCTTGTACAGAATAGATCACGAGTTTGGACTTGGGTCCAGGCGCAATGTATGTTCAAGATTGGTGGTCTCAACGAAGTCGTAGCAGTGGAGGAAGAAGAAGATGGTCTTAGGGACCGCTTCAAGGATTTTCTTAATTTGGGAAGCAACGACTAAAAATGAAGAATGGGCTATCAACTTACTAAAAAAGAAATTTATAAAGAAGTTATAAAGTGTGGCAAAGACCCGGTCTATTTTGTAAATAATTACGCCCGCATTTCACACCCTCAAAAAGGGTTGATCCCATTCAAGACATATGATTTTCAGTCAGAACTATTAAACGACTTCAACAACTATCGTTTTAACATCATCCTAAAAGCCAGGCAGTTAGGTATCTCGACAATCACAGCGGGATACATTGTCTGGCTTATGCTTTTTCATCGCGACAAGAACGTACTTGTCATTGCCACCAAGTTCGGCACCGCATCCAACCTCGTTAAAAAAGTAAAGCATATCCTTAAGAACGTCCCCGACTTCTTACAGATTACAGACATCACCATTGATAACCGCTCATCGTTTGAGCTGTCCAACGGATCACAAATCAAAGCCTCTTCAACTTCCGGCGATGCTGGTCGTTCAGAGGCTTTGTCGCTTCTGGTGATTGATGAGGCTGCTCACGTTGAGGGTTTGGCAGAACTATGGACTGGTCTATATCCAACGCTATCCACTGGTGGGCGGTGTATTTCATTGTCCACACCTAACGGCGTGGGCAATTGGTTTCACAAGACATACACCGAGGCGGATCAGGGAATAAACGACTTTTACCCTACAAGATTATTATGGGATGTACACCCAGACCGAGACCGAGAATGGTTTGAGAAAGAGACTAGGAACATGTCTCGTCGTCAGATTGCACAAGAGCTGGAGTGTAATTTTAATACATCTGGCGAGACTGTGATGCATCCAGATGATATTAAAAGAATTTTTGAAACCGTACGAGATCCAAAGCATCGCACCGGCTTTGACCGTAATTTTTGGATCTGGGAAGAATATCAAGACGGCTGCTCCTATTTGCTTGTTGCGGATGTTGCTCGCGGCGATGGAAAAGACTATTCAGTGTTTCATATTATAAAGCTAGAAACAATGGAAATTGTAGGCGAGTACCAGGGCAAACCCACTCCTGACATCTATGCTAACATGCTTTTTTCAGCCGGCAAGGAATATGGCAATTGTCTATTGGTAGTAGAGAATAATTCAGTGGGCTTTGCCGTGCTGGACAAGCTCATAGATCTTCAATATCCAAATCTTTATTACTCTGTTAAATCAACCCACGAATATGTGAACCAGCTGGAAGCTGAAGTAATGTCAAACTCCGTTGCTGGTTTTACAACTTCGCAAAAGACCCGACCACTAATCGTAGCAAAATTGGAAGAATTCATTAGAAATAAACTAATTACCATATATTCTTTGCGAACGGCTAATGAGTTTAAGACTTTTATCTGGAATAACGGACGTCCGCAAGCTATGAGGAGTTACAACGACGACTTGACAATGGCTTTGGCGATTGGGTGCTGGGTTCGCGACACAGCACTTGAGACTAACCAAAGAAATGTAGAATATCAAAAGGCGTTTTTAGGTTCAATGATCAAATCCAATACAAAAATAAATACAAATATTCCTGGGATGCAAGGTTATGATAGAAAATTTGACATCGAGGCGGATTTGAAAAATAAAAAACAAACACAACAAGTGGAAGAGCAATATGTTTGGCTCTACAAGGGATAGGTAAGAATGGCAGATCGCAATAAAAATCCAAGAAACCAACAAAATAGACTGTTTAAGCAGCTAACGCGCGTCTTTTCTGGTCCTATAACCAGATATCGAAGCCAAACTGGCAGACAAATTAAAAGACGCGATATGGATAATTATGCCGCTCGCTTTAAGTCTGCTAGCGGACAGCAGTTCAAAAGATCAGAATATCATGCATACGAAAAGATGCAGGCAAACGCATTTGTTAATCAAAACCGATCGGAGAGATATTCTGATTTTGACCAAATGGAATACACGCCTGAGATCGCATCTGCCTTGGATATCTACGCCGATGAGATGACCACATCCTCCGACCTCACTCCGCTGCTTTCAATTCGGTGTCATAATGATGAGATTAAGACAGTATTGGAGACCCTATATCATAATGTTCTTAACATTGAGTTTAATCTGTTTGGTTGGTGTCGCTCAATGTGCAAATTTGGTGATTATTTTCTCTATCTAGATATAGACGAAGACCAAGGCGTACGCTCTGCGATAGGTCTGCCATCAATGGATTTAGAGCGCCTAGAGGGCGAGGATAAAACAAATCCTAATTATGTCCAATATCAGTGGAACTCTGCTGGCATGACATTTGAAAACTGGCAAGTTGCACACTTTAGGATTCTCGGAAATGACAAGTATGCTCCATATGGAACATCAGTCTTAGAGCCTGCCCGACGAATCTGGAGGCAGTTAACACTAATAGAAGATGCTATGATGGCATATAGGATTGTTCGGTCGCCAGAACGTCGCGTGTTTTACATCGATGTTGGCAATATTAATGCTAGCGATGTGGAACAATACATGCAAAAAGTAATGACTCAGATGAAGAGAAACCAGCTTGTTGACGCTGATACTGGTCGTGTTGATCTGAGATATAATCCCATGTCGGTTGAGGAGGATTATTTCATACCTGTGCGAGCAGGGCAGAGTTCTAAGGTTGAAAGTCTGCCCGGTGGCACAATGGCTGGCGATATAGAGGACGTTAAATATCTCCGTGACAAACTATTTTCAGCACTTAAGATTCCGCAGTCTTATCTTACTCAAGGTGAGGATAGTTCTGAAGACAAAACAACGTTGGCTCAAAAGGATATTCGTTTTGCAAGGACAATACAACGACTCCAAAGATCAATAATTTCAGAATTGGAAAAAATTGGAATAATTCACCTGTACACCCTAGGGTTTAGGGGCGACGACATAATCTCTTTTGACCTGTCTCTCAATAATCCCTCCAAGCTGGCTGAGCTTCAAGAGCTGGAACACTGGAAGACTAAATTTGATGTTGCTAGCTCTGCCACTGAAGGCTTTTTTAGTCGCCGCTGGATTGCTGAGCACCTATTCCACCTTTCCGAGGACGAGTTCTTACGAAACAGCAGGGAGTTAATTTATGATAAAAAGTACGATGCCACGCTTCAATCTCAGTTTGAGGCTGCTACTAGTGATGCTCTTGGTGGTGGCGGTGGTCTTGGCGGGGATCTTGGTGGCGATCTGGGCGGTGACCTTGGGGGAGACCTTGGCGGTGAACCGCTTGGAGGAGAAGCTGGAGCAGAACCGGGAGTTGATACAGCAGCGACGGACGCAGGAGGAGAGGATGACTCAGTCTTACTCTCAACCCCTGATGAGCCCCCCGGAAAGCGAGACCCCGGAGCTAGACCACAGGTATATACCAGTGCCGATGGAAAGACGACTACCGCCCGCTCCCATGGATGGTACGAGCCTAAAAAAGTAGATGGACGTGGAGCAGGGGCTCGCCGGCGCTCCTATTCTGCTAAAACAACACCAGAGATGTTTAAAAACACCGACAGAACACGGTTTGGCGGCAAACAGGAGATGGACAGGCTTACAAAAGGTATTTATGAAAATGTAGATTCTACTTATGATATAGAAGAGAAAAGACTCATTGAGTCTAACATTGAAATAAGAAGATTGGTAGAAAACTTGGAGCAAAACGAAGATGCTAACAAAGACAAGACATAATAAAAAACGCAACACAGCGTTTATCTATGAGGCTCTCGTTAGAGAGTTGACAAAATGTATCGTTTCAAAGGATGAGAAGCATAGGGAAATCATTGTTTCGCTGGTAAGAGAGCATTTTGCCAAAGGAACCTTGTTGCGACAAGAACTGGATCTCTATAAGGCATTATATGAAACAAAGCATCTTGAGTTACACATGTGTGAAAAACTAATTTATGAAGTTAAGCGTTCCCATAACACTCTTGATAGGCAGAAAATATTTAAAGAGCAGACGGAGTTAATTGACAAAATCAATAAAAGACTTTCTAAGAATGTTTTTGGAAACTTTGTCCCAAATTATAAAAGCCTAGCCACTATTTCACAAATTTTAAATCCCGATGTTTCGGTCAAGCATCGGGTTTTGCTTGAAAATAATTTAGTAAAATCTCTATCATTCACACCCGACGCAACGGGCGAAAAACTGACGCCAACAGATAGTCTAGTTTACAAAACGTTTGTTAAAAAATTTAATGACCAGTATGGTGAGAAGCTCTTAGAAGGACAACAAAAACTATTAAGCAAGTACATAGCCTCTTTTCATGACGATGGTGTTGAGTTAAAAATTTATCTAAATGAAGAGATTTTAAGACTTAAGGTCTTCTTGACGAAAACTTTAGAGAATGAAGAGTTATCTAAGGATTTGCAATTAAAGGAAAACACTATTAAGGTCTTATCCATCTTGGACGAGTGCAGACAAAAGGAAATAACTGAACCAATGATTCAACAAATCTTAAAAATTCAGAATCTTGTAGAGGGGTTGCACAACTAATGTCCCTAAAAATAAGAATAGGGTCTGCTCGCGACGGGGAGCTATCTGATGCAGAATTGGCTCAAAAGCCTGGCATAAAGGTTCGCTTGGATATTCGAAAGTCTTTGGATGGTAATTTTATAATCGCCGATCATCCGGACATTGACGTTATTGTTATGCCAAAAGAAAGTAAAGTCTTGTGTCTTGCAAAGAGGCTGAATAGTGGAGTTGTATACGGAGCACAGGACAGGCTGCTTGAATTCTTAAAGGATAGAGGTGTGATTGATCCAACCACCATTCAGGGGGGTAATGTTTATGCTTCTCTGGAAGGTATCATCCCTCAAGATGATGATTTGCCAACAATAAAAATAACAATCTTAAACATCGCTAAGTGGCTTGACAGCGAGAAGCCTTCGTTGGACTTCCTAGACTATTATGAGGATGAGGTTGTTGATGATTACACAGATCCAGATCGTGAATATTCAACAGAGCTTGGGCAAGTGCCCCAATCTGCTCAGAAGGGCTCAATCCGCCCTGGAACGACTAGGGGTCCCTATGGCATGTCCCTTTACAATTATTATGGATATTAGAGGTTAATATGGACCTTATATATTTTATTTTATGTGCTTTTGGGTTGACCAATATTTTAGTATATGGATCTATCTTCAACAAGATCAGACCTAAACATCACTTCTTTCATTGTCCCATGTGCATGGGCTTTTGGGTCGGTGTATTTTTGTTGGTGATGAACCGCTTCACAGAACTATTTATGTTTGAGCATTCTGTGTTTAATGCTTTTCTCTTGGGCTGTTTAAGTTCAGGAACATCATATATTCTCGCCATGTTATTCGGCGACAAAGGAGTTAGACATGAGATTCACGGATCGCAAGTGGGGACTGCAGCCAGTCCGCAGGTGTTGTAAGGGGTCCAGACTCACGCGGGTGGCGCCCGCATCTAGGTAAAACTATGAGCAAGAAACTACTAAGAGAATTTTTCGCACTATGTGACGGCGGTATCTGCCAAGACCTTCTAACCGAAGCTGAGAAGAAGTTTGTGGCTGATGGCGGCATGATTTTGTCCGGCGTATGTCAAAGGGCGGGCACCCTAAATCAAAATAATAGAAAATACAGCTTAGGCATTTTACAGCGCGAGGTCAAAAATTATCAAAAGGTAATTAAAGAAAATCGTGCCACTGGCGAACTAGATCATCCTGATAGCTCTGTGGTATCTCTTGAAAAGGTTTCCCATATGGTTGTATCCCTCTGGATGGAAGGTAATGATGTTTACGGCAAGATAAAGGTCTTAGACACCCCAGCTGGACTAACACTTCGTGCTCTAATTGATGGTGGAGTGCAAGTTGGCATCTCTTCCCGTGGGCTAGGATCAGTCTACCAACGCAATGGAGAGACAATTGTTGATGACGACTTTCAGTTAATTTGCTTTGATATGGTCTCAGAACCATCTACTCCTGGCGCTTTTATGATGCGAGAGCACAAAGAGCCACTTAGCGAAAATAAAGATGATAAACTAAGTCGCCTATTTAATGATATTTTGGAAGATTAATGAAAAAATCAGAACTAAAAAAACTATTAAAACCAATGATCAGGGAGTGTATCAAGGAGGTCATCTTTGAAGAAGGTGTCTTATCTGGTATTGTCTCTGAGGTAGCTAGTGGTTTAGGAAAACCTACGTTGATTGAGTCTAAGCGGTCACATTCCAGCCGAGAGGTTGCTGAAGACAATCGCATAACAAAGCAACAAGTTGCCCTGGCTAAGCGACGAGAAGATCTGTTAAGCTCAATTAATAAAGATGCTTACGGAGGGGTCGATCTTTTTGAGGGAACAACGCCTCTATCCAGTGGTGGTAGTCCCGGCTCCGCTCCCACAAGCCAAGGTCCTTTATCCGATATTGACCCCGGAGACCCAGGAGTAGATATATCTAGTATAGTTGGCATGGCTGGCAATCGCTGGTCAGCACATATGAAATAATGGAATAAAAATGACAGTTAACGTAAAAATTACACCAAAAAATAAACATGAAAATGCAGACCGAATGATTCGTAGATTTATTAAGCGAACAAAAAAGATTAAATTGATGGACGAACTTCGTGACCGGCGCTATTACACGAAGCCCTCGGAGATCAAGAGAACCACCAAAAGAAGACAAATCGCAGAAAATAAAAAACGTGTTCGACAGGAAAAGGCTATTTTGCTTGAAGAGCCTAATTATAATAGAAAAAGAAAAACAAGGAGATAAGAATGTCTTTACCCCATAATCCAGCTGCACGCAATACCCCAGCTGGTGATACTATGAGTGTCGCTAGCTTCCCCACAACCGGCGCAAGAACAAGAAATGTAATTAACATTGCCGCTCCAGGTAATGAGGGTGCTATCGCCCGTAAATCTACGGGCGGCGACTCCGCAGACGCCGCTCCCAGCACAGCAACCGATGGTTTTCCAAACTTTCGCCGGCAAAGATATCTTCATGTTTTGGCTAAAAATAACGGCACCGGTGCCAACTTTAAATTTAAGGTATGGCTGTACAATTCCGCGTTTGGACAATGGGCTGTTCTAGCCATGGTTAGCGCCGGAACCCCGGCGAGTGCCGAAATTGAGTTGACCGTGCCTAACGATAAAGACTTATATTACGTTTTTGATATTAATGGCGCCGAGAGAATCTACATACAACAAAGCGACATCGGCAGCAGTGGCACGGCGGAAGTTTGGGCAGGCGTAAACAGCTTTTAGGAGTATCTAATGCCAGATTATGGATGGGCATACATAAATTTAGATGTCCTAAAGACAATAGACGCCCCGCCAAGTGTAACCGGGACGATTGGAATTATAAAAGACCAGTTCACACTTTCTGGTTCTAAGTTCCTTGCATTTGCAACTGCGTCTAAAAAGGTCGGCATCGGTCTAAACTTTCCAACAGTGGTGCCGTCTTATCAGCTGGACGTCTCCGCTAGTGTGTCGGAGACCACCGCAGCTAGGTTTGTAGGTGACATACAGGTTAGTGGAAACGCATTTATCTCCGGAAACCTAAATGTTAATCACTTAATTGCAGATACTGTAATTTCATCAAGTAACTTGATTATTAGTGACACTGTGATTGGCTTAGGGTTTGGTGACCCAATGACCAACACCACAGGCTCCGTTGGAGACCGTGGAATGGTGTTTGGTTTAGAGGGCAATCTAAATCAGGCGATATTGTGGGACCAATCTTCTGGCAGCTTTGTTATGGGCAAGGTTGCAAGCCAGGGACCTGAAGCAAAAGCCTTTGATATAACCGAGCCAAACTTAGGGTCACTGAGGTTAGGGCAGCTAACGGGTACAGCTGGAGTTAGCGGAGCGCTGGGTCAATTTGATTCATTATCAGTTGGTACAACTCTAACTACTTTGAGTGCGATGAGCGGCGCTAGCGATCTAAAGGTTGGTGGCTCAATCACTGGATCTGACACAATATATATTGAAGCTTCCACTGATCGTGTTGGTATTAGACGCCCATTACCAAATGCAGTTCTCCACCTATCACAATCTGGTGCAACAGACAATGAAGGTAAGCCAATGCTTGTCATTGAAACGCCTGGTGTCCGTGCCGGTAAGCAGCAAAAGAAGCCAGTCTTTATCGTAACAAGCTCAATGCCCGATGATTATAATGAAGGTCGCGTAGGTATTAATACTGATGATCCGTCCGGGGTCTTGCACGTCAAGTCTAAACTAGACGGTGAAGACGGCAAGGATACTCTGGTAATCCACGACAACAAGATGGTTGTGGGCGATACCAATGCGAATGCAAAACTAGCGGTCCACAACAATAAGGATACAAATAATATCCTTCGTATTGATACGACGAATGACGACGACTTTAGATATGGATTGTTTTATATTTCCGGAACCACCGACTCAACCAAAGCTGGGTTTTTCGGTAGTGATGCATCAGGCAGCGCTCTAGTAGTTTCCGGATCTTCATTCCTAACAAATGTGACTGCATCTGTGGGGATCAGCGGCTCAGCGGGAATATTCCACGAAATAAATACAGACAGGATAACTATTGCAAGCATTGCCGCCACTGGTGGTACAATTGACAATGTGCCAATTGGCGGTACGACAACAGCCGCCGGTGCGTTCACAACCATCACTGGGTCTAGCACACTAAAAATTCATGGCGATATCACTGGGTCCGACACTCTATACGTCTCTTCTGTTAATGATCGCGTTGGAATAAATGCTGGTGCACCGGAAGGCGAGCTGCACGTTAAATCTGAGGGCAGTGATGCTCTTTTGGTAAAACAAGGCAATGTCTCTATTGGAACCACAGACACAAACGCACAACTTTATGTTAATGCTCAAAATGATAATATGTTCCAAGTCCGCCATAGTGGTGGCGGTGGAACCGAGCTGTTGTTTGTTTCTGGTTCCGGAAGGGTTGGTCTAGGTACAACATCGCCGGGTTCACTTTTGGATGTTCGTGGAAATATTAGCGCCTCTTCCACTCTAGAGATTCATGGTGACATTACAGGATCTGACACCTTATATATCAATGCGGAAACCGATCGTGTTGGAATCCGCCGCAAGTTGCCAAATGCAGTCTTGCATTTATCACAATCTGGCGCAACTGACAATGAGGGCAAGCCAATGCTGCTCATTGAGACCCCAGGCGCAGCCGCTGGCAAACAGCAGCCAAAGCCGGTATTCATTGTCACCAGCTCTATACCAGATGATTATAGCGAAGGTCGTGTTGGTATTAATACTGATGATCCATCTGGGGTGCTGCACATCAAATCTAAGCTTGATGGCGAAAGTGGAAAAAATACATTAGTCGTTCACGACAATAAGGTTGTTATTGGCGATACGAATGCAAATGCTAAATTTGCAATTCATAATAATAAGGATACAAATAATATCCTTCGTATTGACACAACCAATGACGATGATTTTAGGTATGGGCTGTTTTATATTTCCGGCTCTGGCGATTCATCTAAAGCAGGGTTCTTTGGTAGTGACGCATCTGGTAGCGCTCTTGTAGTCTCTGGGTCCTCATTTCTAACAAATGTGACTGCATCTGTGGGGATCAGCGGCTCAGCGGGAATATTCCATGAGCTGGTGTCAGACAGAATAACTCTTGCAAGCATTGCTGCCACTGGCGGCTCTATAGATAACACTACTATTGGCGGCACAACAGCGGCAGATGCCACCGTTAACAAACTAACCCAAACGGCGGGGCTTGTGAAGTATCGCTCCAAGGATAATGGGGATAGTCCATACACCGTTGCGGCGAGCGATTATATCATTGGAGTCGATACCAGCGGTGGCGCCGTTCAAATAAACTTGCAGGCTGCTGGCACCGCCGGTACCGGCAGAATGCTAATAATTAAGGATATCAAGGGAACTGCTGGATCAAACAACATTACAATTGAGCCAAATGGTTCTGAGAAGATTGATAGGCAAGCCAATTTAATCATAGCAGCTAACTCTGGATCTGTTATACTGTTCTGTGATGGGTCCGAGTATTTTATTGCAGGAACAAGATAGTGACAATACTGACTGGATCATTAACCAGTCTGCGGTTAAGTGGCAGCAGCTTGGTCCAAAGAAAAGACACAGGCGCAGAAGTCCTTATGGATATGGACTTTACGCAATTAGCAAATCAAACACTCACGAACAATCAATACAACAGTGTCGGGGGTATAAGCGCCTATGTCATAACAAACGGCAGCCCATATTTTCAAGTAAGAAACGGAAAGGGCATTTCTTACAGCGACGACGGCACTGGATTCGCATACATATATTATTACTATTATACAACGTTCACGGGGTCAACCGTAAATGTATCAGATAGAATCCGAGTGGTGGCAGAATTCAGTGGAACGAAATCCGATGCTGCCCCCAGTACAAACCCAGACTATTTTGTTCTTGGTGTCGGTGCGCCAAACAAACAAG
>UEXM01002143.1_pt1 | contig 14632 bp, 11 predicted proteins | sample 1796661 | NCBI WGS metagenome assembly UEXM01 (sample SAMEA4772469, study PRJEB27181) | metagenome | reverse complement strand
TGATCGGCGGCAAGGCTGCTCGAGAAGCTCTCCTTGCCGACGTCCACAACGGGGGCAACGTGGTGCTGCGAAACGACTCAGTCAATGGGGCTGGCGGCACTACGGAAGCGGACATCACTGCCGCGTATCCGAACTCCACGACCGGATCTGGCCGGTTCCGCGACGACGTTGCAGAACTAGCCCAGAAGATGGACGAGGACGACGTGCCCGAAAGCAACCGTTTCCTGTTCGTCAGTCCGTACATTCGTTCGATCCTCCGCCACGAAGCGGCGTCGTTCGGTGCAGCTGATGTCTCAGCAGGGAACATCTTCGACCCATCTCTCTCAAGCAACACCGGCGACCTCAACAAGAGAATCATCGGCGAGCTCGAAGGTTTCCAGGTCATCATGACCAACCACCTTCCGACGACGGACACAACGGAAACCACCTACGGCCAGGCGGCCGCCACGGGCAAGCTCGCAGTTGCAGCCAAGTACGTTGGCAAGTTCGATGGACTTGATGACGCCAACAAGGGCAACAGCGCGTCCGGCTATGCAGAAGCCGAGGCCAAGGCCAACGCGAAGCCTGCAGCTCTCGCACTCTGTGGTGCGGCTGAAGGTTCGCCGGCAATCGGCATGGTCCAGGCAGCGGGACTCCGCAGCCACATGGGACCGGATGAGCGTCGCAACACGCACTTCCTCAAGAGCCAGATCATGGTCGGTGCAGACATCCTGTGCCCCTGGTCCGCTGGCTACGTCGGCGTCTTCAGCTGATTTCTCTTTCTCTCATTCGGGCCCAGGGGGAGCAGTTCCCCTGGGCCTTTTTCATGGGCACACGAATGACCGAACAAGTTGGCAACAGAACAGTTCACCTGGGCAGTCGAGACTGGACAGGGATCCTGGCATTATCAGTGTCGATCATTGGATCAACATTCATCGCCTACCAAAAACACGACCGAGTCCTGGCACAGAATGGTATCCGCCAGGAGTTCCTTCAATCACAACTCGAAGACATCAAGCGTGATGTCGAACGATTAGAAACAAGAATCGAGGCCTACAATGGCAACCGTACAGCTGGCAACTAATGCCAAACTGTGGATGATCGGACGTGGTGATGATGCCACAAGCTCAGGGGCGGCTCCTTCAGTCCAAGCAGCTGATCCTGTCGCTCTTGACGGTTGCGTTGAATGCGCCGATCTCAACCTGGCGAAACTTTCCTTTTTTGGAGGGGTCACTGGCGGCGGCAGTGCTGACAACAAGCTACTCAGTAGCATTGAGCTGTTCGGATGGAGCCCTATCCAGGGCGGGCTATGGATGCCAAGTCTGATTGGAAGATTTGATGGCGTCATTGGCAGCTCGAAGGGGGTCAATGGCTCAATCATCGAGGACGAAGAGTATTTCGCGGACACGATCACCCTGGTTGACGGTGATGAGTCGTGCCGAATTTGCTCTGGCATTGCAAACCGGATCGCATCTCTGACCGTTGACCTGGAAGGCGCGAGTCGCCTCCAAGTTGTCTACAGCGGCAGCTTCTTGTCAGCTGAAGTTGACTCCTTCAACTTTCTGTACTCGCTCATCTGATGGCAACAAACCACTTCGCACGAATGCTCGCAGATGCTGGAGCGTGCGCGTACTGGGCCAGGGTCTACCTGGCATCATCAAGCGACAACGCTTCTGAAACCTACATCTGGCAGGATCTGATTCACAACCGTGACTACAGAACGCATGAGATCGCGAAGAGCGAGGCCAAATGCTTCTGGGAACCACAATGGGACAACGCAACCCCAACTGAAATAAAAAACGGAGCACCTTATGTGGGAGCATTGGACATTGAACCAGGCAATTCGGGTGGTTCACCAATCATCAATGCGAACTGGCGACTTATCCCATTTGGAACAACTCAGTTCTACGGGTACGGCAACAACAATCCACTATCAAATCAGGGCAACAACGCTTCGCCCTTGAGGCAAAGGTTCAATGACGATGACCAGGTCGATGCCGGCGCACTGCCTGGATCCGGTTCGTCAAGGCCAACCACCACAATTCCAGGCTGCTTCAACATCCCAGATGGCAAGAACCTGCAAGCTGAAAACATCAACTTTGCGATCAACAAAATCGTCAATAGTTTCCCATTCACGCTAGAGGCCTGGGCGAGGCCAGGAAATGGAAACAGCGACGACATGGCCGGCAACTCGGACGGAAACGCTGGTACAGACAACGGGTACTCCCCACACAACGTGATGATGATCGCGTGCCCGAACCCAACCGATGCTAATCCTGGTGAAGACAGCTCTCTCGCCCTGCCTGCAGGAGCTCCAGATTCGTCCTGGCGTCACTGGGGCATTGGGTTCGCTGAAGGCCAGACAGGCGTCCCAGTAATCCATTGGGGTGGCTGGAAGACCTTGGGCGGTGGCAACAACGGCCAGGAGGCGTTGCATGTTGCCGGCCCAGACCCCTCAAGGCAATACAAGCCAGACCACACTGGCAATGAGAACAACACATGGGCACACATTGTGGGCGTATTTCACTCCCGTACTGAAGTCCAACTGTTCTACAACGGCGTCGAAGTTGCGTACTACAAAGACAACGCGTTCCACGAGCCGGCAGGACAGACAAACAAGAACTTCAACTCTGGCGGCGTAGACAATCGGGTCCCTGACATCGCTACATTCAACGGGATCAGCACTCAGCTATACACCATAGGAACAACTGCCTGGATTGGTGGAGTGGAATGGGACACACACGGGACTGGCATCGGGACGGGTGGATCAGCGCATTCCAACTACGCATTCGCGGGACGAGTGGCTTACCCAGCCCTTTATGAGAGAGCTCTTACTGCCGAAGAAGTGCACGACCACTACATGACAATGAGCCAGGAAGGGAATTGCGTAGTCAGTGGTGAAGCACCAAACTTCCTGACGATGTCCCCAAATGCCGGGACAAATCCAAAAGGATTGCTTGCAACACAAAAGACCAGGATCGGTGGCCAGCGAGGTTGCGATGAGATGATCATCCGCGATGACACACTCAACCCCCCCAACAACGCAAAGGGCCAAAGCTCTTACACAGCTGTGAACCCAATCAGAATCACTGAAAAAGGGTCGGCTGCACTTCGAGGCAAGTATTTCAGCGATCCAATTGAATCAATTTCGGCCGGCGACGCCCGCTACTACGACGGAATCATTCCGAACTTCAATGAGACTGGCTTCGGCATTATCACATCCCTGCAAGTGAGAAGAGAAGACGGCCTGGCGTTCGGCGGGGCAGACACAAACGCTGCAGCTACCTTTATGGATTTGACTGGGATGCCGCAGTTTGATCAACCAGGCGGATCAGCCGATCTGGACAACATCATTGGATTCAAGCTCTCCGCGACTGATACCTTTGGTATTTATTTGAACACCAAGTTCTATTCTTACCCAGGGACGTCAACTGATGCCGCTATTTACAACGGCAGCGACATATCGATGCAAACCAGCTCCGGCCTGAGTGCAAAGACACCTGTGGAAAGAGCAAAGAGTCAGGTCTTGGGCTTCGCGCATGATACTCAGGCCGGAAAAATTCACCTTTCATCTCCAGAAATTGTGTTGAACGTAGTTTCGGTTACTGAAATACCTGACGACGGCCGATTCCCTCTCTCTCAACAGAACAAGTATTCCATGCGGACATTTCAGACCAGCCAGAACAGGTCCTACCCAATGGCACCCTGGTCAGCATCGGACAATGCCTGGCAGGTTGGACCAACCGCCTTGCTGATGGCAGGTGACGGAAAAGCAGTCCAGGACATTTCGAGAAAGATGACCGGGGCAACATCCAAACTGAGAACCAGATTCGCCTCGAATCAACTGCGACGGCACATGGGCCTCAGCAGGATGCCAGCAGGTAGTCAAAACAAATTCAAAAAGGGCAGTGTCCACGCATGAAAAATTTTTCATTCCTGGTCGCCATCCTTGCGGGCTGCACTAATCGACCAAGAATTGAAGTGTCCCTGGATAATGGAGAAGTGTCGTCTGCAACTGTCGATGGCATTGCCGGGGCGACATCCCCGGCCAGCGTCACCGTCCAGGACGGGAACGTGCTGATCTCGAGCGGGGCCGGCAACGGCATTGACCACACACTACACGCGCTCTCAAGCACCACGTCCTGGGCCGCGATCGCTCTGATCGTCGCCGGCCTGGGGTCTCTCGTCGGCTCTGCCTGGCTTCCGTTCTTGCCGAGGTCCACTAGCGTCGTCCTGATCGCCGGAGGAGCCGGCCTCCTGGCCTTCCCCGTTCTCCTTGACCGCTACTCCATTGTGATCTTGATCGCGGGAGCGGGGCTCCTGGGGCTTTATGCCTATGGCATCTGGGACAACCGAATGAAACTCGCAAAGGAACCAACATGAGCAAGCTCAAGGTCAATGAAGTACAAGCCAACACGACCAGCCAGGTGACGGTCAAATCCAACATGGTCACGGAGGCTGGAATCACAAACAGTGGTGGCACCGTCTCCCTGGGTACTCAGACTGGCTTCCAATCCACAGGCATTGACGACAACGCAACTGGAACAAAGATCACGGTCCAAGACGCAACCCCCCAGGTGGACGTGAGCGGGACAGTCAATGCTACAGGGTTGACAGTTGGAGGCGTCGCCGTGTCAATCGGGCCGAGCGTAAGGTCTCGAGGAAAAATGACTTTCGTGTTGACCTATATAGTTGCCTCTGGAACGGTACAAAGCATCGCCAGCATCACAAAGGTCGGGACAGGTTTCAACTACACATCTGCAACGTCGGGGGCAGGCGTTTCGGTACGAGTAAACTTTGCATCTGCGGATTTTGATGGGACAGAGGCCACAAATATGGTCCAGGTGCATACGAATACTGTCAACACAGGCATCTTCCCTAGTTCAGTAAGTCTCTCTGAGACTGACACTTCTATGGATATTAGTTTTCACGTTGATTCGGGGTCGGGCAGTGGGACCGCAACCCTCAACTGTGAACTTGATTTTGTCGTCATCGCATAAGGAGCTCTCATGATTGAATTTCTCATTGGCCTGGCAACAGGCTGCGTTATCAGCCCCATCGTGGTGGCCGGCGTCACCTGGGTCAAAGGCAGAATCGGCTCGTGACAACTCGAACCGAGGCGGTCAACCAGATCCTCCGGGCGGTCGGCAAGTTTGACCAGGCGACCACTGCGTCAGTCAACGCGCAAACAGGCGACACAGTAACAACCGAGGGAGTGACAGGATCGTCCTTTGCATCTTATGCAGAGCGATTCCTGGATCAGTGCGACGTCAACACCCAATCACTTGGTTGGTACTGGAACACTGAATTCAACCGCGAGGTCACACCAGACGTCGATGGGTACGTCGCTGTCCCCTCCCCTATCGGAGCCGGCGGCACCCCAAAGATTCTCAGCCTGGACAGCACCGCAGAAGACAGTGACAAACACGTCCTGGTCAAGTATTGCGATATTTCAAACAAGCTGGGCGAAAAGCTCTACGACCTGAAGAACAACACGTTCATCTGGGCCGGACCATTCAAGGTCAAATTCACATACCAGGCACCGTTCCAGATGATCCCCGAATCGGTTGTGAACTACCTGGTCTCGAAGAGCGCACTGGAACTGAACATGGCGTACCAACTCAACGACGCCGCCACCGGCCTGCTTTCGAGGCAGGCGATACTGGCTGATGCCAGGATGCGTCGAGACAACATTGAAAAAGCAGATGTCAACGTCCTGGAAACCTATGAAGCCGAGGCGATTCGTGGGCGGACACGCGCTACAAGCAGAAGATGGAGGGTCTGATGCCAGTCCTTGATGAAAGAATGGACAACACCGGATACACCGCAAACGATGCGGCAGTAAAGGATGCAGTCAACGAAGTGCTCGAGTCAATCGGAGAGCTTCCTGTGACTAACTGCCCGACGAGTGCAGCTGGGTCATCCATCGCAAACCGAGCACTTAGGTTCCTCGAGCGTGCCAACGTCCGAACCCAGGCAATGATGTGGCCTGAGAACACGGCACTCTCGAAGACCGCCACAGTATCCAATCACGTTGGTACAGCCGGCCTGGCCCTGGCACTGCGACCTGCTGGAGCAGATTCTCACAGGTCACTCGTCGTTCGTGAAAACGGGAACAATCAAATCGTCTTTGACTCTGATGCCGGGTCAGCCCTCAGTGGATCGACGACCATCCAGGTGGACATGTGCACGAAGGTGGCATTCAAAGATCTGAGCTACCACCTGCGTGAGAACATCATCAAGTCAGCCAGCCAGGAATTCCAGAGACGTCTCCAGGGCAGCCCCCAGGCAGATCAGATGATCGGCCAGGAACGCATGTTCGCTGATGCCAGGACATCCAGGCCTGAAGCACTGAAGAAGAACGCCCCGCTGAAGAACGCACAAAGCCCGTTCGCTCAGCAGCAACAGCCGCAGAGCCAGCAAGATGGCTGAAACGCCCGTCGTCCAGAGGATCAAAAGTCTCTCTAACGGGATCAGCAAGCAGGCGGCGACGGTTCGATATCCAAACCAGGTGGAAGACTGCAACAATGTGCAGTTCTCTGTCTTGAATGGGGCAGTGCGCCGCCCAGGATCAGAGCACATCCTGGACGTATCCAGTGATATTGCAGCCAATCGCACGTATGCCATGCACCTGATTGAACGTGATGACCAGGAACGCTACATGGTCATCTATGGCAACGGCACTCTCAAAGTCATTGATATTTCATCTAATGTAGAGGTCCCCGTCGCAATGGTCGGAAGCGGGCTGAATTACTTAGGCATTGGATCTGCACAATCTGAAGACATCCGATTCTTGACGATTGGCGACACCACGTTCATCTGCAACACCCTGGTCGCAACCGGAATGATCGATGACAACGCAATCAATCCTGGAGTGATGCCACACAGACTCACCAGGGTGAGCACCAATCCGCTGCAGTTTAGATTCGGACCCATTCCCTGGACCGAACGGAACTTCATCGAACAGATGTTGACAAATGAGACGGGATCAACCACTGGCTTTCTTGCCACATTCAAAGGGGCGACAACGCCGTCCGGGATTGCTGGAAATGCGAAAGCATCCAACTTCACCGAAGGTGATGAGGGCAATGGTGTTGACCAGCGTCTTGAAAAGATCAATACAGTTGGGTCAGGCAAATTGATTTGCACCTTCGGTCCTCTTGGCACAGACCCAGTCCTGATTGAGGTTTCGCCAGACATACAAACTGGATCAGCCGCCCCGACCGTCAGTGCTGATGGAGGCACTATCAATCGAGCAGTGGGCGACATGTTCTCCTCGAATGATCCGGACAAAGTGTTCACACGGGGCTCGAACGACAGGAATCCAGCACCAGATCCTATTCGCAACAATCAGTCAATTCGAGACATGGCCTACTACCGAGGCCGGCTGTGCCTGGCTTTCCAAGACACCCTGGTGTTCTCGAGGGTTGATGAGACGTTCAACTTCTTCGTTGAGCGGCCGGCAGCAGTGTCAGATTCAGATCCAGTGATCCTCCAAATTGCATCAGACGATGTCGCTTCTGTTGATTGGGTAGTCCCATTCCAGGGATCGCTTCTCCTTCTGACCAAGCAGGGTCGGCAATACTTCCTCGAGGACGTGACCGTATTCAGCTCGAGCACGGCGGCCGTCGTCGCCTCGAGCAGGTACGAAACTCAGAGCGTGAAACCCGTGGCCCTGGGGAACAACCTCTACCTGGTTGGAGCTTCGGCTCAGTTCACCCCAGTGTTTCAATACTTCTTCGATGATCTGTCAGCCTCGAATCGAGCGGTCGATGTCAGCAAGCACGTCCAGGGCCTGCTTCCTAAAAAAATGCAATCAATGACTGGCAGCATTTCCTCGAGCACCCTGGCAGCTGTCGCCAAGGTTGACATCATTCCGGAGGCCCAGAGATTCTTTCAAGCTGACGCCGATGGCGACTGGGGCGATTACACGATCTGGGATAAGTCTGACACCCTATCTGGCTCCTACACCGACATCGCCTCTTCAGTCCTTCCGCCTCAGCCCTATGACCACGTCATCATTCCTGCCGGGATCACAGTGACGCTGGATCCAACATTCGCAAACACTGACGAGTGTGGCTACCCAATTGCCCAGGTTCTCGATGCTAATGCAGCGGAGATCTACACCTATCGGTGGTATGACGTTGGCAATGAGCGACAGCAGTCTGCCTGGGGCCGGTGGACTTACGGGCTGACCAATCTGACAGATGCAAAGGTCCTGGACGACGAGCTCTATATTCTGAGGCGGTCTGATTTCAGCACTGGAAGCAAGCTCAGCCTCGACAAGGTCTCCCTGGCTGACAACCTGCCGCCGGCAGACGGGTTCGCACGACACTCTCACATCGACTTTCAGTACAGATGTGCGGTCAGCAATGACTCAACGAAAACCCAGGCGACATTCAATTCGGGCGGGTCCCTCACATTCTGGACTCTACGATTGAACGGTACGGCAACCCAGAACGACCTGGTCAATGTCATTGTCCTGTCATCTGACTACAAAGATGTCAATGGAAATTCGTTGGAAGGCACCGAGGTCAATGTCAGTGCAAACAGCCAGGGCGTAGTAACAGCAACGGCGGCCGCGAACACGCATCTCCCCACGCTGTACGTCGATGACATCGCCCAGGATCCTGGAAACTATCGCCAGGGCCGAACCTTGCTTGGCTTCAAGTACCAGTCCGATGTGACCCTGAGTCGAGTCTATGCTCGAGTAGGCCAAGACATTCCAATGGTCGAAGGCCACACCCAAATTGACCAGCTGATTGTTGATCACCAGGAAAGTGGCAGCTATCAGATCCAGGTCATTCCCAAAGACACCGCCCAGGCCGGCTTCACCCACGACGTCACGAATGACACCGTGGACACAGGAAGTTCAGAGATATCTGTCGGTGCGAATGCGGCAACTACAACAATGAAACTGATCGCCACAACACCTGTCGGCGTCAAATGGAATTCATACGAGGTTCATGGTCGGCATTCGACCAATCGGAGGTAACAATGTCAGCAACTACGTTTCTAGTCATCGCTGCAGTAATGTCAGTGGCGGCTGCAGGCGTCTCCTACTACTCAGCAGTCCAGGCAAACAAGAAGGCCGAAAAGGCTGCAGACGAACGAAACGACCAGCTCCGTGCCCAATACGACGCCCAGGCAGCTGGCGAGTCAAAGAAGTTCGAGGCAAAACAGCGGCGGCTATCTTACGAGAGGCACCTAAAAAGTGAATCGGTGGCGGCATCGATGGCCAGTGCTGGGATTGTGACAACGACGGGGTCGGCCGGCGCACTGAAGGCGTCTGTAGATAACAGCTACCGAGTCGCACAACTTGAATCAGCGGACCAGCAGGACATGACTCAAAACGTCCTGTACAACAACCTCCTGGGCGGGATGGCTGAGACGAACCAGGCCTATCAATCTGCAATTCAGAACCCACTCCTCACATCACTGACGACAGGCTTGAAGACAGGGGCAGCCATGATGCAAATCGGCGGAGGCCTTTCGAGCATGGGTGCATTCACATCTACTCCAGGCGCAGTAGTCGGTACTTCGACAACGCTTGGAACAGCATCTGATGCGAGCGCCATGTCTTACTTCGGACAAGGCGAATCAGCCTATGGAAACGGTGTCTTCGCATGAGTAGGCTACCCTCAGCCGTTTCTGGATTCTTCCAGGCACCTGACCAGACCGTCAACGTGGTGGCTCCCAGGGTCCAGGGCCCAAACACGATCTACCAGGCAGCTCGAGCAGGTGCTCGCCCTGGTCAGCAAGTGCTTCAGATCCTGGACTCATTCCTGGGTGCCGCCAACGCCGGCATTGGAATGCGGATCAAGTACAACGCTGCAGAAGAAGGTGCGGGGGCTGAGGCCGCCCTTCAAGACCAGGCAGGAATGCTCGCGGCAATTGAGTCCGATGATCCTTCCTGGGATTTCTCCATCTGGAACCAGGATCCAGACGGCACAGCTTCGGTCATGGATTCTGACCAGATTCGTGCCCAGATTCTTGAAAGAATGCCAGTTCCTGAGAATGCCAGCGAAGCCTGGAAAGAGGGATACTTCCGCCGCATCATGCCAGGCGTTGAAAAGCAGATCTATTCTCGAGGGTTTGAGAGACGGAACATGTTCGTCGAGGGCCAGCTGGGCCTGATCAGCGAAGGCCTACTGTCTCGAGCAAGCACCTACGGGCGAGCCGAGGTTGAGGCTGGGATCACTGAAGACGAACACTTCAATGACTTCATGGATGAGGCCTACAAGGACATCCGCAAGCTGGTCCCCCAGGTCACGGGCGAAAGCGACGAGCTGTACGGAGATCGCCTGGCAAAGACTGCCTGGGAAAAAGTCTTCAAGCCAGTGGTGCCGGCATTGATCAGAAGCGGCGACTACACACTTCTGAACAGACTTGATCAGAATGCCGTCGGGTCGATCAGGCCAGAGTTCCTGGACATGGTCCGACGCGGTCATGCAGAAAACATCCACGAGGCACTGAAGAATCCAAAGATCACTGAGGACGGTGAAGTCCTCTATCAAATGCCAATCCACAGCATTACAGACCAACTTCAGTTCGACGGCAGGCAGATTTTCCCTGGCGAACAGGACCCCACCCTGGGCACCGAAGAGTTCGTGATTCGCTCCCAGGACGATATGAAGCGATACCTGGGTCAAACAGCCTTCACTGACCCCGACTCGATGTTCTACATCAGTGATCCCGACAGGATCATGAATGAATACTTCGGTGCATCCAAGTCAGACGACGAGCTCACCCGAACCATACAGGCAATGAACGGTGATTCGACTCGCCCATACGACGGCAAGTACGAAGCGGCCCTCGAGGCCCAGGGGTTCATGCAGAACGGATGGGTGTCTCGAGGCCCTGACGCCGGCCTGGCCCTGGCACGCACTGGCCACATGCCCACCGCGACAGGTGAGAACCTCATCCTCCAGGCACAGAACAACGACCCGGAAGTTGCCGGCCCCGCCGTTGAGGCCCTGGTCCTGATGTCCCAGTACCCAGATCAGAGGGCATGGATGGAGATCAAGCGATCATCCAAGGACACTGCCACGCAGATCATGCTGGGTGAGATCGAGGCATACCGAAATGAGATCAACCTGTTTCCTGCTGGGAAGGATGGCCCGATGAACGCCCAGGCCGACGCAGTCACTGAGCTGGCAACCAGGTTCAGGACCCGGACCAGGTCAGCATTTCAGCCTGATGACAAATCAGGTCCTCTGGCAATGCAATCCGCTGGCTTCGTCCTGAACAGCGCGATGTTCCGAGGCGAGTACACAGAACGGGGCGTTATCGATGAAGTCAACAAGCTCGCAACCGAGCACCTGACAAACCGCGAAGGCCCAAACCTGGACACAGGTGCGCTGGACTTCTTCGGTCCTGACCTGCAAGCATTGCCCCCGAACGTCCAGGGCGTGATGGCCAACAAGTATGCCGAGTTCGCCCAGGTGGTCCAGGCCGGCAACCCTGGGACGGGCCAAACCAGATTGAAAGAACTGACCGACGACCATTTTACCAATTGGCTCGATACTTCGACGTCCACTGCAGTCGTGAACGGAAACGCTTCAATCAACTGGTTGCCTTCAGGATTCAGTGAGAACGGCAAGTGGGGCGACTCCCACACTGAGGAACGCATGACAGCCATGTTCGCAAAGAATGGCCTGGACTGGTCCACGGTTCATCGAGTCGAGCCGACCATTCATCCAACAAAGGGTTCCGGGTACGTCGCATTCGATGACTACGGTCGAAAGATAGCCCTCAATACTGGTATGCCTGCATTCATTCCAACTGAGCAAATGTATTTCAGTGACGAAGCAGCACGAAATCAAAGCAATGTAGACGCGGCTGCAACCAGGACAAGCCCAGAACAAGAAGACCCATTCGCTCCCAAGCCATTCCAGCAGCGAATGCCAATGTAAAGGTACTCATGGAAACTGACCAGCTCGCCTCGCTTCCGAACACAGGACCCAACGACGTCGCAAACTTCATGGTCCAGGAATACGAGAGGCAGCAGACAGTAGGCAGTCCATTCATTCGGCTTCCTGGTTCAGAAAAACCAGAAGAAGAGGATCTCGACTGGACGACCTGGGCCCACATCACCAGCTACGAGTCTCTGCCTGGTGCATTCATGATGGACTTGGTCGGCAACATGTCATTCCCACAGATCGACGCAGGATTCGAGGGGAACGAATGGATCCGTCAAAACTACAAGGACTGGAAGGACCGCCCCGAGATTGTCACGGCAATCAACCAGGGCTGGTTCGATGACGCCAACAGTCCAGAACACGCTCAATACAACCTGAACCTGGCAATGGGAGTGAACGACGTCCTTGCTGAAGCTCACAAAATGAGCTGGACCGAGATGGGTATGACAATGGGCTGGCAGCTTGGAGGCGACCCCGCCAACCTGTTGATGGGCATGGGCCTGGCCAAGGCTGGATACAAAGGCGTCACCGCACTCAAACTGCTGAACACACCAGGGGCACTTGGAGCTGCAAAGACAGTGACGGCTGGCGCAGTTGCCGGCGGCGTTGGCAACCTGGCATACGAAGAGATCCTGAAGGACCTCAATCCTGGAACCAACTACGACCCATTCGGGAACCAGCAGGAACTGATGGCATTCGGCATGGGCGCAGCATTCGGTGGCGGATTGACTGCCCTGGGCCGAGCAATGCGAGCAGCACCTGGTGTCCCAGGCGTCGGTGCCGCAATGGATCGATTCCGAATGGAAAGACTGAACCGGGCCCTGGACACGATTGAGGCCGAGGAGTCATTCACTCTGAGAGACGGCCGCAAAGGCACGTTTTCTGTCGCTGCCAAGGAGTCTGACAACGACCTGGACTTCATCCTAGACGGCGCGGCCCTCGAGGGTGTTCACACTGTGTCGCCGCTCATCCCACGCGAACTCCGCAAGGGCATGAACAAGAAGCTGACCGCCTTGCAGAAGAAGGCGGACACTGAAGGCTGGACTCTCCAGGTTCTCAGGCATCCAGAGCAGGACGTCATGGACACGTTTGACCTGGGCCAGGACATCATCAACAGCCCAGCAATGAACCGCATTGCGAAGAAGACCCAGCTGGACGCCGGCAAAGTGGACCGTGGGATCTCAGCAGTCACAAACACCTACGCGAAGATGCAGTCAATCGTCACGCCAGGCGGCCGAACAGCCGGCCGGCAGCTGACTGTCATCGAAGACATGTACCGAACACTGTCTGGATCAGCTCACACCGTTACCCAGGCAAGTGCAGTCAACCCCCTGAACAGGCAAGTCGGGGTCACGGCCGAAGGGTATGCCGCGCAACTGCACAAGCAATCCGAGCAGCTGAATGCCAAGTTCATCAGGATCCACCGCCAGGCCAGGCGCGATACAAAGGGCACCGGCATCAACTACGACGGCGGCTTCGTCCCGGCGTCGCTGACCAAGGGCCAGGTGCAATTTGAGGAAGCGGTCAGTGACTACATCCGCCGCAAGCACGCCAGTGAAATGGGATACGACGTCGAAGTACCGACTGACGTACACCCTTCAATCAAAGAAGCAGCCACCGAGAGTGAAAAATATTTCACCAGGATGGGCGACGAGCTCGTCAAGACTGGCATCCTGGACGCTGACAATGCTCTCCTGGGCCAGTACCTGCCGGTGGTCTTCGATCATCGTGCAGTCAGAAGGAATCAGCAGGGATTCGTCGATGACCTGGTCAGGGCCTTTGAGGAGAAAGACCTTCAGGGACTGACTCGAGGACTCGACGACCTGGACGTAGACGAGGCCCTGGTCAGAGAGATGAACGTCAGGGCTGGCAGAGATTTATTCGCCGATGAAGCTCCCGCCCCCACCAGGGCCGAAGCAGTTGAGCCCGAACCCGCGCCGGTTCCGACTAATCCAATCGATACTCGAGCTCGACAAGAGCTGGATGACATCTCACAGAAGATCGAGGCTGACCCTGAAGGTCGCCCGATGGACACACCCGATCAGCCCGCTGCTCCTGATAGAGCCTGGGACGACTTCGATTCGGGCGAGTTCACTGGCAATACCGTCGCCGGCCGCCTGGGAGACGAGGCAATCGTCTTCCTTCCAGATGGCAAGTCAATGCAAGCACGTTGGGCCCTGGTCGATGCCGTTGACATGATCCCCAGCCACAGTGCGACTCGGGGCATGAATGCTCGAGGCGGATACCCACAGAACCGAAACGCAGACCTCAACCTGGGGCGCGGATACTCGGATCCAAAGCTGGGCGCAGGACCAATCGCCCTGGTCAAGAAGATCGGTGAGAACCCGAACATTGATCTCCTGGTCAACACCAGCGTGGATGCAATGAACGGGCCTAGCGTCGTCACCAAGCATGGCCAGGTCCTCGGCGGGAACGCACGAATGATGGGCACCCAGGTCATCTACCAGAAGGGTGGCGCAAACGCGGCAAAGTTCCAGGCCAAGACGATCAAGCTCGCCAAGACCCTGGGGATTGACGACGCTGACGGCATATCGAACCCAGTCCTGGTCCGCGTGGCATACGAACCTGGCGCTCGAGGGCAGATGTCAGAGATCCTGAACCGCCCCGCTTCCACCGGGTAGACCGCCCTGGGCGAAGCTATTGCCAAGGGCAACAAGCTCACGGTCGGTATGTCTCGAGCTGACGGTGGTGCGCCGGAAACAACCAGGCTC
>UEXM01002142.1_pt1 | contig 14640 bp, 10 predicted proteins | sample 1796661 | NCBI WGS metagenome assembly UEXM01 (sample SAMEA4772469, study PRJEB27181) | metagenome | reverse complement strand
CCCCATTGAAGCCCAATGACTATGAACTTCTTTTTGATTCAACCACAAAGAGAGTTGATCTTAAGCGGGTCGCTCGTAAGGTTAATTTGAAGAATGTTGAACAGATGACAAAGAGTCAAATTGTTGACGCTATCGGTAAGCGTCTTCGATATATGAAAGTTCATGAACCCGTTAAATTCGCACGAAAGCGACGGGTTTCAGTTAACACAAACACAAACACAGCAGTGAATAACACAGCAGTGAGTAATGTTAACAATGCTAATTTCAATATCAACCGTGTCAACACCAATGTGAACACTAACCGTGTCAACACCAACATGAACCTCGTGAACACCAATATGAATCGCGTGAACACGAACCTCGTGAACACCAATGTGAACACCAACATGAACCGTGTCAACATGAACCGCGTGAACACCAACATGAACCGTGTGAACACCAATGTGAACCGTCCCAAAGAAAGAAATTCAAAAGTGACATTCCCAACGGGTGGTCTCTTTGCGAAAGGTGGACAACCTAAATTTTTGGGTGGAACGAGAAGCGCCGTGAAGTCAGTGAAGCCAGAGAAAAAGGGTTTTTTCGCGGGACTTTTCGGTAAGAAGGAAAACAAGAACTTTGTCGCCGCAAATAAGTTCAAAGGTTCAAAAGAAGGTTATGTTTTTAGAAAAGGAGAAAAGGGATTGGGTTACTACTTAAATACTGGTCTTGTCCAAGGACCACAGTTACCACCCATAAATAATACCAAACCAATCCCAGCTAATGAAGATTTTGCTCTTGAATTGGCGGTTGCCAGAGTTAAGCAACTCGGTCTCAAGAGAGAACAAAAGTTCCTCAACCAAATACAACTCGGTAAGGGGAAGAGGAAAAATATTGTAGTCCAAGCCGAGGCGGCTAAAGAAGAAGAAAATCAATTCGCTTCATTCTTGGATAGTTTGAATATTTCAAATACGAACAAGAATGCTTTCAAGCGAAGAATGGCCACTGATGACTTCAAGCAAATTCAAGTTGAAGCACAACTCAAAGCCGATGAGAAAGCGAATGTTGTACGCTCAAATGAAGAAAAGATGATCATGTTCTTGAAGACAACAGGTCTCAATAACACAAACAAAACTCTATTCCTAAATAGAGCTCGTGCAAATGGTTCAAACATCAATGCTCTCATTGAGGAAGCTCGTCAATTGAATACTCAAAAGAAGACAGAGAAACTCTCAAAGAAGCAAGATGAGTTCCGTACCATTCTTCAAAACTACAACAAGTTGAATGCCGCCGATAAAGAGGCTCTCATTAAAAGTGTCACTGACAATGTCAATGCAAATACAATGCGAAAAATGGCAGATGATCTCCTTCAGAAAAGGATAGAGGAGAAGAAAAATGCAACGGCACAAAATCTTCTCTCATTCTTGACACCCCTCCAGATTAATCAATCTAACAAGAATCAATTATTACGCCGTTTCAGAAATGAAGGGGCTAACATAAACTCAATCAAGGCGGAAGCCCTCAAGCTCCAAGAAGCGAAGGGTTCTGCTAATATTGAAAAGTTGCGAGTACAACTTGAAACACGACTGGATGAACTTGGTCTCAATCAGGTGAATAAGAATTCCATTATGAGAAAGTTTACTAATGGTAACCGTAATGTGAATAGCCTCATCCAAGAAGCTAAAAATATCAAGTCCACCCGAAATGCTGAAAATATGAATGCGAAACGCAAGGAGTATGCCTCATTCCTGAATACTCTTCCAGGTCTCACAAATGACGACAAACGGAGTCTCCTGAGTAGTAATAACAGGAACCGTAACAAAGCGAAGACACTCTCAAACCAAAGAGTTGCCAATCAAAAGGCAAATGAGAAGGCACAATTTGAAAAGTTCCTCGTCAACCTCGGTCTCAATAACGGTGATAGACGGACAATGTTGAACAAGTACAATAGTAACACACTCACTGTGAATGCACTTCAAAAGGTTGCACAAGAGTTGAAGAGTGAGAGAGTTCAACAACAAAAGGCGGCAAACAAGAAGACCTTGATGGAATACCTTGAAACCGCCAATGTTTCAAGAAACACTAAGATTAATATTGAACGACGCTTTAATGCGAACCAGGCAAATCTTAGAACACTTCAACTTGAAGTTAATAAGATGATCAAGAATGCTCAAAACGCGAAGCTTGCCAATAACAAAGCTAAGCTTGCTTCAAATGTGAAGGGGTCAATCCTCTCAAACACAAACAAGAACGCATTTATTCGTAGGTTGAATTCTGAAAATGCCAACATCACCACCTTGCGAAGTGAATTGAATGCGATGGTGACGAAAATAATTCAGACACAGCGTGGCAAAGATCGCGATGAACTTGAAGAATATATGAAGACACAAGGATTGTCACCAGAAAATCAAAAGGTGGTTCTCAACAAGTTTAATGTGAATAGTAACATTTCTCTGACAAATCTCAAACAAGAAGCAAACGCCATCTTGGCGTCGCGCATTCAACAAAAGAGAAATGCTAATGTGGGAGTACTCACAAACCATGGAAGAAAACTTGGTCTCAACAACCAGGAAATAAAGAACCTGACCAACAAGTTGAACCGTGAAAAGTTGGAACCATTAATGAATGAAGCCAATGCCATCGCCAAAAAGAAGGCTCAAAATGAGAAGAACGCACTCAACCGTGAAAAGTCCAATTACATAAACAAGCTTGGTCTAAACGCCAACAACAAACGAAATATATTGGCTCAAAATCTCAACTTCAATGCCACAAAGGAATTGGCGAACAAAACACTTCAAAATAAGATTGCTGAAAAACGATCTAAAAACATGATAAAATTGGGATTGCACCTCAACCAACTCAGTCTCAACAATGGAGAAAAGCAAAAGTTCTTTAACAATTTCAACAAGAATGTCAATTTGAATACCATTATGAAGAACGCCTCAAACTTTGATGCCAAAAAGAAGGTTGGTATCAAGACTGAGCAACTTGCAAATCTCAAAAAGTTCATGAATCAACAAGGTCTCAATGCGGGTGAACAAAAACCATTCATCAATAAACTCAATAAAAACCAAGATGATCTCGCGGCGCTCAAGATTGAAGCCAAGAAAGTTGCTGATCAAAAGTTTGCAAATTTGAAAGCTAAAAAACGAGGAGAGCTTGTGAATGTTCTCAAGGGATTGAGCAACCTCACCCAAAATGACATAAATGGTATCCTCAAAAACTTTGATAATACCAACACAAACTCCAAAGTTCTTTCAAACAGAGCTAAAGAAATTAACAAGTCAAGAAAGGATGAAAGATATGCTCAGAGTGAAGAAGAGTTTTATGACTACCTCAATACTCTCCAAAATCTTACACCCGAGAACAGAACTGAGATTACTTCAAAACTTAATGGTTACTTTACAAACTGGAACGCCATCAAACAATTGGCAACCAATACAGCCGTTGGACGAGCCAAAGAGAGACGGGCTGCCGAGAAGGCTAATCTCAATAACCACATGACAAACTTGGGTCTCAATAACAATTCAAAGAGAATATTCTTCAAAAATCTTGATGATGGTAAGAATCTGAAAGTTGTGAAAAATAGTGCCACAGCGTATAAGGCGGATTTAAATGCCAAACGCAAGGCCACAGCTCGCAAGGGATTTTCAAACTTATTGAATACCCTCTACCTGAACAAGTCGGATCGCGATGCGTTATTGGAGCAATTTAATGATGAGACAACTGGTCTCAATCAACTCCAAAACAATGCCCGTGAGAGAGAGGCAAAGACAATTGATAGAAATAGGGGGGCATTGACTTTGTATCTCTCCGATGAATTGAAACTCAATACTCCAGATGTGAACCTCTTATTGAAGAACTATAACGCGGATCCAAGAAGTCTCAACACTCTCCGAAATCGGGGGAGACAGTTGAAGAACGCGCGAAATGAAGAAGAGCGCAAGGAGATTCGCAGACAAATTAGGGAATACCTCAATGGTCTCAATTTGTTGAACAACAAGAACAAACAAAATATTATAAACAAGAATTTGTCTTATAATAACGCCAAGACCGAAGGCAATAAAGCCCAGGAGTTCAAACGAATTGCCAAGAGAGGTGCCGAGCGCAATACTCTCACAAACGCTATAAAGAACCTTCCCAACGGTGACCAAAAGGAATTGTTGAATAAGTTTAACACACGAAATGTCACCCTGAACTCTGTGTTGAATGAAGCAAAGGATCTCAAGGCGAAGAGAATCGCCGAGAAACGAGCTCGGGAGAGAATAGAACTCTACAACACACTCAATGGTCTCAATATGAATGTCGCAGATAGAAACACAATCATGAATAAGTTCAACAAGTCAAACGCAACTGTGAATTCTCTCAGAAATGAAGCTGTAAAATTGAGAAACCAGAGAATTGCCCAAAAGCGTGCCCAAAATCGCGGTGAACTTGAAGCCATTCTCAATGGGACAAATCTCAACGCCTCAAATAAGACGAGTATTCTCAATAAGTTTAACGCCAACAAGAATGCCACTTTAACATCTTTGAGGGCGACTATTGAAGAACTTTCAAAACAGCGACGCATTGAAAAACGTCTCGCCGCCCGAGTTGAAGTTGAGAAGTATCTCAAGAAGGTTGGCCTCTCTAACGCTAACGCTCAAACGGTTCTCAATAAGTTTAATGCTGACAACAGCATCTCATTGAAAGATGCCAGTAATGAAGCGAATGCGATCCTCATCCAACGAGTCACAGAAAAGATGGCACAAAACAGAGAGAACCTCGTACAGCATATGAATGGTCTCAATATTAGCAATGCCAACCGAGCAGCCATTCTCAAAAACTTTGATAGTGAAGCGGCGAGTTTGAACAATCTCAAAAATCGTGCGACCCAGATAAACAATGCCATAAAAACCAAGGCTGCGCAACGCCAAGAGCTTTCCAATTATTTTAATAATTTGGGTGTGAATGGAACCAATTTACTTCAGAAGTTTAATAATGGCCGTTCAACTCCCCAAAAACTCAAGAAGGAGGCCGACGAGCGCCGAAGAGAAATGAATGCCAGAGCTATCAACGCCAAGCGAGACGATCTTCGTGAATATATGAGTAACACACGGCTACCAAACACCAACAAAAATTCATTCCTCAATCGCGTTGAACTCAACACAAATATGAACACAATCAAAAAGGAAATCAGAGAACTCAATAGTGTTCTCAAGGGTAGAAATGATGAGTTTGCACGAAAGAAATCTGAACTTAGTGTGTACCTCAATGATCTCAATAACCTTACTTCAAACCAAAGGGCATCCCTCTTGAAGAAGGTTACGAACGCAAATACAGATATAAATCCAATCAAACTTGAAGGTAATATGTTGAATAAAGCTGTCAAGAATAAGCGTGCGGCTCGGGAAGCTGCGGAAGAGGAAAAGAAACGCAAAGAAGCTGAAGCCAAGAGGCTCCAAGATGAAAAGAAACTTGAGAAGCATCTCAGAAGTCTCAAGCACCTCACAAGTAAAGAGATGGAAGAATACATGTCGGATTTCAAAAATGGAAAGGCTCTCATTGATGATTTGATCGCTGTATCAAAAGCAAAGAATGCTGATAATGAAAAGGACAAGGATGCCGTGAGAAACTATGTGAGAAAGGCTTCCATCCCACAATTCAAAAAGAATGTGTACCTCAAACAACTCAATACACCCCATGTGAATGTGTCACCAATCAAGGGTCTTGTGAATGCAAATATTGCGGCACAAAAGGTTGAGGTTGAAAAATTGATTAAGAACACCGAAGCTAAACTCAAAAAGCTATCAAATGTAACGGCTGATGAGAGGGCCAAATTCAAAAATAGACTTAAGATGGAATCAGTGGGTGATGTCCTCAAAGAAGCTGAAAAGCTCAACGCAAATAGAAAAGGTGCCCGAAAGGCTAAGAATAAAATGACTAAAAATGTGGCAGAATCTCTACGAACTCTAACAGATCTCACACGAAATAACCGAAAGATGTTTATGGGGCGTCTCAACGAGAATGGACCACAAAAAGTTGTTTCTAATGCTGTGGCGCTCAATGATGAGAGAAAGAAGATCAAGAGGGAAGAGGAGAGTGCGCGAAAACTTGAAGCGGAAAAGAAGCGTATCGCAGAAGAAGCTCAAAAGAGGAAGAATGCTGAGGCGTTGCGGATTAAGAAACTCAAAGAACAGGAAATGAAGAATGTGGCTGCCAGGCTTCAGGGTCTTACCTCCCTTGAACGAGAGAACCGAAAGAAGTTTATGAATAGACTTTCCACAAATGGAGCTCGGAAGGTTGTGTCTAACGCTCAAGCTCTCAATCGGGAGAGGAAGAAGAAGGAAGAAATGGAAAAGAAGATGATTGAAGATAAGAAGAAAGCTGAAGAAGCCAAAAAGAAGATGGAGGAGGCCAAGAAAAGAAGTCGGAATCTTCAAACAAAACGCGTCGCTACCAAACTTCAAAGTCTTACCTCTCTTCAACGGGAGAACCGTAAGAAGTTTATGAATCGTTTGGCTACCAATGGTGATCAGAAGGTGTTAGCCAACGCTCAAGCTCTCAACAAGGAGAGAAAAGAAGACGCTGCCCGCATTCGTGGGGGTGTGGAGACAAAACTCAAGAAGATTGGTGTCTCCGGTTCCAATCTTAAAACTCTCATGAAGCGGTGGAACGATTCAAAGAACAAAACAATCTTTGATGACGCGCGTAAGATGATATCTACTAAGAGACAACCCCTCATCAATAAAGTCAAGCGTGTCGTACCCGCTGGTAATAATATGTCTCAAGCCAGACAAAAATGGGAGGCGGCTATCCGCGAAGCTGAAAATAACGCATCACTCCAAAAGATTGAACGACTTTTGGACATTAAGTTGAAGCTCAAGGCAAGAACCGAATCGGAAGTCAAAGATCTCCCACCACGAGAACAATCGCGGTACCTCAAAAACTTTATGGCTTATCGTGACGACTTGAGTCAAAAGACTCAAGAATTGGAGCGCATTGCCAAGGCGAAGCGCGATACCAAGGATCGTGCGACGAGGGAGACTGCCACCAAGCTTCAATCCATGAACAAGTTGGGGCGTGACAATAGAAAGCGTTTCATGAATAGAGTGGCGAAGGGAGAAGATGCTCGTGCGGTATTGAGAAACGCCGACAAGTTACAGCGTGATCGCTCGGCTAAGCAAAGACTTGAAGCTGAGCGAAAGGGGAGAGAACAAGAAGCGGCGCGACAGCGTAAGGAACGAGAACAGAAGACGCGTGAATACGAGAGACAGAAGCAAGCCAAGTTGAGAGGAAACACGGCGAGGATGCTCCAAGGTATGAGTGGCCTTGAGAGATCTAACAGAAAAGAGTTTATGCAACGATTAGAGAGGGGTAATGATCCCGCGAAAGTCATCTCCAATGCCAGATCTCGTGATGCTCGTGCTCGCCGACCAGCTACCGGTCCCCAACCAAGACAACAAACCCGCGTCGCACCCAGAACCAAAAAGATGAAGGCCAAGAACCGTACCCGTGCGCAAGTATCCAGACAACAGCAAAAAAGGAGAAGACGATAAAAATCTCACCCAATATTAGATGAAATCCAAAGTGATTATTCCAATTAGCAATTCAGGTATCCTCAGCGCCCATGGTTACAGTGATGTTAGGGATAAGTCACCACTTGCTCGTCATCGCGCCCTTGCGCGTGTAATTCGTGCGGGTGAGCCACCCCTGGGTCTCTTTAGACGCCTCAATGTTTTGATGATCCTCTTCAAGAGGACAGATCCAAAGTTGTCCAAGATCTTCAAGAAGGATCGTGATTGGGTCAAAGAAAAATATATGTAAATACCAGATATGTATGCCTATTTGATGGGTAAAAAGCGAGTTCCAGAACCCGAACCCGAGAGGGAGCCCACACCAGAGCCAGAGCCAGAGCCAGAGCCCGTACCAGCGAAGCCATGTAAATTTGGGTACGTACTCATGGCTGTGATGGGTTTGATATTAAAGATATGAGACGATTTTCCTTTAATGGAAAATTGTGATGTATGTTGTGAAAGTTTCAACAAAATAAATCACAAAAAGGTTGAATGCCCCTTCTGTGATTTACAAAGTTGTCGTGCGTGTTCACAGAGGTACCTCCTCTCCATCGTGGATGACCCTCACTGTATGGGATGTAAGAACGCGTGGAATCGTGAGTTCGTAGACACATGGTGTACCCGTTACTTCCGGAACACAGAACTTCGTCGTCATCGGGAGACAATCCTATTTGAGAGGGAGAAAGCTCGTATGCCGGAGACACAACCTGAAGTTGAGAGAGTGAGAGCCATGCGAAAGATACATAAGATAATTAATGAACAACGCCGGCGTCTCATTGAACTTCACAACAAACATGGGATATATGTCCCAGTCACACCAAATGTTCCAATACCCCAAGATATCCTGGATCTTCGGGAAGATATGGAAGAGAGTTACAGGGAGTTGGAACGCCTCAGACATGGGGGTGAACTTGTTGTAGGTGAGCCACCCAAAAAGTTTGTTCGTAAATGCCCCATGGAGGAATGTAAAGGTTTTATGAATGAGGATTGGTTTTGTGGTCTCTGTGACCGACACTTTTGTGAGCACTGTAATGAAGAGGTTTGTGAGGGGCACACATGCGACCCCGACGCTGTGAAGACTATGAAACTCCTCAAAAAGGATACAAAGCCCTGTCCCAAATGTGGAACGATGATTCAGAAATTGTCTGGGTGTGCCCAGATGTGGTGTCCAGATTGCCATACAGCCTTTGATTGGCGCACGGGTCAAATTGAGACTGGGCGAATTCACAATCCACACTACATGGAGTTTAAAAGGGGGCGGATCTCTGGGAGAGAGCATGCCGATATTCCCTGTGGTGGGGTCCCCACATTTAGGGAGTTGAGAGAGATTGGTGCGCCAGATGATGTCATGCGTTTCGCTATGGTACTATACAAGTTGGATCGCGACCTCATATACAGATATGGCGATGTATACGATGACGACAATCGGTACCTTCGTGTCGCCTATATGCTCAATGAACTTGAGGAGAAAGCATTCAAAAAGGAACTTCAAAGGAGGGACAAACAGAGGGAGAGACACCGAGACATCGTAAACATCTATAGAATGGTTGTGGATACTGGTGGAGATCTTCTCAGACAATATACCCTTGATCAGGGTCGGGTGGACGAAATCATAGATATAGCCGTAAAGTTGGTTGAATATGCCAGTGATGTTATCGTGACCATTCAGAAGAGGTACAATTGTGTGACTCCCCCTATTATTAATCTTTTCTAAATGTAAGATGATCCTTATAATTGTGGCTCTTATATTGTTGGTTCTCTACCTGATACCAACTTATGAAGAACCCAGGGTTGTAAGAGGTCTTGTCACGCCAAAGGAGAGAGAGCACATTATGAAGAAGGCCAGTAGTAAATTGGATGTCTCAACTGTAGCTGAAAATCGGATCATAGACAAGAAGATCCGTGACAGTGAGACCGCATGGCTTGATATGGATGATCCAGTGGTGAAGCGTGTCTGTGAAAAGTGTGTCTCGCTCACGGATAGACCCCTCACGAACTGTGAACAACTTCAAGTCCTGCGTTATAAACCAGGTGGTCATTATAAACCTCACCAAGATACATTTAGTGATACAAAGGGTAACAAGAGAATGTACACCGTGATTCTCGCGCTCAATGACGAATATGAGGGTGGGGAGACCGAGTTCCCCAACTTGAAAAAGAAGTACAAACTCAAGGCGGGTGATGCCCTCTTCTTCCATACCCTTGATAACTACGAACTCATGACATCCAAGGCTTTACACGGTGGGAGACCTGTAAAGTCTGGTGAGAAGTGGGTGTGTAACCTGTGGGTTCACAAGCACCCCTATTCACCCCACAAGTAACTCATAGATTTTGAGGAAGATATTCGTACAAATTTTAGGGGCCACCAAGGGGTCCACATTTATATTCTCCGACATTATTAATGAAGTCTGTTGTCTTCACATATGGTCGCTTCAATCCACCTCACAAGGGGCACAGACTCATGATTGAACAAGTCATTGAGACAGCGCGTCGCGCTAACAAGACCCCAATTGTCGTTGTGTCCCACTCTGTGGGTAATGCTAAAAATCCATTACCCGTTGAGAACAAGATGCGTATCCTTCGGAGATGGTTCCCCAATGTGACAATTGTGGCGTCTTCCAAGGATAAGAGTATAGCAAAGATTGCTCAAAACTTCAATAAGAATTCAATCATGGTTGTTGGTCAGAATAGAGAGAACAGTTTCAAGTTCCTCCCATTTAAGAAAGTTGCGGTCCCCCGAACCCTCAATGCCCCCTCGGCTACAATGGCGAGGGCTGCTGCGAAAGCGGGTAACACCAAGGCTTTCAAAAATATGACGGGTTACAATCTGACTCCAAATTTGAAGAACAAGATTATTAAAGCGAATGGTAAAAAGTAAGTTATGGTAGATGTAGAGGCTCTCGCCAAAAAGATATATTCTCAACTGGGTGCTGGATACAGTGAGAGAGTATACCACAATGCTATGGAGGTACTTCTACGAAAATATGGTGTTCAATATGAGAGTGAGAGAATTGTACCCGTCCCATTTGAGGGACATATAATTGGGAACCTTAGGGCTGATATCATCATAAACAACACAGTTGTTCTTGAGTTCAAAACAATCAAGACCCTTAACGAGCAGGCTGAGTTACAGGCTCAAAACTATCTTCGTCTGATGGGACTGAAGATTGCGTACTTGATAAACTATCCTCCTCATCCGAATCGTGAGGTTGAGGTGCGTTGTATTGTTGTAGAAGAACAATGAATGGAAACATCTTAGCCAACATTCTGTAAAACTCCTGACCCTCGTTGTAGTACCTTTTTGGGTCCCTAAGACCCTCTGTCAAAAGCTCTTGAGCTCTGTTTAGATGATACTGTGCCTCATCTACACAGAACCTTTCGTACTTATTCATTACTTGAGGATATACCAGCTTCTTTAAGTTTTGAACACATTGGACATTCATGTAATCGTGGAAAGCACAGTGACACACACGCAAAGTGTTCACATTTCTTAAAACGGACACATTTCCTGGATTCGTTACACACTGGACATTCCATGTCATCCTTAAAATCAAGTATCTTATTCTCAAATCTCCAAAAGCATGCTGTACATACTTTCAAACGGGAGTCTCTCATTTTATAGCACACATCAAAGTTGGGACACTTAGTCTTCATGTTGTTATATCGTTGGAATAAACTCCCACTGAAGATCCACACATATTTTCTTCCAAATCTGATCTTGTGCGTACAATTTGCTCTTGGATTTGAGGAGGGGAAAGTATTGGAGGTATTCATCTTCCCCCAAAAGTTCACAAAACTTGTAGAGAACATAGGAGTAACTCAAAAAGTTCTTCCTCTCTGATGGACAATTGTCGTCAAACGGTTTTTGTATATCCTTGAACATAATCCTCAACCTCTCCTCCAGTTCCTGTGGCATATTGGGTGCCCTAATACCATTCAGAATATTGGTTATATATGGAACATGCTCATAGTACTTATTGAGTCTCAACTTCTTGAGGAGTCCTCGTATTTTGGCGTGTGTAATATCTTCAAGGTTCTTAATTTTCATCTTCTTGAGTTCTGATCTCAATTGCTCCATGACTTCATCGGGTATCGTCGTCATTTCCTGTGCCTGAAACTGACTGAGCCATTCGTTGAAGTGATTCTCCCTCTTGTAACTATAATTAACAACTTTCTCAGAAGTTTCTCGTTCTTCCCTATATGTCAACTCTTCACTAATGAGGCATGCTAAGACAAGTCCACATGAATCACACACAAGTTCACTTGTATCTTGAATGTGAATCACATTACTTGTAGAACAGGTTTGACATTGTTCTACATGACGCTCACTCGGTCTCGTTATATTTTGATTCTCCACATCTATGAGGTAATCCCTAAATATATCTTTCCGTTGGAGTCCCACCGTCTCTTTGACATTAAAAACATTGTCAGTGTTTGTAACCTCTTCGGCTTCATCCGCATATTGATTCATATAGGGCATACATCTAATCATATAGTCAGACATTTCAGATTCGTACCTACATTTATTGGAGGGATCTGTCTCAATAAGATTGGTCCAGTATTCAAGTTTGTTTTTATACCTACTTAAAAAGTTTCCCTCCATTATAATTAAGAATGTTGATTAAACTTTTAAGTAATGTTTTATATTTTTACAAAAAGTTGACGACACCTCGGGACTATACCATAATTTCAGAAGAGTTGGAATACAAGATTGACTATAGAATGAAATACTATATTGAAGATCCATTTTGGTTAGAAGAGGAGAAAGATTGGGATGGGGTCCTTGATGAATTCTACATGAACGCAACGGGTAAGCAATTTAGAAACACAATTGTTCCACAAAATGTCAGAAATCTCATTCTTCGTGTGAAGTACTGGTATGGTGGTAAAATCTATAAAGCCATCTCCAATGATATCAATTTCAGGCCAGGTGAAAATGAATCTGAAGGTATGAGTTTCAGTATCCCTTTGAGTAGTGTTTGGATCGTGGATCATGATGATAAACCACAGATAAACATTACTGAAAAGGTGAAGAGGTATGCGGGGCCAAGGAATGACTTCCATGGACAGAGTGTGCCTCTCAAGGACTTTCTTTACTACACATCAAAAACCCTTCGTACAAAGTACCCAAAAATAGTACTTAGCAACTCATTGGGTATGAAGAAGACTTTACTCACCCTTGAGGATTCTACTACTGATCTTCGGGTACCTTAGTAGCCATGTAGAACTTGAGTTCGCCCAGATTGGCGACATTATACTTTAGAATCAAAAATCTGTTACCCTCTTCCTGCATAATTTGCACAGACGAACACATACTCGTCGCCTTTGTAAAGATATTCAGGTACCTCAAGGAATAGAGACCTGTCATTTCGGGGCTCTCATCTGGGCATTCAATGGAAGTCTCTTGATTGGCAAAATCCCCCTCGCAACGGAGGCGAAGTTCCTTACCAACCCTTGTAATCTCAATGTCATTTCCAATATTGGACATATCACGGCACAATCTTTGAAAGTCCGCGGATGGAAGAATTGTGACACTCGTCATATTGACATCTGGGACTTCAATGCGACTTTCATTAATATCGAGGAGTTTCAATTGAAACTTTGTACTTGTCTTCTTGGATTCACTTGTAATCTCAATATCCATGAACTCCTTTGAGTTAATTTCAATTGTAAGAACATCATTGTTTGTAATTGTCTTCAAAAGTTTGAAAGTATTTGAAATGTTAATTCCGGCGATAATTTCTTCCTGATCACAATGGTACTCTTCAAAGTTATCAGCGGATAGGAACATATCAACGAGGGATGTCCTCGCTGTATCAAGTGTGACGACATACATACCCTGTGGACGAAAGAAGATATTCACATCATTGAGAATATCCTTGAGCACTTCAAATGTAGATTTGATGGCCGAGGCTTGGATCGTAACGAGTCTCATGTTACTAAAAATACTGCGTTATATCTTTAAATCGCTTGATCGGAATATGCGACACCCTTTGAGACATCTCTATTAATCTTTTCCTCAAGCTCCCTCGTCATCGCGGGTTGGAGAGATTGTCCATAACTTTCAAGTGAGAACACGTCTGTGTCATTCTCTTCCCCCTCCAATGTGGTCATGGAGCATGCACCACCGAAACCCCAGTTGGAGACTTCCTTATTTGGGAGAAGGGAGTCTAACCAGTTTTTAATTTCATTCCCCACAAGAATTTTACCATTCTTCGTTAACATTGTTGGAACGCGAGTAATCTTGTTGCGATAGGCGGGTGGAACGCCTTGGGTGTTGATGTTGTGATAGTGTACCAACTGTTTCAATTGTTTGTGTTGGTTGATGTACTCAATGACTTCCATGGAGTGTTTGCATCTTGGGCTGTATATCAGCAGCGACATCTAATATGTAGGGAGTATTTTTGAAAAAAAAATTAACGCATAGTAGTAAAGATGATGAACTGGTCTTTGACGATCGTCCTTATTGCCATCGTCCTGTTACTTACAGTGAGACGCGAACCATTCACCGAAGTCTTTGGATTTTCAGGATACAAAAAGCCAATCGGATCCATTCGTCTTGATGACGCCAGACCAGACCTCAGTGGGTATAGTCAGGCGGAAGCCGATATTGACAATGACATGATGGAGGAGTTTGTTCTCCAAGCGAACCAAGAAATTGCGAAGCGAACAGGGCTCTGCACCTACATCATTGAAACTACAGCGGTCAAAAAGTTTGTGAATGACGACAAGGCTATCTATGAGTGTATGTTTATGACTGTCAAGAATGATGGTTTCGCATTTGGTTTCTCTGTTGTTGCGTCATACGAAGTTGTAAATGGACAAGTGAAGTTGATGTCTCTCCGATCACAACCCCTTGATGTTCAGACTGTCTCTGATGTCAGTCCATTTGCTGAGAGTCAAGGTGGACAAGACTTTGTGAAGTATGAACTTGTGAAGGAGGCTGCTTTGCCAACCCAAGGTGAGTTAGAAATGGCTAAAAATAAATTGAAGCAATTATAATGATCAGCATCAATGATGTGACGAAAATTGATGAGAAGAGAAAACAGATCAAGAAAGAGATATACACTCGTGTATATGAACAGTTTTCACGAAAGATTAAACAATC
>UEXM01002140.1_pt1 | contig 14647 bp, 18 predicted proteins | sample 1796661 | NCBI WGS metagenome assembly UEXM01 (sample SAMEA4772469, study PRJEB27181) | metagenome | reverse complement strand
ACCCCCCTCTATATAGGAACACCCCCCGTCAAAGGGACCCAACCTCCTTGCATATTTAAAATTTTTTGTGTATATTCGGTTATGATTCGTATTATCGAACATTCAGTCATTGGACTTGCGGAAAATATGTCAATAGAAATAGAACCTGAAGTAGGTATCCCTCTGGATACTAATGAACCTTACATGGACTTGCGCGAACGTGCGGAAGCTATTTGTGGTACTGCCAAACAACTACAGGATGCAGGATTAGAGTTTGACGACCCTGATTCAGAAGATAAGAACATTGCTAATGCATTAGTTACATCTTATGCCGCTAATCCTGAAAAGGCCTCAAAAGCCGTATCAAATGCACGTACTCCCCAATTAACGCCCCAATCCCTTATATTAACAGGTGAAATCCTGAGCGAGTTCGGGCGGTCCGTCGTAAAATCCTCCCAGCAAATTCGGCACTTAGTAACTAATAAACTGTTGCTAGAGACAGAGAATGCTGACCCTCGTATCCGCCTAAAGGCTCTTGAACTGCTAGGTAAGGTGTCTGACGTAGGGTTATTCAGTGAGAAAAGTGAAATCACTGTTACCCACCAGTCCTCGGATGATTTAAAGCAACAACTTAAACAGAAGTTGGAGAAGCTAATTAATCCTGCACCGCCAGTAGATACCTCTGCACATATCATGATTGACCATGATGCAGATAATAACTATCAAGCGCCAGAGCCTGAGAAATCGATTTCTGATATAGACGTTGACGAGATTATATAATGAGCGATATGTTCTCTGAAGATGACTTGCAAGTGATGCTGGATAACTTAGACCAGTATACGCCTGAGGAAATCGAGGAGATAAACAAATTAGTAGAGGAATTGGCACGTAGAAAACATGCCCAGTCCCTGTACGATGATTTAATTGAGTTCTGTAAACACATGCAACCTGACTATAAAGTAGGTAAGCATCACAGAATACTCGCTAATATGTTGATGAAGATAGAGTCAGGTAAAGAAGACCGTATCTGCGTCAATATCCCGCCGCGCCACGGGAAACAAATAGCGGATGACACTCCTATACTAACGCCAGAAGGGTGGGTAACCCACGGGGAGTTATCGGTAGGTGATTATGTATATCACCCGTCAGGTAAAGCGGTGCCTATTTTAGCAGTATCAGATAAAACCCCTTCTGATTATATAGTGACTACCTCAGAAGGGCAGACCATACGGTGCCACGCTAACCACGAATGGACGGTGTACTCTCGCCCTCGTAAAGCATGGGTAACTATGGAGACTAAAGATTTCATTGCACCTGTTAAATCAGGTCCTAACGCAGGCCAGCCTAGAACACTGACTTCAGGACAGTTAGGCAAACGTGGGGGGCGATACCAATACCAACTACCAACAGTGATGCCTATAGAGGGGACTTATAAATTACTGCCTTTAGACCCGTACTTCTTAGGGGTATGGTTAGGTGATGGTAGGTCAAGCAGTCCTGATTTTGTATATCACCCGAAAGACCCCCAACCCCTAGAAGAGTTAATAAGTAGAGGGTTTAAAGTCACGTGGGAAACGACCCACAGTATTACAGGCGTTAAAACAGCGGGGTTTTGTAAGCAGGGTATAAAACAAACACTGCGCCAGTTAAATATAATTAACAATAAACATATACCTGCACAGTATTTACAGGCAGATATCGACTCGCGCCTAGACTTACTTGCAGGACTTATCGATACTGATGGGCACGTAGAGCGCTCTACAGGTAGAGTAAGAATTGCGACATGTACGGAGCAGTTAAAGGATGACATTGTAGAGTTACTTACTGGGTTAGGACAGTACCCCTACGTGCACGAGCAGTTACCTACACTATCGTCTAGTGGGATACAGGGTAGGCAGGTGGTCTATTACATAGGGTTTCAACCTAGTATAGATATACCGACTAAGGTACTAAGAAAACAGATATCGCACCTCGCCCCGAGACGGAAAATAGCAATTGCGTCAGTGGTGTATGACCCTCAAGGAGAACAGGGGCATTGCATAGAAATAGATAGTGATGACGGGCTATACCTAGTAGGGCGCTCATTAATACCGACACACAACTCGCAGTTAGTATCAATTATGTTCCCAGCGTGGTTTTTAGGTAGAAACCCTGATAAGAAGGTAATGATGGTATCTCATACCACAGACCTCGCGGTGGATTTTGGACGTAAGGTGCGTAACCTGATTGATACTGATACCTATAAAGAAGTATTCCCTACTGTTACTCTTGCTAAAGATAGTAAGTCTGCTGGACGTTGGAATACAGGTGTAGGCGGTCAATATTACGCCTGCATCCAGCCAGACAGTTTAGTACCTACCCCACAAGGCAGGCAACGCGCAGACGCCATAAAGGTTGGAGGCAGAGTACTAACAGCACAAGGGTTTAGAGAAGTGCTCGCGGTGTACCATACTAAGCACACACAAACGGTCACTATAAATGAGGCACTGCGATGTACACCGAACCACCCCATAGCCACGACGAGGGGTTGGGTTAAAGCGGAAGAGGTGAATACTTCGGATACCTTGTTGGTGGAGAGTATTTTTGATATACTGTTGGTTAAACTATCAGGAGTATATCATGGCACTTTGGAACACCCCACTGTACAGACGTTGGCAAAACATGCGGAACCGTTGCGAGAAACCGTCGCACCACCAATACAAAAACTACGGGGCGCGTGGGATTTATGTTTGCGAACGTTGGCAGAACTACCACAACTTCGAGGCAGATATGGGACACCCGCCGTCTACAGTTCACACGCTGGACAGAAGGGACAACAACGGGCCATATTCTCCAGACAACTGCCGATGGGCAACGCCTATGGAGCAGAATCGCAACAAACGCACAAACAGGCTGTTAACCCACAACGGGAAGACGCAACCGTTATCTGCGTGGGCAGAGGAGCTTGGGTTGAGTCCAGAAGGGATAGCTTGGAGGTTGAGAACGGGGGTGACGTTAGAAACCGCGCTGACGGTAGGGAAGACGAAGTTGAACAACGCGAAGACTCCAGTGAAGATGTTAAACTCGGATGGCTCCGTAGAGCGGGTGTTTGGTTCAACAAGCGAGGCGGCAAAACACATAAACCCAGAAAACCCGAAGGCCGCTGGCAACGCGCTTTGGAGAGTGTTGCAGAAACAGCGCAAGTCGTACAAGGGTTACTGCTGGGAGTACGCAGAGTAAGCTCAATAAGTACAGTAGAGCACGACACTAGAGAATTTATTAACTACCGTGTAGCTGACAACAACCAGTATTTTGCGGACGGTGTTCTCACACACAACTGTGGTGTAGGTTCATCCCTAGCGGGGCGTGGTGCTGATTTGCTTCTTATTGATGACCCACATTCAGAACAAGACGTCATTAATGGTAACTTCGATGTGTTTGACAAGGCCTACGAGTGGTATACCTATGGTGCACGTACTCGTCTGATGCCTAATGGTAAGGTTGCGATTATCCAGACCCGTTGGCACCAAGATGACTTAACAGGGCGTGTGACTCGTGACATGGCGAAAGAGAAGCGGGCTGACCAGTTTAATGTAGTAGAGTTTCCTGCCATCCTCGAGTTAGAGAAAGATGGACAGAAGTACGAGAAACCGCTGTGGAGTGATTTCTTCGATTTGGAAGCCCTGCTGAGAACTAAAGCGTCGATGCCGACGTTCCAGTGGAATGCGCAGTACCAGCAGAAACCGACCGCAGAAGAGGCGTCAGTCGTCAAGCGGGAGTGGTGGCAGATATGGAAGAAAGAAGAACCGCCCCCGTGTGAGTTTCTCATCATGTCACTGGATGCCGCGGCAGAAAGACATAACCGTGCCGATTATACCGCCATGACGACGTGGGGAGTCTTTTATAATGAAGAGGCTAACGCGCACCACATAATTTTGTTGAATAGTATAAAGAAACGGTTGGAGTTTCCTGAGTTAAAGGCGCTGTGTCTCGAGGAATATGAGGACTGGGAGCCTGATTCGTTCATCGTGGAGAAGAAATCTGCGGGTGTTGCGATATATCAAGAAATGAGAAGAATGGGGATTCCTGTACAAGAGTATACCCCTCATAGGGGTTCTGGTGATAAAATGGCCAGACTCAACTCAGTTGCTGACATATTTGCGTCAGGACTGGTGTGGGTGCCTGAAACACGTTGGGCTGAAGAAGTAGTCGAGGAAGTAGCGGGATTTCCGTTTATGAGTAACGATGATTTGGTGGATTCAACGGTGATGGCAATGATGCGGTTTAGGCAAGGTGGTTTTATAAGACTACCTACAGATGAAGCTGAACCAGAACAATTATTTAGAAGTCACCGTCGTCGTGGCTATTATTGAGGTAAATTATGGCTATTGAAAAAGGTACGAACCAAGCCCCACAAGGTATCGATGAACTTGCTGAAGGTTTAGATAGTGTTGAACAGGGTTTAGAAATTGAAATCGTTAATCCTGAGATGGTGACTTTAGATGATGGGTCAGTAGAAGTATCCCTAGTATCAGGTGACATGATGGGAGATATGCTAGAAGCCCCACTAGAATTTGATGCTAACCTAGCTGAATATATGGAGGAGGAAGAGTTACGCGAACTTGCTGATGACTTACCTGCACTTGTTCAGTCAGATATGGACAGTCGTAAAGACTGGGTAGAGACTTACGTCGAAGGGCTTAGAATTTTAGGTATAAAGTATGAGGACCGTAGCGAACCTTGGGAAGGTGCGTGTGGGGTTAACTCTACTGTATTACTAGAAAGCGCGATACGTTTCCAAGCTGACACAATGGCGGAAGTATTTCCAGCCGCAGGCCCAGTACGTGCCAAGATATTAGGTAAAGAGACTAAAGAGAAGTTAGAAGCGGCGGAGCGTGTTAAGTCTGACATGAACTACGAGCTGACTGATAATATGGTCGAGTATCGCCCTGAACATGAACGCCTGTTATTTAACTTAGGTCTAGCGGGTTCTGGATTTAAGAAGGTATATTTTGACCCTACTTTAGGTCGTCAGACTGCTGTATTTATCCCAGCCGAGGAAGTGGTTGTACCATACGGTGCGAGTAATATAGATAATGCAGAACGTGTCACTCATATTATGCGTAAGACTAAAAATGACTTACGTAAATTACAATCTGTTGGGTTTTATCGTGATGTAGATGTAGGTGAACCTGATGCGTTCCATATGGATGTCGAAGAGAAGAAGGCAGAAGAAGGTGGATTTACGTTAAATGACGATGACCGCTATACTTTATTCGAGATTCACGCTGATTTAGTAATAGATATGGATGATAGTGATGACGATATTGCCAAACCTTACGTTATTACTATCGAATATGGTTCAAATGAGATTCTATCTGTACGTCGTAACTGGGAAGAAAACGACCCGTTATTCCTAAAACGCCAGCATTTTGTCGATTATACCTATATTCCTAGCTTTGGTTTCTATGGTATGGGACTAATCCACATTATCGGTGGGTATGCACGTGCAGGAACCTCACTTATCCGTCAATTAGTTGATGCAGGTACGTTATCTAACCTATCTGGGGGCTTAAAAACCCGCGGTTTACGTATTAAAGGTGATGATGGTCCGATTGGTGCAGGTGAATGGCGCGATGTGGATGTCCCTAGTGGTTCAATCCGCGATAATATCATGCCTCTGCCTTATAAAGAGCCGAGTCAGACACTACTAACGTTATTAGATAGAATTACTAACGAAGGTAGACGCCTTGGTGCGATTAATGACATGAATATCTCTGATATGTCTGCGAATGCGCCTGTAGGTACTACTCTAGCACTACTAGAACGCGCACTTAAACCTATGACCGCGGTACAAGCCCGTGTCCACTTCTCTATGAAGAAAGAGTTTAAGTTACTCAAGCAAGTTATTGCTGAAAATGCGTCAATGGAGTATGAATACCAGCCGTCACGTGGTGAAGTAAGTGCGCGATTAGCTGATTATGAGATGGTTGATGTCATTCCTGTTAGTGACCCTAACAGTTCTACAATGGCGCAACGAGTTACGCAGTACCAAGCAGTGTTGCAGATGTCTCAGTCTGCTCCGCAGATATACGACTTACCTCAGTTACATCGTCAGATGATTGAAGTATTAGGCATTAAAAACGCAGATAAACTTGTACCGTTAAGTGAAGATGCGATACCTGTGGACCCAGTAAGTGAAAACATGAATGCATTGACGGGTACACCTGTTAAAGCGTTCTTAAATCAGGACCACGAAGCGCATATTGCTACCCATATGGCGTTCATGCAGGACCCTATGATTGCACAGACTATCGGACAGAACCCACAAGCTAATCAGATAATGGCGGCATTACAAGCTCACATTGCTGAACACGCGGCGTTTAGATACCGTAAGCAGATTGAAGAGAAGTTAGGTGTGACGCTACCACCTCCTAACGAGCCGTTACCAGATGAAATTGAAGTCGAGTTATCTACGTTGTTGGCGGATGCCGCGAAACAGAATACTCAGGCGCACCAGCAACAAGCCGCTCAACAAGCCGCGCAACAACAGGCCCAAGACCCAGTTATGCAACTGCAACAAGCTGAGTTACAGATTAAACAAGCAGATGCACAGCGTAAGGCCCAGAAAGATATGGTTGACGCTCAGTTGAGACAAGCTGAACTACAGCGTAAGGCTCAGAAAGATATGGCAGACGCTCAAGTTAAAGCGAAACAACTTGAGATTGACCAAGCGGAATTAGCTCTCGAGGCTAAGAAAGACGGAGTACAGACAGGCATTAAGATGCAGGAAATTACTTCGCAAGCAGTAAACCCAATAAATAAAAATCCTAAGAGGTAGATTATGAAAACCGTCCTAGACGTGCTGAAAGACCAGATAGTCCAAAATGTTGCTGAGAGTAAGGAACACCTTGCTCGCGGCGCAGTGAATGATTATTCGGAATATAGAGAAGTGGTTGGTATTGTTCGTGGGTCAAATGCCATCCTTAATTTAATTGATGACCTACAGCGTAATTTGGAGAACGATGATGACTAATGTTATCTCAGAACAGTTAGAACTAGACTTAGGCGATGCACCCGTAGAGAGTGAGTTAGCGGCTAAGTTACCTAAACCTGTTGGATACCGTCTTTTAATTGAATTGCCTAAGGTCGAAGAAACATACGTAGGTAGTTCGATTATTAAGACATCTAAAGAGCTTACACATGACCATATCTTAACTATCGTAGGTAAGGTCATTGGTATGGGTGGCGAGGTTTATTCCGATAAAGACCGCTTCCCGAATGGTCCGTGGTGTAAGATGGGGGATTATGTAATCTTCCGTATGAACACGGGCACACGTTTCACTGTGGAGGGAGATGAATATCGTCTTATGAACGATGATTCTATCGAAGCAGTTGTTGAAGACCCTAGCGGTATTGCTAGAGCACAATAGGAGAAAACCTAATGGGTTTTAAGAAAGTAGAGTATGAGTTCCCTGATGAGGAACAAGATAATGAGATTGAAGTAGAAAGTTCCAGCGCGGAAACTATTGACTTCAATAAGAAAGAAGAACTTGATATTGAAGTTGTTGACGATACGCCTAAGGCGGACAGAGGACGTAAGCCCTCGGCTCCACCTGAGGAAGTTACTGAAGAAGAGTTAGAAAATTACTCTGACAAAGTACAAAAACGTATTGCGCACTTTACTAAGGGCTACCATGATGAGCGTCGTGCTAAAGAACAGGCATTACGTGAACGTGAAGAGTTAGAACGTCTAGCTCAAACACTTGTGGAAGAGAACAAGAAACTACAGAGCACTGTAGGTAAGAACCAAAATTTAATGGTGGAACAAGCTAAAAGCGCCGCGACTGCTGAACTAGCACGAGCTAAATTCGCTTATAAAACCGCCTATGATTCTGGGGACTCCGATGCACTACTTGAGGCTAATGATAAGTTAATATCCGCTAAATCTAAGTTGGAAAAACTAACTTCTTTTAAGCCTAAGAAAGAAGAAGATATAAAGACGCCAGTCGTCCCTAAACAGGCGAAACAGGACACACAGACAAATCAGACTGTACAACCTGACCAAAAGGCGCTAAAATGGGCAGAAGATAATACTTGGTTTGGTTCTGATGACGAAATGACAAGTTTTGCACTTGGTTATCACCAAAAGCTCGTTAAGAACGGCACAGACCCACAAAGTGATACTTACTACGAGAGCTTAAACACTCGTATGCGAGAAGTATTCCCCGACCAGTTCGAGGATTATAATGACACTCTGGAAGATGAGAAACCGAAAAAGAAATCTGTAGTAGCACCCGCATCGCGGAGCAAATCACCTAAGAAGGTAAAGCTAACACAGACTCAAGTAGCGATTGCTAATAGGTTGGGAGTCCCACTAGAGTTATACGCCAAAAAGGTTGCTGAAGAAATGAGGAAGAAATAATGGCTCAAACAAGACAAACACGTGATTTGGACACACGCGAAAAAAACGTCCGTAAACGTGCATGGCAACGTCCCGAAACATTACCTAGCCCTGTTCCGCAGGATGGGTATGACTATCGCTGGATTCGTGTTAGCACACAAGGTACTGTTGACGCCACTAATGTTTCTTCAAAATTACGCGAAGGCTGGGAACCCGTCAAAGCATCAGACCATCCAGAAATTACGTTGGTTGCTGTAGAGCACTCACGTTTTAAAGATAACATTGTTATCGGTGGATTGATGTTATGCAAAGCCCCTATCGAAATGATTCAAGAGCGAAACGAATACTATGCACAGCAAAGTAAGTCGCAAATGGATTCAGTAGATAATAACTTAATGAGAGAAAATGACCCTCGTATGCCTCTGTTTAACGACAGAAAATCGAAGGTTACTTTCGGTAGTGGAACTTAATAGGAGCTTAAAATGGCTTATCCAACTGTTAGTGGTCCTTATGGACTTGTTCCAGTGAAATTATTAAGCGGTAGCCCTTTTGTGGGTGTAACTCGTCATTATAAAATCGCAAGTGGTTATAACACTGATATTTTTAATGGGGACGCCGTGAAACTTGTCACTGGTGGTACTGTAGAGCGTGATGCGGCTGATGCGGCAATGACACCTACAGGTGTTTTCTTGGGTTGTTCTTACACTGACCCTACTTACGGTAAAGTATTCCGTCAATATTACCCAGCGGGTACTGTTGCCGATGATATCGAAGCTGTTGTAGCCGATAGTACAGAACTTTTATTTAAAGCCGCAGTTGTATCTTCTGGTACAACGATTGGTGATTTAGCGCAGACTGATATCGGTGCTAACGTTGCTATGGTAGATAATACTGGTGATACTAAGACTGGTAATTCTAAAATTGCGATTTCTGACACTTCAGCGACTACCGCTACTTTACCATTACGTATTGTAGAGTTAGTTGAAGAAACTAAGAACTCATCTGGCGGTTACACTGAAGCTCTCGTTAAATGGAACGCGGGTCATCAGTTTAACAATACTACTGGTGTTTAGGAGTAAATAACTATGGCTATTTCACGCGCCCAGCTACTTAAAGAGTTGTTGCCTGGCCTGAACGCTTTGTTCGGTATGGAATACAACAAATACGGTGAAGAACATAAAGAAATCTTTGACCAAGAGACTTCTGACCGTTCTTTTGAAGAAGAAACTAAACTTTCTGGTTTTAGTGCGGCTCCAACTAAATCTGAAGGTGCGGCTATCCAATATGATAACGCACAAGAAGCATGGACTGCTCGTTATAACCACGAAACTATTGCAATGGGTTTCTCAATCACTGAAGAAGCGATTGAAGATAACTTGTATGACTCTCTGTCTGCACGTTATACCAAAGCATTAGCTCGTGCTATGGCGTATACCAAGCAAGTTAAAGCGGCTTCTATCCTTAACAATGCATTTGACTCAAACGTTACTTATGGCGACGGTAAAGCACTATGTGCTTCTGACCACCCATTAGTATCTGGCGGTGTTAATGCTAACGCTCCTGCTGTAGCGGCTGACCTTAACGAAACTTCTTTAGAAGCGGCTGTTATCGCAATCTCTCAGTGGACTGACGAACGTGGTTTATTAATCGCATCTCGTCCTCGTAAGTTAATTGTTCCACCTTCACTACAGTTCGTAGCAACTCGTTTGTTAGAAACTGAAGGCCGTGTGGCGACTGCGGATAACGACTTAAATGCTCTTCGTAGCAACGGTTCTATCCCACAAGGTCACTCAGTTAACCACTACTTGACTGACACTAACGCATGGTTCTTATTAACTGACGTTCCAAATGGTCTTAAGCACTTTGTTCGTACTCCTATGCAAACAGGTATGGATGGAGACTTTGATACGGGGAACAGCCGCTACAAAGCGAGGGAACGTTATTCGTTCGGCGTAAGTGACCCACTTGGTATCTACGGTTCCGCTGGAGCCTAGTAAAATCAAGCACTTACATAAAACCCGCTAACTCAGCGGGTTTTTTATTACCTAAATATTGACATCGCTTTTATCTTATCTATAATTACCCGTATCAAGTCTACTACGGAGTATATTATGGATTTAGCGACATTACCAAAAACAAGAAAAGAAGCGAAAGAACTAGGTGCGGAGTTATATTTCACAGGTAAACCTTGTAAACACGGGCATATAGCCCCTAGGATAACTAAAGGAGCCTGTGTTATATGTAGAGAGTTAGGGTGGAAAAAAGATAACGAAGTACGTAAAGGTAAACCCAAATCAGAAGCCGCAAAACTGGCAGGTAAGAGGTACTACGAGAAGAATAAAGAATTAATAAAACGTAAAACCAAAGCGCAGGACCCAGATAAAGTTAAGCAATATAAACGTAAATGGAAAGAGAATAACAGGGATAAAGTACGTATAGATACGAATATCAGGCGTAGGCGTTTACGTCAAGCGTCCCCAAAATGGCTAACGTCTGAGGACAAGGTGTTGATTAGGGCTAAATACGAAGACGCCGCACGTAAGACTAAAGAGACTGGTATTCGTTATGTAGTAGACCATGACCTACCTCTTAAAGGAGATAAGGTATGTGGACTACATGTCCCAGATAACTTAGTGGTAATCACGTTTTCTGCCAATGCTAGAAAAAGCAATAAGTATTAGCATAAGCACTAGTATATGTGTCCATAAAAGCCTCCTTAATTGGGGGCTTTTTGTTTTCTGTACTATTTACATAATACTTGTTATACTGTGTACAATCTCGGGAAAAACCCGTAAACCTGACCGACCCGACGGACGACATGCAGACAGGTTTACATACACTCGCATGTGAGGAAATATCATGGCTAAAACCACATTCTCTGGTCCTGTTGCTTCAACTAATGGTTTTGAAGGCGACATCGAACTCCCAACTTATACAGTAGCTAGCGCTCCTTCTGCTTCTTCGGCAGGTGCAGGCACTATCATTTATGTTTCTAACGGTGCGGCAGGTTCAGCTATCCTAGCTTTCTCTGACGGTACTAACTGGAAACGTTCTGATACTGGCGCAACTATTGCGGCGGCATAGGTGATTTATGAGTAATCGTTTTAAACCTGCTAGCGCAGAAGAAATGGCGGCTCGTGGTCTAAACCCTGACGGTACTCCGTTGGTAGTTAAGAAAGCACCTACTAAAAAGAAAGCGGCCTCTAAGAAAGGAGAGTAATAATGTCTTCAGATATTAGAACTAAACGTGTTACCGCTACAGGCTCATTAGCCGTAGGCCCCGCCCGTATTCGTCAGATTCAGGTCTTGACTAACAATGGTGGCGCAGGGCGTTTAACTATTACCGATGGTAATGGAGGCGCTACTTTACTAGATTTAGACTTCCTTGCTTCAGATTCCCACTCAGTGAATATCCCTGATTACGGTGTCCGTTGTTCTGATGTTTACATCTCTGCATCTACTAATATTGATGCAGTAACTGTATTTTATAGCTAGGCGTTATCATGCGTAGGTACTATGCAAGTGGCGGTAAGGTAGAAAAGTCTAAAATGGCTTGTAATAAACCTAAACGTACCCCCTCTCACCCTAAAAAATCACATGTTGTTAAGGCTTGTGAAGGTGGGAAAGAGAAGGTTATCCGTTTTGGTGAACAAGGCGCTAAGACAGCAGGTAAACCTAAATCTGGTGAATCTGATAAGATGAAGAAGAAACGCGCTTCATTCAAAGCCCGACATGGTAAGAATATCAAGAAAGGTAAGATGAGCGCGGCTTATTGGTCGGATAAAACCAAATGGACTATACTGGGGCCAATGTTAATTGGTATTAATGAGGTAGTCTATGCGACCAATAGCGGATTCCAGAATCTCTTATAACGGAGAGGAATGGTGAGCAGTGACTATATCGAGGGCTAACATGGCTAATTGTACGACAAAAGGATACAAAAAAGGCGGGACCACTAAATGTGGATGCGATACACCTAAACGTGGAAAACGCAAAGCTCCCCAATATAATAAAGGCGGTAAAGTCCGTGGTATAGGCTGTGCTACCAAAGGCGCTACTCCCTGTAAGGAATACTAATGAGACGCTACTACAAAGCAGGTGGTAGCGTAAACGGGTTAAACGAGGCAAGTAATGGCGACTTCAGGTACAACATCATTTAACATGGACTTCACTGAGATAGCGGAAGAAGCGTGGGAAAGAGCAGGACGCGAAATGCGTTCTGGGTATGATTTACGTACCGCACGTCGTTCTATGAATATCCTAACTATTGAGTGGCAGAACCGTGGTTTAAATATGTGGACTATTGAAGAAGGCTCTATAGCACTTACTCAAGGTACAGTTACATATGATTTACCAGCGGATACTATAGATTTATTAGAGCAAGGTGTACGTACAGGTGCTGGACAACAGCAGTCTGATTTACGGATTGACCGCATTAGTGTCAGTACATACGCATCGTTACCTAATAAGTTAGTACAGGGTAGACCTGTGCAAGTATATATTGATAGAGGGCAAGAACGTCCTACTGTTAGTGTGTACCCCGTCCCCAATAATGATACTTACACGTTGTATTACTGGCGTATGCGTCGTATTCAAGACGCAGGAACTGGTATCAACACAGCAGATATCAACTTCAGATTTTTACCCTGTCTTGTAGCAGGATTAGCTTATTATATTGCTATGAAAGAGCCTGAGTTAGCACCCCGTTTACCTGTGTTGAAGCAGGAATATGAAGACCAATTTAGACTCGCGGCTGAAGAAGATAGAGAAAAAGCCAGTGTGCGTTTTGTCCCTAGAGTACGAGGTTACTAATGGCACGTTACGCACTTGGTAGAAAAACTATCGCAGAGTGCGATGTATGTGGGTTTCAGTATAAACTGTTAGAGCTTAAGAGCTTGATACGTAAGGGTGTAGATACTAATATTAAGGCGTGTTCTGAATGTTGGGACCCTGACCATCCACAATTACATATTGGCGATATTAAAGTTATAGACGCACAAGCGGTACGCAACCCTAGACCTGATTATGCCAGTCGTGGGCAAAGTAGAGCGCTTATTACTCCTGTTACCCCTGTAGTAGGTACGGTGTTTGTTGGCACAGTTACGGTTGAAACGACATGAATTATACAGAATTAAAAACTAACATTGAGGATATTTGTGAAAACTCGTTCACAGATGACCAACTAGCGTTGTTTACTCAACAGGCCGAACAGAAGATTTATAACTCTGTTGACCTACCTGTGCTACGTAAGAATGCTACAGGCACACTCACTACTAGTAATAAATACCTAAGCACTCCTAGTGATTTCTTATCTACCTATAGTATTGCTGTTATAGATGGCGATGGGGTATATAATTACCTATTGAACAAAGACGTTAACTTTATCCGCGAGGCGTATCCTACACCTACCTCTACTGGATTACCTAAACATTATAGTATGTTTGATGTAGATAGTATTATTGTAGGTCCGACCCCAGATTCAGATTATAGTGTAGAGATACATTACAAATATTATCCTGAGTCTATCGTTACGGCGGGTACTACTTGGTTAGGTTCAGAGTTTGATACAGCGTTATTGAACGGTGTACTAGTTGAGGCTATTAAGTTCCTTAAAGGTGAACCTGATGTTATTGCTAACTACGAGAAACATTACGCTCAATCATTAGCGTTATTAGAATTACAGGGCGCACGGTTACGTACTGATGCGTACCGTTCTGGACAATAAGAGGAAACATTATGGCAATCTCTCAGGCAATGTGCACATCATTTAAAATTGCTTTACTTGGTGGTGAGATGGACTTTAGTTCTGATACATCACAAGTGTTCAAAATCGCATTATATACATCATCAGCGACATTAAGCGCGACAACTACAGCGTATTCAGCGACTAATGAAGTGGCTAGCGGCGGTGGGTATACCACAGGTGGTGAGACGTTGACTATCTCAACTAACCCTACTTCGTCTGGTACTACCGCATATTTAGATTTTTCTGACGTAACATGGTCAGCTTCTACTATTACTGCACGTGGCGCACTTGTCTATAAGGCTGATGGTGCAGGCGACCCTGCTATTGCAGTGTTGGATTTTGGGTCCGATAAAATCTCTACTTCAGGTGATTTTACAATTCAGTTCCCAACTGCTGACGCTTCTAACGCTATTATTCGTGTAGCGTAATGTTATGGCATCTTCTACCCTATACGCAGGTTGGGGAGCAGGAGCTTGGGGTCAGACTCCTTGGGGTCAAGACCTACTAGAAATATCCGTAGACCCAGTTGTCGCTACGGG
>UEXM01002137.1_pt1 | contig 14663 bp, 21 predicted proteins | sample 1796661 | NCBI WGS metagenome assembly UEXM01 (sample SAMEA4772469, study PRJEB27181) | metagenome | reverse complement strand
ATAATATCTTGCTTTTTTATCTCCAAGAACTTTTGTAATTCTAGCTCCATCATTAATTATATCTGTTGCTTCGTTTTTTGTTTTTAAAATTAATTGTTTTTCAAAAACACTTAGCTCGCTTTTGTTCTTATTTTCTCTTGCTTTTTTTATACCATGTCTTTGTATGTATTCTGGAGAATTAAATAACAATGCTTTTTTTTGTTTTGCTAATTTTCTTGCTATAGGATCATTGCTGGCTTCTTCTTTTTCAAGATCAATAATTAACTGGTCGTCTCCAGCATATAATGCTTTAGCATGATTGCTAGTAATGGTCGTATATAATTTACCAAACTGTTTAGTTCTTTGATCGTATAAAAAATTTTTAACTTTATTTTGAACGCCTTTGGATTTGCCAGTACTTAATGAAGTAAAGTTTTTAGGATCGGCTTCTTGTAAGAAACTATTAACATCTGCAATGTTGGTACTTTTGCTATATTTGGTTTTTGCTTCTAACACTTTTTTTAAAAGCTCTGGCTCCATTTGTCTAAAATCAAGCTCTTCTTGTTCTTTTCTTCGTTTTTTATTAGCATCCTCAACTACTTTACCAAGCTTAGAAATGGCTTGACCTTGCATAATAGCTAAGTTCATATCTAAACTTAAAGCGCCTACCTTTGGCGTTGGTGTTGCTACAATTCTTCCCTGAGATCTATTAATTTTAATTACTGCCATTAGCTTGATAAAATACTTCCCGAGCTATTATAATTACTAGAAGCTCCAGCAATACCTTTAATAACTCCTGTGCGAAAAGCCATCTCGCCTTTGAAAGCTTCGCCAGCTCCTTTAGCTTTCAATAAAGATGCACTGTTAAGCTCATTTTGATAAGTAACTGTAGAATTGTAATCGCCAATACTAATTTCAAAAGCATCTTCTATGCCTTGCGCTAACATCGTGAGATACGGAGATCCACCAATACGATCTACATCTACACCACTATTAATAAGTGCCACAAATTGATTGGATCTATTTCGTTCTTGAGCTGCTAATATTCTAGGCTTATCGACTTGTTCATATGTTTTTAGTTTAATTTCAGCATTTCGTTCTGCTAACTTTGCTTCTTGGTTATATAATGCTTGATTATATTTCCCCATTTTTTTAGCTGCAATGCCACCAAAAATATCTCCTACAAAACTCATTTATAAATCCTCGCTAATTGATAATAGTCTGATCCGTCTGGACCATAACTTTTTTTTAAACCCTCTATTTCCAAACCACACCATGTAGCAAATCTTAAACCTAATTTAAAATCTGCTTTGACCGAAGTTTGCAATCTTCTTATTTTTAATCTCTTACAATGTTTTTTTTGTAATTCAATGATTGTTCGTACCGCTAAAAATTTTAACTCATAAATATTTCTATTGGCCATAACCCAAGCTTCTGCAACTCCATCCCAAAGAATAATAACACCGCAACTAAATACAGGTTTATTATTAACTAACAAGGTTACAGCATTGCCGGGTTCTGAATAATCACAAATTCTATTTTCTTTAAAACCTGCATCTATTTCCATAAGCTTATCATTCATTCCAAGACTTACAATTTCGTCTGCGTGTTCTTTTTTAAACAAAACTAATTTGCTATCCATCGGATGTTACAAGTGTTGGATATAAAGCTAGTACCGTTAATGGTAATGGCTGATCTTGTTTTACAAAAATAAATCCGTCTGTATTGTAATCATCTCTAAATTCTACTTCTTTGTCTCCAGCTAAAAATGTAGAAACAGGCAAGTCCATTGCGCTAGAGGTAGTTCTAAATGGTACGGTTTCTAATGTGTCTAAGTTTGGTCCCACTTTAGCACCAACAGTTTCAAACAATCGTAATATCACTTTTGAAATTCTTTTTATTTTACCTTGTGCCGTTCCCTCGTTTTGACCTGCTCCACCCTCAATACGCATAGTTTGCAAGACGCTATTATATGGCAATCCTACGACTACTTTTCTAGCAGCTCGATCTAAAGTAATAGCTCCTGATGATACTACTTTAGTTGCATGTGTAGCTCCATCTGCAAGAATAAAAACAGTTTCTCCCTCTAAGTGTGATAATCCAGATAACGAAGTAACTGCAACACCGCTATAGGATAAATGACTATCTAAAAATTTAAAATCTTCTGGAGCAGTTTCGTCAAAATCGAAATCAGAAAAACATTCAACATGTCTTACTTCTGCACCATTAACCCATCTTTTTACAATTACCCAAAGCTCATCTTCATTTAAAGTTCCTGATATTGAAGCAACACTTTCTACTTTCGCATCTTGTAAAATATTATCTACTTGCTCAGATGTGTGAGCAGAGGTTAAAGTAACAGAAGTTATTAATTTGCTATCGGTATATAATTTGAACTGATCGTCATCTACCCTTGATACATAATAAGAAACATTTTCTGATAATCCACCAATAGAAGTTCCAACATTATCATAAAAAATAATATCTCCTGTTTTTAATCCATGTGATGATGAATATAAAACATTGTTAGCTATATTAACGCCTTGATAAATAAATTGCGTAGTGTCTGAACTAGGAGCAGAGGTTAAATCAATCGCAGTTCCAGCAGCAGAGTTTGCAGCTGTAGTTGCAAGTTTAATAGTATTAGCATCTGTTCTTATAACAAAATAAAGCTGTCCACTTGTCAATCCACCAATCGGATTGCTTGCAGCATAATAATAAATAGGATCATTGGTTGTTAATCCATGTGAACTCAAAGTAATAGTATTATTAGTTACATTTACTATAGTTGTGTTAGATGTGAAACTAATTTTTTGTTGTATGATGTTTTTCCCTGTATCAGATTTTCCACCTAAAATATGACGATGCCATGCAACTACATTATCTGATCTTTGATAAGTAAGACCAGCTAAAATTCCATCTTGTCTTACGCACCATAAAATAGAATCTGGAGATTGTTGATAAGTCATTTCTTCTATTCCACTGTCAGTAACAGTCTCGTTTAAAATAGTAAGATCTGGAGCAATGTATCCGTCTTGGTCAAAGTTATATTGTAATTCTCTAATTTTTCTTTTAGCTCTTTGTAAAAACAAAACTGCATTCCCGGCGGGTATCGCATCTACATTAGCAGATCCAAAACTACTTTGTCTTTTAATCGTAACATTAGTAGGTGTAACCGCAGCATCTGTTCCATCTGCCGATACTGTAAATTCTCCACCAGTTGTTCCTACAATCAAAGTTCGTACAGCTTTTAAATATCTAATTTCATTTACTTGATTAGAAGCAATCGTATAAACCATCGCATCATCTGCATTAGTTCCCGTAGTCATATTTTCATAATCTCCCGATTTAGAAAAATATAAAGTTTGTGGTTCTGCTGATGTACCTGCAAATACTAATCGTTGTTCAAAAAAAGAAACACAGCTTGGATGGCCAGTAGTTCCAGAAAAAGCTCCTAGCTTCCAATCTGTAATAGCATTAGTATTGCTAAAAGCTTTAGTAATAGTAGCTACAACAACGGTTGAATTAGTGCGAGCTGTAATAGTAGCCAAACCACTGTTCATAGATATAATTCTTCCAACATCTGTTGCAAGCCATCCAACGCCTCCATTGATGCCAGTAATAGCTGATGCAGTAATATTTACACCTGTTCCAGTAGAAGCTGATGCAGGAGTTAGAGTTGTAGCTGTTATATTTTCCGATAGATATGGACCATCTGTAAAAGCTATCTCTGCTAAACTCCAACTAGTGTGTCCAGTTCTACTTAGTTTTCTTACAGCATGATTTTTATGCACCAAGTACATAACATCTGCTGATTGAGCAAATTTAATTTCAAACAGTTCTGCTGTTAAGTATGGAGAAGAAATTTCATAAGCAGATCCACTATCCGTTATTTGACCTTTATCTTTATAAAACCGAATGTACTCATTTCCAAATTCTAAAATGTAAGTTTGTGTAGTGGAAAATTCAAAAGGTATTAATCTTGTTTTTAGAGAACTTGTTTTGACCGCAGATATAAATTGAGTTCCTACTCTTCGTGCAGCTGCACCTTGAGGATGTATTAACATATTTTCTAAAGTTTTGCATCCAGAAGAGTATTTGTCAAAATCAGTTCTGCCATCTAATTTTGCAGAAAATTCTCCAGAAACAAAACTACTTAATGCTGCTGTGGTTCTTGGCATATTTTTTTTTCCAAATTTCTTTCTGTGTTAAATTCACTTCATCTTTTTTTGTTTTTAATCTGTGATGAATTTGTGATTGATCTATAGTTTCTACTAAAGAGTAACGATAAACTTTGCTGCTATCTCCAAATTGAAAATGTAATAAGTATTTAGGTTTTTGATAACCCTCCATCAATCCGGGATCAAAATCACTATGTACCGCCATTATAATCTTGCGTTGGTAAATTCGTTTGCTTCAATCGTATCTAAAGAGTTTTCAGTAGCATCTACAAATCTAGCTTCTCTTAATCTTTCGTCTGCTCTTGCCATATAATTATTTGCAAGAGTTGCATTGTTAGTTACTGCATAACAAATGTCAGCAGCTAATTGGTGGGAAATACTTTCTCTTAAATAACTGTCATAATTATTGGGATCCGTATCCAAAGCAACATAAACAACATATACAGTACCCTCATTTGTTATAATGTTTTTACCCTCAATTTTATATTCTAAGCTTGATTCAACACTATCTGTAGTTCCGTTATGAACTTTTAATACTCTTAAACTGTCTGATGGTAATGCGTAAGCATAACTAAATTCAACGACTGGTGCTGTGCTATTTCTAGCTAATTGAACTCTTTTGATTAAACAATTCCAATTATGAGATCTAAACACTCTATCTCTAACAGGTTCATATCTTTGATTGCATAGCCTTGCATTTTTTGTGTCATCCGTTAATGAAATTATTGTACTTGCACCCAAAAGATTGAGCGCTGAATTACACATATTTACTACACTTGCCATTAAATTTTTTCTCCTACTTTTTTACTATTAAAATTTTTTAACATTTCCATCTTCTTCTAGCCTGTCTAATCCTTGAGTTAGGATTGTTTCTAGTTTTTGCAGAGGATCTTTTCAGTTGTCCTGCTGATCTAGCGCAATAAGATTTTCTTCGTTTTGCAGCAGCTGATCCTTTTTTAACTTTACCAGTTACTGCTGTTTTTAGTTTAGATCCCGGATTAGCTTTTCGATAAGCTTTTACTCCAGCTCTTGTCATTCCAGCACCTTTGTTAGTAGGTCTGTAATTTTTTTTATTTCTTGAAATTGTTTTTGCCATTATCAAATTGAGAGGAGGTGGCGGCCTCGCTTTGCTACACCGCCACACTCCAAAGTATTGATTATTGACTACTCAACTGTGTACATAACCCAACAATGAATAGAGCCACTTATAGTTGCTCCTCCAGTTGTGATTATAATATCAGTTTCCGCAGTTGTTCTGTAACCTAGACCAGTCATCGCAGTATTAGCAGCTGTTGAGCCAGCTAACATTGATTGAGCTTGACCAGCAGCATTCCAAGTACCTACAGCAGCTAAATATCTGTCAGCGTCTCCGCTGTCTCCAACTGTTAAAGTTGAAGATCCGCCTAAAGCATCACACTTTAGAACAACATCTATTATAGTTGCATTAGCTGGAACTCTACCAATCGTAATGTCTGATCCAGATGCCAAAGAAGAAGCTTCGTAGTTATCATAAGATACTCTAACTTTTCCCCCAGCAACTTCGCTATCCGCTTTTACAATCGGAGTAGCTGTTATGTTTGTGTAATTTACACCTTTAACACTTGCCATTTTTTATTCTCCTTTTGTTTAAGCTTCGTGAGCTTGTATTGTTACAACTTTAGATTCTTCCATTCTAGTTGCTCCAACGGATTGACACACATAAATTTGAGTGCTGTATCCCTTGTCTGATCTTTCATCAATTCTAGTCATGATGTCTTGACCAAGAGCTAACTTAACACCATCGCCAACATAGGCTAGGCATAGTCTTTTAGAAGAAGCGATAGAAAGCCTGTTAGATGTGATGAATTTGAAACCCATAAAAGTATCAACTTCGCCATTCACTAAAGCTTTCACGCTGTTAAAGTCGCTAGATGTTACAGAAGTAGTACCTAACAAATCAGAAACTTGTCTTGGTCCTACAACTAAAAATCTAGGTAATGATGGATCAACATCAGCGCTATCAAGAGTTTCTTTTGCAGTTCTTAATTTTGCTATTGTTAGTCCGTCTGTTCCACTTTCAGTTATTTTCTGTCCAGATGGAAGAGCAGTAGATGTACTACCAGTCTGTCCTGTGAAAGCTGTTCCAGAAATTGCTGAAATTACTTCATCATCCATTGCTCTGCCAAGTGCATATGCAGCTGCCATTGCGTAAGATGAAGTTGGATCGATTAGAGTTCTAACCTTATCTTGATTGTCGATAAGATCAGCATACTCATAATCAACCAACGATACTCTTCTTCTCGAATGAGGAGTGTCTAATTGTGGAGTGTCAGCATGTCTGCTCGTTCTTTTTTGAGCAGTAGCCACACCAACTTGATCGAAGAAAGCATTATTTCCTACGATTGATTCCACATCAACAGTTCCTCTAAGAAGAGAGCCTTTTTGTTGGCTAAGCATTTGAACATTATTTGAATACTGTTCAACGAAAGCCGTAGTTATTTGTGATGACATATAACTATATCTCCTTATTGTTGTTGGTTAATATAATCGATTTGATTGCCTCTCGAATGAGAGATCGCTTCTGTATATTTATAGACTACACTTTGTCTTTATTGAACGAGGTCTTTTTAGATTGTCTCGTTGAATTTTTTTTGGAATGCACCCAATCATAATAAATACTCGCTTTTTTAAGCGGATCTAATCTAATACTTTCTGGCGCAAACTCTACCGCCAGTCTAAGGCATTCTAATTTTATTTCCACATCGTCTAAAGGATTTAAACCGTCAGCCATTATGAAGAAATAAGCTGTCTCAGTTTAAATACCTCATCCACATTTTGTTTATGATTTGGATGAGCTTTTTCCCAATATGGAGAACCTTGCTGTGTCAAAGAATCAATTTGTTTTTGAACTTCGCTGGTTGTCATATACGATGGAGTATCTCCTTTGATAATAGTATCTTCGGATAATTTTTCTGCCAAAGATGCAAATGCTTTTACCACTGTTGGATTGTCTCCTAATTTAGAACCATCTTGCAATAAAGTTGTATTTAAAAATTCTTCTCCTAAAGTAGCAGTGGCTAAGTTTTTAGCTCCTGTTAATTTATTATTAAACGATGGACCAAACTCTTTTCTTAAAACTTCTTCTGCATCTAATCTTGCAGATTCAGATTTAGCTTGTATGTCTGATTGAGACTGTTCCATTAAATCATTATAATATTTTACAATGCCATTAGCTTGATTGGGTAACAAACCTAATTTAACTGCTTGCTCTGAAAAAGACTTTAACGATTCTTCGTTTAAATTATTTTCCGCTGGCAAATCATATTGATAACCATCTGGAGTTTCTGGAGATCCAAGTTTTTTATAAACCTCTTTCCAATCCTCTTCGGTAGCATGCTTGTTCGGCACTGGAATTTTATCTAACCCTACTAGCTTTTGTGAATGCAAATAAGATTTAACAAAATCATCCATCTTGTTAAAATTTTGTAATGATTTTTCTTCTTTATACGCTTCTGGTATTAAAGACTTAAAATCAACTTCTGTTGTTTGTGTTGTTGCTACAGGAGCCTCATTAGTCTGAGGTGCTTCCGTAACTTCGGTTCTGTCTGCTGTAAGCGTAGTTGTCTGCTGTACATCAGATTGAACAATCGGTTGTTCAGTTGTCTGATCCATTTAGATTACTCCTTTTCTTTTTCTATTTTTTTGTTGAGCATACTTTTAATGAAAAGCAAGACCGTTCTTTGACCTTCAAAAAAAGCTGTTTCGTTTGTGTCGCCTTTACTAAATGTAGTTACATTGTAAAAGCATCTTCTTTCTAAATCTTCCAAGACGGACTTACCCTCGTCAGATCCAAAAACTATTTTATAATGATCGATTAAATCAAGTAATTTTTTATTGTTCTGCATTTCCTATAGCGGTTATGGCTGGTGCTGCATTCTTAGCAACTTCGCTTTCTTGCATTGCTTGCATCATTTCTTGTTGCTGAGCTTGCGCTTGCGCTTTTTCTTCTGCGATTTGCTGTACTTGCGCATCCGATCTAATCATCGTTGCTGGCAAACCTAGAATTTTAATAATATTTTTAACCAAACCTGCTGGATCAATGTAATCCAAAGTTTGTGGAGCCATTTGCGAAATAGATCCAAACAATTCTAATCCTCTCATGATACCGTTTAGCTCTTGACCTTTTTGTGCCAAAGCCATTGGAGATACATATTCCACATCTATTTCTTGATTGTCTAAAATTTCTGGAGCTTCTGGAAACAGATTGGATCGTAACATAATATTAAAAATCCGAATAATCATAGGCTGCAATAATTCAGATTGTAATCTTCCTAAGACCGGTCCAAGTATTCTCATTTTTTCTTCTTGACGAGTTTGTACTTCGGTTGCCGTCATGGTTCTGTTTTCTGTAATTTGTAACTGATCTACATGAAATGCTTGAGCGATTGCTCTTCTTCTTTGCTCTTCCATATTTAATCCTAAAGGATTGTTAGCACCAATATTTAGAGGTTCTATTCTATCTCTACTTCCAGCTCTGTAATAATTAATTGATCCGGGAGCCATTCGTACTGGCAAGATCATGCTGTCGTCTGGTACTAAGAGCGGTGGATCCACTTGTTTCTGTGCCGCTTTTAGTCCAACTTCTACCATCTTGTTAAGAACTTTAACATCAGGAAGAGAGTTCATACCCGGCGATCTGCCGTAGATTTCATTCGAAGCTTTTAAATATCTTGGAATGACATAAGGGAACTCTCTGAACCCACCGATAGAAATAATGTGTCCTGTCTCCATCTCAAAATAGATAGATGTAAAAGGCATATTCTTTTTGTCTAATTTTCTAGGATTGTAAATATCTCTAGGCTTGACTACATGTACTAAATCAATCTCATCAAAGGGAGATTTTTTGTAGAGGTTTAATAATTCTTTACTTACATTATCGGCTCCAAATTTTTCTACCGCTGCTTTGGCAGACATTTTAAATCTACGATAAATACAATCTACAAACCCTTTTGCATTTTCAGATATATATAATTCTTTAATATGTCTGGATGAAAATTTTACAATATCGTCTTGATCTTCTTCAATCATAACGCAAGCAGTTCCGAAAGCGATTAGATCATGATAGCATTCAAATACTTCTTGTTGAAAATTAGATCTGGAAATAGCAAGATACATTTTATCAATAACGCTTTCCATCCATTCTCTAGCTTCATCATTATTATTTAACTCCGCTTCTTTAAATCGTAAGCTGAACCATCTGTTAGCAGAACTTGTCAGCATACCTTGTAAGGAGCTGGCCAATAACTCCAAAGAATGTATGGCAGTAGCGTCATAAATTAATGTATGTCGCTTGTCGCCTCGAGATCGTTCTTTGGTTATATCTGCTTTTCTTGGCAGCATGTAATCGGAAACTTCTTGCCAATGACTTTCGAAATTAGATCTACGCTCCATAAGCCTAGACAAATTATCTTTTAATTCGGATGCTAGTTTTCTGTATTCTTCTGATTGCATTTATTTTTTTCTTTTTCTTTTAGCTTTATTTTTTTTGCTATTGGGAAAACCAGCTTTCATATTTTTGTAAGCTTTGGCAGAGATGGTTGATTTCTTCTTTGATCTTGAAGTTCCTGCCTTTTTTCTTTTGTTGATATTTTTATACAAACTCATAATTAATAACCTCCTAGTAAAGTTTTTTTGCTTAAAGTAGATGAGGTTCCTAATCCCTCTGGTCCAGTTAAGATGGTGGCTCTTCTTCCTCTACGCTTTGTTTTTAATGAATCCTCAGACATCTCTACAGCTGTTGGTCCAGAAGATGCTTCTTTAACAGCAGCTTTTTGAATATCTTGAGAAACTTTTGGTGGGGTTACTTCTGGAGCTTTTTTAACAGCTCCCATATTTACAGCTTTTGTAACCGCTCTTGAAAATCCTCCCATACTATCCTCCTAATAAAGTTTTCTTCGTTAGTTCTTCATCCGTAGGAGCATTCAAACCATCAGCGCCTGTAAGAATAGTAGATCTTCTACCTTTTCTTTTTCGTGTAGCTTCTTTTAGTTCTTTCGCTTCGGTAAGTTTTCTTTCCTCATCTTCATAATTTGGAACATCTTTTACTTCTGGCATTACCATCTGTGGCATTGCTGGAGCTTTTGGCATTAAAAATCCCATAATTTTTTTTCCTATAATATGTTGTATGAACTTTCAGCTTCTCGCTGTCGGATCAAATTGTTTGTTGTATCGTCTTGTAAAGCTGTTGCTAAACATCTCATGGCATCCGCTGGATGAGAGCTGAAATCATGAACTGGTTTTATTTTATATACTCTTTCCTTGTCATTAAATTTTCTATGGTAATGACGAAGAGCAATAAGTAATTTGGAACACTTATCACTATCGATTTTACATCTTGGCAAAATCATTTTAACTGCGTGTATTCCATCTTCTAATAAAATTCTTGGTGCTACTCTAAAAATAATTCCTAATTGATAAGCTACTTCTCTTCTAGTTCTACCCGAACTAAACTCCGTCTGATCCAAATCATGCGGTCCATAATGAGTTTTATAAATATATGGCTTTGCCTTTAATACCTCTGCGTAGTGTGGCAGTGGCTCATTATTATTTTCGTAGTAATCAATAATGTGTAATGAATGATTAACTTGTTGAAAGAATATAACAGCGGTAGCATCTCCATAGCCGAGATCCCATGAAGTTGAAACAGGATAAGCTGGATCATAGGGAACGCTGCCGATTTGTTTTTTATCTTCTATTTGATTAACAAGCTCTCCATAAATAGAACCTTGTATGTTTCCTATAAAAGAACACTCAAACTCTTGGGAATACTTACTCTCTCCCATAACTTCTTTGGCCGCCTCTAATTCTTCTGCATCTACAATTCCAGTATCAGAAGCTTTTGCTTTATATAAAAACCAAGCATCGCTTCCTTGCGCTTTTTGAAAGTAATCATAAAAAAGATTATTCATTCCTTTTGGCGTACCTACTAAAATCATTTTACCTTTACGATCCGATAGAGCTGGCGTAATTATCTCGTCTATCAAGGTAGGATTAATCTGAGCTGCTTCATCGATCACGCATAAATCTAAATAGATTCCACGAATAGAATCTGGATTTTCACTAGATAGTAAGCTGATCCTAGCTCCGTTTGGTAAATCACATCTAAGTTCAGACTCATTCCATTTTACTCCGGGTATTTTTTCGGTATAAAATTTTAAGTAATCCCAAGCAATTTTCTTAGCCTGAGAATAAGTCGGCGCTATGTATGCTAGTCGTGGTGCATGATTTTTGTTAGTCAAAGCACTACGAATAAGATGGTTGATAACCATCACACTTTTGCCAAACCTCCTGTGGCAGCAGAGTAAAGCATAGCGATACTTATCTAATTCTTTATGAATATGCGCCTGCTGTTTTCTTGGCGTATAAGGTATTGTAATCTTCATATCTCATTACCCCAAACATCCCAGCCTTTAGTTTTTTGTCTTGCAAATAATTCTATTTTTGGAAGATCTCCAATTAATTCTATAATTTTATCTCTAGTGCAATCTGGTTTTCTGGAGTGTTCTCTAAGCTTGGTTGTAATTAATTGTCTAACTGATCTTGACAATCTTTTTGGCTTTCCTTTGGTAGCTAAAAGACACATCTCAGGATTTGATCTGGTCCAATATCCTAAGCCTGTAAAAAATGAGTTAGACTTTTTATTTTCTTTAACCCATGTAAAGGCTACTGTTTTATATTTGAAACCCCAGCTTTCAATAACTTTAAAAGCTTCTGGAAGCATTGGATCAATAACCCAAATAAATAATATACAGTTGTCATCAGCAATATTGCCAACAGGTAAATTACAAATATCATGTATAGACATGCAGTCATAATGCTTGGTAGCATTTTTATCTTCGCCTTTTTTGCTCCACGATTTAAAATACCAAGCAGGATCCGCATAAATAATATTATATTTCTTTTTAGGAAACTTCATTAATGTAAGGTTACTGGTTCCGTAATTTTATGGTGCTGCATATCCAAGCCTTGAAACACTAAGTCTAAAAACTCTAAGCAATCATTCTCACGCTCAAAACCCGAGAAGCTAATAATTAGTTCTGGATAAGAAGTCGTAAAACTGATGGCGGTAACATTCTTGTATTTCTTCTTAGGCTTTTTTGGCATACAGGGTAATGAGTTTTTTTCCGTTCCAATAGTAACCAGTGATAGTTCTTTTTGTTTTCATATGTCTGTCTGTTTGTCTTACTGATGGGTAATATATGTATAAGACTATGCGGTAGTGATTTGGGGGTATAGTACCTCAATAAAAATAAATAAATGCTCTGCAAAATAATGGAGTCCGATAACTAATCGGCATGACTAGCTAGGAAAACCAAAGCTTAATTACAAAATAGTAACAGGTATGGTAACACTTTGACTTCCTTTAACTATTTCCGTACCTCATGTCGTGTGCGAGCCTTTATTTGTTACGTCTCTACTACCCAAGTCTATGACATCTGTATCGTCTGATGTATTCCAATTAATCTCAATGCGTTGATCTATCTTCTGCTCTACCTTGTCTCCATAGATAGGTATTAGCTTACTGCTCATCCATCTGTAATGATGTAGCTTCTCTCTCACTACTGTAATGTTCTGGTTGTTCGCACCTTCCAGCTCTTCAATCATCTTGTCTAAATATGTCTGTGCTGCAATCCTACGAGCTGTCAAGATACGCTCAGCAAATGCCTTGTCTGTTCTAATCCAGTCATACACTTTGGATAACGATGGAGAACCTTTGGTCTTGCAAATGGAAGTTAATGGAGTTCCGTTCATAAGCAAAGTCTCAATCTCTGTCGTGATCTGTGGTGTCAGTTCTAGTTTCTGTGTCATGTCTATATTGTTTTAAATTCTTTAATGATCGTGCTTTACCCTCAACGGTCTTAGCTCCGGTACTCCAGCCTCCATGTATTCGGCAACGGATCGTACCTTTTTTAGTTAAGATCCCGGATGCTTTACAAGGTAGTTTATTTTGTTTGTTGATTGTTTGACATTGCAAACGGTATTTGTGTCTAGCTGCCATGCTCGGTTTTTGGATAATAAAAACTTAACATTGATAAACTGAAATCCGTACATGTACGGTTAAAAGACTAATGGTCTATTATACCAAGAATGATAGATGTTCAAGATTAAGATTTTAATATTATTTTAGATGTACTAGTAATTTGAGGATATCAAACTAAATAGAGAATTTTGCTCAAGTCGTCAAGCTTAGTTTCTTTTTTTATTTTTTGGCAAAGACGATCTAAGATTTTAATATATTTGTTTTTAATTGTGTTGCGATGGTAGCCAAAATGTTTTCCAAGCTCTGTCCATCTGTAATTATTAGCTCGTAGCCAAACAAGCTGTCTAGCAAAAATAGGATCCTCTGTTACATCTTCTTTAATCATGAGTAAGCATTCGATAGCAAACTCCCATCTCTGTATCTGTCGTGGAGATGCTCTCAGTACCATCTTAGGTTTGTAGTAACCATGCTCATTTTTGAGATAAGATAAGTCTGGCAACAGGTCATACATTAACGGCTGTCTTGGCGCTCTAGGCTTGCTTAAATAGCGCTCTGTGCGCGCAGCTTCACTAAGTATCATAACCACATATGCTTGAGTTGCTATCTGTTCTTCAAAGATTTTAACTAAATTATTCATACGCTCCGTATTTGTATCTTTCAACATTCATTTCGGTTTTTTTATATCCAGATCCGGAATAATTCTTTTTAAATTGTATGCTTTCCAAGAACTGTTTGTATCTTGGCATATCAAAATAAGTAAAATTCTTGTGTGTAATTAATGGTTTGTAATTTATGCTTTTGTAAGTCAATCGGTTTAAAGATTGTTTAATAGTATCTAACGGAACCGCAAAGTAATCAGCAGCATCAACCATACGAACATATGGAGTTAATCTTTTTAAATCGTAGTTCTTACAAAGATAGTTATAAAGCTTGAACTCAAACAATGTTAAGTCTAGCTCAAATACTTTTGGATCACTAAGATAGAATTGGCGCATAAGCTTTTCTTTTTGTAACTTCTAATGATTTGATTTTTGTTAAAAAAATATCTTTCCGGGTACATTCTGGATAATGCTCTACCTGCTTATGTTCTAAGTATTGTAGCCATTGATCTGGATGGTAATCAATCGGTTTTGAATCGTAACCATTTTGATATGTGGGAGCAATACGCTTAACCTTAAAGCTTTTTATGATGTCATTCTCTACTTTGTACCAAATAATATAAGCTGGAATGTTGGCTTTAATGGCCAATTTCTTAGTAGTAGTATGACCTTTTTTATACTGTTGTCCGACATCCATAACCAATTCAGCTAAAAAAAGAGGCTCATTACAAGCTATACATATGCAGATTTTATCGCAATCGATCATGGCTACTCCAGAATGGAGCTGCCTATGCCATAAAGAATATTTGCTAAAAGTTACAGAATTACAATAAATTTCTCTCGCCATGTTATATAAATTCCTAGTGTTTAGAGATAGATCTGCAA